>ERZ724508.717-NODE-717-length-22338-cov-12.802316_pt1 | contig 22338 bp, 17 predicted proteins | sample MGYA00376041_ERZ724508 | MGnify/ENA primary metagenome ERZ724508 (study PRJEB28724, sample SAMN07190887) | wastewater metagenome | isolation source: effluent of sewage treatment plant in Hong Hong | place: USA: Christiansburg, Virginia | collected 2016-03-01 ...
AGATCTTTGACTGCTAGATTGATAAAAATTTGATGTGCCATTTTTTGAATTTTAAGCTTTTAAAGCGAAAATTTATTAATATGAGAAAATAACTTTTACCTACCGGTAAAAGTTATTTTTGTTAGATTGTTTTCTTCTTCACCACGAGCACAGTGAGGAGTCCGAGGAGGAGAGCTGCGATAATAAGAATTACCTCTTGAGGTCCTGTATGTGTCTGAGTTGCTTTTGGTGGCACTGGCTTTGGAGTTGTTGCAATGACTGGAGCTTTGTATGCTACACACTCATAGTGAGTATCTGGATTACCTTCTTTTCCGAAAGGGTCTGTATCACGGTAGACAACTGGGAATTTTGCAATACCGATGAGTTCTCCATTTTTCTTGTCAGTTGAGACAAGAGTATAGGTTGATCCGAGTGCATCTGCCTCGATGAAGCTAACATTCTTTCCTGGTCCGAGGATGAATTGGTCTCGTGCTACTGATCCGCTCGCTGCTGGAGCTTTGGTCCAGATGACTCCTTTTCCGTAGGTCCAGAATTCATTTGGATCTTTTGGATTCATACTCCAGAGAGTGTTTGATCCACCAATATTAACGACGTCTGGCCATTTTTGCTCGTCTTTGTATGCTATCTGATCGTTGGATCCTCGGTTCGTCCATGTATCGATGAGACGACCGAGTGTATCACCTGCCTTGATAGTACCTCCATCAAAACATTGATCACAGCTATTGGATTCAAAAGCTTGTTGTGTATTACAGTTAACCTCTGGATAGGCGGCTGCAAATGAAGTACCTGGAATACTAGAAGCAAGAATAGCTACTGATGTAAGTGCTATATAAAAACGACTTTGCATAAGAGAAGTAAAAGAAATATGTGAAAATGATATGATAGACACGGCACATGTCAATATAAATACCTTATAAAGCATCCAATCCATCTAAGATTCACTTGCTTAATCGGGCCATATTCATTCAAATATAAAATTCCTCCGAAATTTGGAGGAATTTTATATGCTCGTGTTATTTTACGAGTTGTGCATTGTAGTTATTATTCGCACTTGTTTTGGATGTATCAAAAGTCCAGAGTTTGTCGTATGATCTCAGAAAATATTGATCACCTGATCGAGCAATACGATCTGTTGAGAACATATACTGATACGAATTAAATCGATTCTGTCGAATACTATCTGCGCTAAATTCACGAGTACACCAGAGTGGGCGATCGTCTTGATCTGGGTACATATCTTTACTACATTGATTGTCGAACCATGTTTTGAGATTGTCATCGGTATCAACACGGAGATAATTTTTTACAACAATTCCCTTGTCGAGTGAAGCCTGGAGTGTGATTCAGCCTACCATATTTTTGCTGCGTTCTGTACCCGTATAGCTGAGCATGGTAGGGAATGAAATCATCTTGGTGGAGCCATCCCAGATCATACCCTTTGGATCATAGAATCCGAGTGAAGATCATTCTTGTCCGATTGTCTTGGTTGCTATGAGTTTTGGAGTTGTTCCATCAACATTGTAGAGATCGAGTTTGATACCAAGATTAGTCGTGAATTCTCCCCATTCTCACATAGATGTCTTTGTATCCATACCTACTGCGAGAATATGATTTTTATCATATTCGATGAGATAATTTGAGAATCCTGGAATCTTGAGCGCACCGAGAATCTTTGGTTTTGCTGGATTTGCGAGTGATACCTTGAATACTGGATCCGTCTGTCGGTAGGTGATAAAGTATGCGCTATCTCCGAGGAACTTTACCCCACCAAGTGTTTCACCTGGGGCGATATTACTGACTGTTCCGAGTCTCTTGAGAGTTGTTGCGTTGTATGTTGAGAGTCGAGTTGCAGCCGGTCGTCATCCTATGTTTGATTCTTCTGAGATGACAGTGAGAACATTGTCTTTCAAGTTCATGGAATAATCACTGCCAACCCTCCCAATAACACTGGCGCGAGCTTGAAGTTGGTAGGTACCGTTTTTTAATTCAAACCCATATATATCGGTATTCATAATGGTCGGATTCCAGATCATTGCACACATTTTTCCTGGAGAACAAGAATTCGATGTAGAACGGTCTCGTATAAGATTTGCAAAGAGTCGATCACCAGTGAAGTAGGTAGAATTCGGAGATCCGATAAATCCTGAATCTTTGACGGATTTTGTCGTATCTGCTATATCTTGTGTAAGAATAGTAGTGAGATTTGGCAGAGTTGCACCATCGAGAGCTCCAGAGAAGAATTGATAGTTTCCACAATTAATTGCTCGAGTTTTCGTCTTGCCGTCTTGTGTCTCAATGATTCGTGGAAGTGGATATTTTCCAGTATCTGCTTGGTAATTATTCATACCATTTGTAACAATGAGAAGAGTATCTTTATTGAGATATATTTGTTGACTGTATGATGGGAGAGTGATTTGTTTGAGAAACTTTGGAGTCGCTAAGTTATTCATGTCATAAATACTCACAACACTTTTATTTGCATAGAATATCGGCATCATTCGCTTTCCACTGGTTATATCTTTATTTTCTGATATAGCAGGCATATCGCCGATAACTACGAGGCGATTATCAGTTGCGAGGATGCTTTGGATAGAATAATATTGATCAGATGGTACCTGAAAAAATGACCGATCAAGTCGAGTAATGAGTCCTCCTTTGTGATCGCGAATATCAATACTCGCATCACTTCCACTTTGGGAAATATTAGCAAGATAATTCTTCGTTATTTTCATAGAATCAGCCTCATCAATACCGCTTGTTCTGGTATAAGTAGAAGAGATGGAATCTCAGCCACCACCAATACCCATGTTAGCACTCTCCATTTTTACTTGGGCATAAGGCATAGGATATCCACCGTAGTATGTTTTACCGGAAGATGCTTTTGCGAGAGCTTGTGAGAGCACCTGACACGAATCAATACTCGTCACACTCTCAGCTGAAACTGATGAGAGTGGTAGCATGGCAGCGAGGGTCATCACTACAAAAATCGGAGTCGTACGAATTATCTGCGCGATAAGAGATCGCATACGGAAATAGAAAAAAAGTATACCCAGAGAGTATACTCGAAAAGACAGGGTGTCGAATTTTCTTATACTTTCTTCACAGAAAAATCAGAATTCTCTTTGGTTCTTGATTCAAATACTACCTGCCCACTCTGCACTTGCACATAGGTTTCGATGATTGGTGCATCATTCAGGAAATATTTTGCATGAATGGGACGTACAGACACGCCCAGACCATAAGTATCGAGAAAGTATTTTTTTAGTGTGCTCCTATGGTCCGTATCTCACGAGAGTGCGAGGGGAGGTATCGAGAAAAATATCTCATCATTCTCAGGATTCACATAGTAGAGCTTATGATCCCTGTGAAGGATGGCTCGAATAACAGCATCTTTTGTTGGAAATATTAGTTTTTCTCGTACCGGTACAATCTCGGTAGTTCAAAGAGTCTCTTCAAATTGTCCGTATCCGAGGAGAAGTCATTCTGTGCAGAGCATTTGATAGTTCTTCTTATTTGCACTGCTGCCATAATCCATAAGAGCATTATTGATAGCTCTTCCAGAGAATCCCATCTGTGTAAACTCCTCTTCTATCTGTTCTCGGACTCATGGTCCAAGAGGAACATATTGCGATCCATTCAATATTCTTCGCATAATCTTCTCAACATTGGTGTCCCATGCAAGTACACTCTCATCATATGCAAAAGATTGTATGGCTCGAGCTGTGTAGGTTCCAACTCAGGGAAGTGAGATGAGTTGGATATAATCATTTGGAAATATACTATCAAAGTCTGAGCAGACTTTTTTTGCTGTGAGAAGGATATTCTTGCCTCGACGATAGTACCCAAGGCCGTCATAGTAGGGGTAAAAATCTTCCCATTCAATATTTGAGAGATCTTCTATCTTTGGAAAGTCTGTGAGTATTCGTATGTAATATTCACAGACCCGAGATGCTTGGGTTTGCTGGAGGAGTATTTCTGCGAGGTAGACGTGATAACTTCTTAATTTGATGTCTTCGTCGTACTTTCGCCATGGAAGATCGTGTCGACCATTTTTTTCGTACCAATCAAGGAGAGAGCAATAAAATGTTGGGTTGATCATACTAGAATGGTACTGTTATTATTCTCATGAAGATGTGTATCTATCTTGATAGATTGTAGTAGATCCTGAAATAAATTCAGGATGACAGATAGCTTGATGAGATCCCCGCCTACGCGAGGATGACAAATTTTTATATTTTCCCCTATTCATAATTTTACTTTCATCTCAATGAGTGGGATTGTCTGTTTCCCCCTGATAAGGGGGACGAAGGAGGTTTGTATTCTTCCCCTCTTGAGGGGTGGCGAAGTCGGGGTGGATTGTATTGAATTAGAAAATATCATTCGCGATATTTGGATCAATCTTTCCTTTTGAGAGAAATATAATTTCTAGTTCAGTAGATGCTCCCATAAATTCATCGAGTATTTGTTTGAGAAGTGCATTGTTTTTTGGTTCTTCGAGTTTGGTGTGTTCGAGCTTGTTTGTATGGGAAATGGTGAGCTTTGTATCCTGAAAGACAAATGTTGTTTTTTTCATGATTGCTTTCAGTGTTGGATGAACACTCTCATAGCTATCGATGAAACGAATAAATTCCATAACACTGAAATCTCGGATAGGAGCTTTTTTTTCTTCGTTGGATAATATTTCTGTTGATGCAGGAGCTTTTTTTATCAGGTCTACGTTCTTCTTATTTATATTTTTGACAGACTCTTGTTGTTCTATTGGTTCATTCTTCGGAGGTATTTGCTGAAGAGTATTTGTTCATACATTATTACCTGATGGGGCAACCGGAACGATAGTTCCATCATTTTTCCCAAAGCATCGCTCTTGAATAAGTAGTTCAAGTGGAAGTTGGCTGAATGGGATTTGTTTGAGTCTCAAATTTGCTCGGATGAGATCTGCGGCAAGATTAATTACTTCATTTGTGACTGTTTTATTCGGATTTGAGCGAAGTATCTTACTACAATATTCGATCCAATCTTCGATGAGTCGCTTTGAATTGACCACATTTTTCGTGACGAGTGATTGGTAGTCAACAATATTTCGCTTGATATAGGTATTCGTGAGTTCATTGAGAACACTTCATTTGACCGTGCCAAAGTCTTGGTGAATCGCCTCAGTATCGAGCGATCACATGATGCTATATTGCTCAAAGATGGATATAGCATCTCGCATACCACCATCACTCAGACGTGCTATGAGTTCCAGTCATTCCTGATTGGTAGTGATTCACTCTTTTGAAGCGATAAATATGAGATGATCGATGATTTCTTGGCGTGAGAATTTTCGAAACTCAAACCTCTGTACTCGAGATATGATCGTCTCTGGGAGTTTGTGTGGTTCTGTCGTTGCGAGTAAGAACTTAACATGAGCTGGAGGTTCTTCGAGAATCTTGAGAAATGCATTGAATGCACTTCCTGAGAGCATATGCACCTCATCGATAATGTAGACTTTGTATTTCCCAACACTTGGCATGAACTCCGCATGATCGATAATAGATCGTATGTCATCGACACTATTATTGGAGGCAGCATCGAGCTCGATCGTGTCTATGAACGATCATTCTTGATGTCCAATACAATGAGCACAGGCAAGACATGGATCGCCACTTGGTGAGAGATTCAGACATTGGATAGATTTTGCGAGAATACGAGCGATTGAGGTCTTACCTGTACCGCGTGGACCACAAAAAAGGTAGCTTGATACAAGCTTGTTGTTCAGAAGTGCATAGGGAAGTGCTCGTTTTGCGAACTCTTGTCCGACGATTTCTGAGAAGGTTCTTGAGCGATATTTTTGATAGAGAGTCATAGTCGACATTGTAGTCAAAATTTTTACGTGACAAACAAATTTGAAAATTCTCAATTATTCCCCACTCTTTGTCAAGATGATATATTTGATTTTATCTCAAAAGAGTGGTCTAATAAAGAAAAATACATAATCATTTTTTTCTATGTTAGAAACAGAACAACAGAATAACAGAAAAAAAGAATGCAATCTTTCCGTTCATGTTGATGATCATTTGACCTCGAAAGAGCGTGATCAGTTGAATCAACTACTATCTTCTGAATCCAATTCTATTTCCAATTGCGTCAATGTTGACTTGGATAATCTTGTACAACGTGATTATTCAGAGGCAAATCGACAGCTGCTTGGTTGATTTGAATGAGTAATAGCACTTCAGAAAAAACTCTGAGCCACAGAGATTGATGGAGATTTTTGAATGGAGACTTTTCAACTTTTGATCAAATATCAACGAGAGCATGGACTTCGTGTAGATTGACTTGCATGACCAATAACACAATCATCGATTGGTATAGCAACATATGATACTACTGTTGCAAAAACACAAGACTCTACAAAGAAGAGAATATCACCTACCCACAAGCCACCTTCATGAACAAGGGAGAATAAATGAGAACTCGCTCCTCAGGTTATACATTACGACATTGTTCTTCAGAAATATGATCGTATTACTCAATCATTGCAAGAACAAATAACAATACTCAACAAGCAACGTCAAGATAATACTGGTGTTGTGGGTGGAATAGGTGATATAATTGGTAGTAAGACTGGAATGTGGACAACGGGAAAAGAAGTATATGAATCGAGTATGTGAGCTATACGGCGACAAGCACAAGCACAATATGACCGATTCTTGAATGAGCTCAAAGATAAGCCAATTCCGACTGATCCACAAGAACAATCTCGTATAAAGACTATTCAACAATCTTTTTCTACATTGATTGGAGCCCAATTAAAAGATGTAAGCTGGTGAACTGCCGTATTGAATGCAACTCTCGGTGAGTCAAAATGACAGGCTGGTCCAATAGGAGATGCTATCGAATATAGTGTTCGTGGTATGGTTGGTATTGCAGAATGATCTGCTGATATGATGGTCGGTGCAGTAGAGATGACTGGTAAAATGATTGGTATACTGATGGCAGCATGAATAAATAGTGACGCACGAGATCAATTTGTCCGTGACTGTGCAAGTATCCTCTCAAAAATCACTCTGGAAAATGCTCAAAAACTCCTGAGTTATGTGAGTCAACATATTCAAGATATCTGAAAACTGCCATCTGATGAGCAAGCCGATGCGATCTGAAAACTTACTGGAAATATCCTCGCGATGTTCGGCACTCTCGGTGCAGTACGAGTAGCACGAGCTGGCAAATCGATCGCATGATCTGGGAAAGTACTTGCTCAATCAGGGGTGCAAAGTATACAACAACCAGGGGCGAGAATCCTAGGTGCTACTCAGATTGTCTCAGGAAGTACTGGGGTTGTTGCTGGCAAGACAGCACAAGTTGCTGCCATCTCGGTTGGGACATTATGACTGCATCCATCAGGAAATGTAACTCTCCAAGGAGGTAAACAAGCTACAAAAATCGTAACACAGCCCCACCCAAACACTGCCACTCTACAAAATACCGTACCATCAGCAGTGAGCAAGACACCATCAGGCCATCATATCCTCCAGAATACAAATAACGTTACGCCCACAAGGTCTCCCAATACAAATTCACAACCACAAAAGACTCATACATCTGATACTATTCATCAGAATCCCTCTCAAGATCTGCATAATCAAGGTCTTCCTGTTGTTCCAAATAAGCCACAAACACCTCATCTTGTTGATCCTTCTTTATCAGTTCATCAAGAATATCTCAATAAAATTGATACAAAAACTCAAGTACGACTGCAAGAAATGTATGCAAGTGCATTACAACAAAACAAATGAAAATTGATCACGAATGATACGATAGTAGGTGTTCCCATGTATGCTGGAGAAAAAAATTTTCATTTTATCGATGCTCTCTTAGCTCAAAAATGAGCTGCATTTAAAACGGTTATTTTTGTCAATGCACCAAAAACAGGAACCTCAGCCATTTCAGCAAAAGAATTTCAGCAAAAAATAGTTAATTTAAATACATACATCAAGTCGCATGCATGAAACAAGAGTGATCAATTTATTATCCTCACTCAACATTATGAAACGAGAGTATGAATGTGAACTATACGAGGTGATATGGTAGATAGCATTGCGCTTTCTCTCGATCCAAAAGTAAAGAAGCCAGTATTTGTATGAATTGATGCTGATACATGGAAATTATCAGATAATTATGTTGCTTCCAATCGAGATAAATTCAACACCACTGATGTCAGTTATACAACGGGCAGCCTACGTTGGACAGATCCAGAAAAACATAATTATACTTGGTTATCAGAGATGCTTTTTCAGAGTACGTATAGACCATTTTTTGTAAAAAATTGAAAGTTTCCTCACGCAGCTGGATGATCGACGAGCTTTCGAATCGATCGTTATATGGAAGTAGGATGATATGACCGCAGTATTCTCGCAGGACAAGCTTGAGAAGATGCCAGACTTTGAGTGTCCTTTGCGAAAAATAATATGCAATGAACTCCTATTGGCACAAAGGTATATGTTGACCCACGACGCGGAGAGCAAGCACTTCAACAGTGAAAAAAATTTGGAAATCAGTGGCATGATATTTTTAATCCAGTAGATTCCAATTCCCTGAATAATCAGATATATACTGAATCTGATCGGATTGTTTCACTTTTGCGAACTGGAAAGACCCTCAAAGAAGATGAGCTAGATGCAATAGTAAGCAAAATAAATGACCACCTTGATGATGGTTACTTCAATGATCCATCTAGGATGTATAATCCAGATGTTGTACGAAAAAGATTCATCCGTTTTTGGAATATGAATGTAACAGATTCACTTTATCAGGCAGGTCAGAAGGATTGAAAGTTTATATTTATTAAGAAATCTAGTTAAATAAAATTAGTCTATATTATTCAGAAGTTTGAAGTTTAGGGTATGAATTAATAATTTGTTCTGGTGACAAACAAAACAAACAAATTTGAAAATTCTCATTGAATCTTATAATGAGAGCAAATTTCTTCGCATGTTTGATTCTCTCGCCCTGACAATCTCGGACTATTTGCGAATCGGTATGAGTGATGCATACCTGCTCATATTTGCATTTTTTCTTGCGATCTGAGTCAAATTCTGGCTCGGCGTTGAGAAAGTTAATTCTTTCTATTTTGGTCTTGTGACTGGAATGCTGATCTACTTTACTCTCATAGGAATTGCAAATATCCCAGTTGATCCTACGGTGATGGGATGACTGCCAAATGATTCCACTTCGTGGATTTCTCGATGTGCTTATATAGTTCTCTTTGCTTTTCCTATCGGAAGTGTCGTCAAGTGATTCGGCTCAAAAGAACGAGCCTCTCATCCGACCGCGGCCCTCATCGAAGATATTCTGACATATATTCTAACTTGAGTACTTCTCCTTTTTCTCTTCGTATCACTCTCAGAAGGACTCTTTATCTGGTGAGATTCACCACTGAGTGGCGTATTTACCAATTATTCCTGGTACCAAGAGACACTCAAGACGAGTCAGGCATATATACTCATGGTTTCTTATACACGAGAGTTGCTGTTGATCATACTTGCATTTTGGCTCTATCGAGAATTCCTCCGTCCTCTCGTAACTCTCTTGATTTTTACTTTTCTCCTCTCTCTTCACGGCAGTGTCACATCACTCTCTCGGTCACTCAGTGAACGACTTGGCAAATGAGATGATTCGCATGGAGATGGTGGTCACAGCGAACATGGATGAGACCATGGGCATGATGATCATAGTGGATGACATGGAGATATTGTGGTAGACCATGGACATGGTTGAGGTGGACATCATTAAGAATATCGTATGACGATATTCTTTTTATATAGAATAAATGTTTTGCAAATATGTGTATTGTCTGTTACTATGAGTAGCGAATAATATATATGTCAATTCAAATCCCAGCATCTTCAGAAAAACAAAAAAAGCTTCTCAACATTGTGCACTGCATACCAGTTGTACGACATGAAGGACGTTTTTATGTGTTTCTATGAGAAAAGATTGAAAACGGTCAGAAAATTATTCAACCATTCGGTGGAAAATCTGATCCAAATGAGACTGTATTTGAGACGCTTGCTCGTGAGCTCGGTGAGGAACTTGAGATTCACCCAGAGACGGCATCGATTCTTGGGTATAATATGGAATTGCTCGGGGAGTTTTCTGCTCAGAGTGACATTGATGATAGTGTAATGCTCAATATTCATTGTTACTTTGCACGACTTCGTGAAATGATTGATTTTAAGGCTTCTGGTGAGATGTCTGAGGGTCGATGGTATGGTTTTGATGATGTTTTTGAGCTTCCAGATGCCGGCACTCTCACAAAACAGATGGTTGCTACACTTGGAGCTCGTTATTTTGTTCATTCGTGTATACGATATCTCAAGTCATCTCTTCAATGTGAGCGTTTATTCCATGATACACGTATGCGAGCCATTTCTTTGTTACGTAGTATGCCAGAGGCATCAGGAAAATATATTCTTGTTCCTGTAGATTTACGCGATGCTGGAGTTTTGGATGGCATTGCATACTATTTGAAGGTGCAAAATATACCGAGTGATGATATTTCACCTTCTTATGTTTGCTACCAATCTGGTAGGATTATTTGATTTGTCTCCGATGGGCAACTTATCACGTCTGATTCCTGACTCCGAGATTGGTATCAGCACGGGCATGAACCAGTAAAATCAATAATGCTTGCTCATATTTAATTTTTGCTTAATGCACGTTGTCTGTTTGACAAAATAGAAATATCTCTATAATACCCAACGTTGTCGCAGACCGTAGGCAGATGTAAGCCCTACCGAGACATGGTATTGATCATTATTTCTTCTCTTCTTCATTGAAGAAAGATACAATCAAAAAACCTTAAGTCATTCGCGATACGCGAATTTTATTTTGTTCTTTTTTGCCACATGGCTATCACTCGTACGAAAAAAGAAGAAGTACTCGCAACTCTTGAGGCACACCTCAAAGATGCTACTTCTATTGCATTTACATCCAATCAACGACTCACAGTTCTTGAAACTATGACTATGAAGCGTGAGCTTCGCGCACAGAATACTGTATTCATGCTTGCAAAGAAGACTCTTATCCGCATAGCATTCAAGAACGTTCTCGGTCAAGATCTCGATATTGATACACTTCCTGGTCAAGTTGCAATCATCATCTCAAAGGGTGACAAGGTTGCTGGACTCTCTGTTATCAACAAATTTGCCAATGAGCGTGAATTCAAGAAAGCTGAGAAAATCAAGTTCGTTGGAGGTTTCTTTGATGGCAAGATTGTTGGTGCAGAAGAGATTGCAAAGATTGCATCACTTCCTTCTCGTGAGGTTCTCCTTGCAAAACTCCTCGGATCTATGATGTCTCCACTCTCTGGACTTGCTCGATTCTTCGACGGTGCAAAGACTGAGCTCGAGACTCAAGGCAAGAAAAAGGTTGGTGATCTTCAAGGTGCTTCAAAAGATGCTCCAAAGGCAGCTGAAGAAGTTGTTGCTCAGGAGGCTCCTGCTGCAACTGAGGAAGCTCCGGCTGAGACAACTCCAGCGCAATAGTTCATTCATCATTTCTCTTCAGAATTTTCTGGAGGGAAAAAATGAGAGAATCATTCTCTTATCAATATATTTATTCTTATTTTTACGAATATGGCAGATCTTACTGCAAATGCTACAAAAATTATGGAGCTCGTTGAGGGTCTTACGATCGTTGAGCTTGCTGATCTCGTTTCTGCAATGGAAGAGAAATTCGGTGTATCTGCTGCTGCTCCTGTAGCAGTTGCTGCTGCCGGTGGTACTAGCGCTGATGCTGATGAAAAAACATCATTTAATGTTGTTATGACTTCTGCAGGTGGACAAAAGATTGCAGTTATCAAGGTTATCCGTGAGATTACTGGTCTTGGTCTTGCTGAGGCAAAGGCTCTCGCTGACAATGGTGGTAATGTTAAGGAAAACGTTAAGAAAGACGAAGCTGATAAGATCAAAGCTGATCTTGAGGCTGCTGGTGCAACTATCGAAATCAAGTAATTGATTCATAAAAAATCCCTCCGAACTCGGAGGGATTTTTTAATTTCTTCGATTTCTCTCATAAATCCTTTGCAAAAATCCTCTTCATCTCTACACTTTCAGTGTTTCGCTTATATCCTCACTTTTCCACTATGGAAAGCAATACCTCTCCACAATCATCTGGAGGTCTTACTCTTGATAAAATTATCGAGAAATTCATCCCAGTAATTGGAGCCCTCTTTATGACGGTTGGTCTTGGTTATCTCCTCTATACCAGCGTCTGGGTTAATCTCCCGCCTCCTACACGACTCGGACTTGGATTCTTCTTGAGTCTTGCAATCATCGGATGATCATATTCATTCTCTCAGAAGCTTCGCTATTTTGCTGACATTGGTATTGGAGCTGGTATTCTTCTGCTCTATGGAACTTTGATATACGGTTCGAGAACGACCGGTGCTGCAGCAGCAACTATTCCAGAAATTGCTACACTCATCACAGCATTCATCTTTACTGTTGCGATTGCCTACTTTGCGTCAGCACGCAAATCTCAGATTATACTCGTGTTGGGTATGGTTGGATCGTATATAACTCCATTTGTTATCGGTCAGAATGATGTATGGGTTCAAAATATATCATTCAATGCTTATTTGACATATTTTGCAGCCATCAACATTGTCGTCTTTCTTCTCGGTCGAGAAATTGAGGTACGAAAAATGATCCCACTCAATATCATCGGTCTTTTTATCGGTACTTCTACACTCTATCATCTCTCCTATGCAGAAGGGATTAGCAAGGCTAGTACAAATAACTTCTTCACGAGTGAGCTTTTCTCTGCAATTCTTTTTCTTACTCTCGTTGTATTTTCTCTTTGGAGTATTCTTCTCTCAGCAAAACAATTTGAACAGAAAGACGAAGGATATCTTGCGCTTGGATATCTTGCACCAGTATTGTGGTTCATTTGGAATATTACGAGCCTTACACAGATAACGGATTCTACACGAGGTGCTCTCTATGCAATACTCGCAGCTTCTTGTTTTTATGGTTGGAGTGTGCTTCGTGGTATGCATACCCGGTTTCAACATACGGCACTCTACGCAAGTGGTATCCTCTCTACTATCCTCGCATTCTTTGCATTTATTCCGGAGCTTAGTTTTTATTCGAGTCTTGCCATTGCTTATTCAAGCTTGGTATTCGGAGCACTCTTTGTAATGGATAGTAGCAAATGAGAGCGACTTGTGAGCTATGGACTCCTCTCACTCATGGGCGCACTTCTTGCCATTATTCATATTGAGAGTGATGTATCGTTTCAATCATTCTTTGTTACGATCGCTCTTGTCCCTGCTATGTGAGCATATTTTCTCGCTCTTCGTGGAAAGAATCAGAATGCTATCGAACTTGCAAAATTCTACTCTTTCGCTGCTTTTGGCATAGCTGCTGTATATCTTTTTCAAGATTTTCTCAAATATATCGATATTGGATTCCTTCTCTTCTTCGTTATTCCACTCAGTATTCTTGGATACTCTCGTTTTTCTGACAAGCAATCTCGCGAAGTGGAGTCGGGAATCTTGCGAGCGACTATGGTCTGGTTTGGTTTTGGCTTTGTAACAACATTTCTCGCATTAGTTGGTAGTGTGTATCCAGCCCCAGATGATACATTCATCTTCACTCATGCAAATAATCCAACTGATTGGATACTCATTAAGGGTATATTTGCAACTATTATTCTCTTTCTCGGTCTCTCGATCAGTCGTAAGCTTCAGTCAAAACAAGCAGAAAAACGACCATCATTTCTCCTCGTGATATTCGGATATGCTACACTTCTCCTCACGGTGAACTACATCATCTTGGCGATCATGAACGATGTAGGGATTCTTATGGAACAAGGCGGTCCTCGTGCTATTGCAACGACTCTCTGGTGGATTGCTATTGCGCTCTATATGCTCATCGTTGGCATTCGAAAATGAGCACGATATCATAGTGAAAAACTCCTTGGCCTTCTTCTCTTAGCTCTGACGGTTGGTAAGATTCTCCTCTACGATCTTGAGACCATGGCGATGCAAAATAAGATCATTGTTCTCATGGTGGTTGGTGGTGCACTTATGATGTTCTCTTATGGTGTGCATACAAAGGGTTGGCTTCAATGAGAGAAAAAAGACGGTCAATAATTGTAAAATCTTCCCTTCTTTATCTGATCCTTTATGCCACCTCTTCTCAAAAAAATTCTTAACGTTATTCTCTTCGTTATCAAGGCAACTTGGTATATATGGGAGCGAATATTTCTTGTATCTTTGATGGTTACTCTCACAGTTTGACTCGCTTGGTGGCTCTCGCAGAAGCCTTCGCTCTATCGTGACTGGGCCACAGATCACGCAGTACTACCATCGATCACTTTTTCTGGAAATCTTGTTGATATAAAGAATGTTCGAAATTTCACTTATCGATCGACAACTGATTATACGCCATGATACTATGATCGTAGCTATAATCTCGATGAGATTGAGTCCGTATATTATATCATAGAGCCATTTTCCAAGCACGATGGACCAGCTCATACCATGCTTTCATTCTGATTCTCATGAGGTGTCTTTGTGACGGTTTCAGCTGAGGTTCGCAAGGAGAAATGAGAGGCGTTTGATGTGATCCCAGGACTTATGAATCAATTTGAAATTACCTATATTGTCGGTGATGAAAATGATCTGGTGAAATTGCGTGCAAATTATCGCAAGGATGCTGTATATATGTATCCGATCAAGACACCAAAAGAAAAAATGCAATGATTGTTCCTCTCTGCTATGCATCGAGCGGACAAGTTGACAAAGGAGCCTGAATTTTACAATACAATCTGGAATACCTGTACAACAAGCATTCTTCGTCATGTAAATGCACTTCGTACGGATAAAGTTGGTTGGGATACAAAAATCCTTCTTCCTGCACATTCGGATGAGATTGCGTATGAACTTGGGCTCATTGATACATCACTTTCTCTTGCTGATGCTCGTGAGTACTATAAGATCAATGATTTGTCAGAGGAATTTGCAAATGATAGTGAATATTCAAAGAAAATTCGAAAGGAGAGGAGATAATTTTTTCTTACATCAACAATCCTTTTTGCTCAGAGCAAAAAGGATTTTTGTTTGTATTTTTGTAAAAAATGAAGAGTTATGCTACGATGGCTAGAGTTATATCAATAAGGAAAAATGAAAAATCAACAAATACTATACGGGAGTGACGAAGGATCTATAACCACTCATGAAATCCTCCCAAATACTCCAGCAAATATCGCTTCTCGTGTTTGGGATATACTCTCATCTTCTCAGGATTTATCTGCTGTGAATGAAAATTGTTCTCATGGATACATTCCGCCTATCAAAAGTATTCGTGATGGAATTATCAATATTGGTGATCGCAGAATCACAGTCGAATACCCTCCTGATAGTTATTACGTGAAATACCAAAAAAATAGAACGATACCGAAGTTATTTGGTCAGGTTTTTGATAATTTTGAGTCTGAGTATAGAGTTCTCTGCAGCATGTATGCTGTAGATCCGCATAATACGGTTACTCCAATAGCTTTTCATTCTGAGGCTTGATTTTTGGTGACAAAGAAGGTTGATGGTCGGCATATTACGAACATATTACAGATTCTGAATCGCAATGATTCTGAAGAATTCACCGAAATAGCTATTCCACTCTTTCTTGAGCAGCTCTCTGATACAGTTGATAAATACCATCACGCTGGAGTTGCACATGGTGATCTTCTAGGAAATATCTTGATGCGCATTGATGATAGTTGCTGAACGAACACAATAAAGTTTTCCATTTTCGATCCAGTTGGGATTGATAGTAGTAGTTCATATTTTGAGCAGTGCAAGCAGAAAGATTTGGATGATATATTATGGCTTTCGCAGGCAATAGTTGATCATCAGAACCTTCATTTATCAATAAAGGATACGACACCTATTAGTACGCCTACAAGAACGCCAACGGAAATATTCATTAAAACTCCTCAGAGTGACGAATATGATAACTCTGATATGACCGTTTCATGATTGAATTGAGTAGATCCATGACTTGCGAGGACTGTGTCACTCGCTGGAGCACTGAAGTCTGCCGACATATTATCTGTTATCCATGGTTCGGTACCACACCTTTCTTGAACAGTATCAGCGGAATATAGTGATTTTTGTATCAATCAAATACCAAAATTCGAAGATATTCGATTGGACGAGGGTCTGAAATCAAAAGCAAAAGCTCTCCATCTTCATATTTCAGAAGTTATACTCAGACAACTTGAGCTCGGTGGGGCAATGGTTCGCTTTATTCGATCATCTTTTGATCGTCAGCCCATGCTCCCACTTGTTGATCATATGACGTGATTCCTTAGTCAAGCAACTCAACAACAACAAAGATTACTCACAACGACTATTCTGAAGATTGCCTTTGAGTCTTTAGGTATATACAGGGATGGTTTTGAGAATGCTCTTGAGGCACTCGCATATTCCTCAGGTGATCCAAAGAAAATTCTTGATTGAATAGATGACTTCTGAGATCTTGCCAATATTGCACCGAAGGATATACGATTGTGTCTCATAGGGAATGCTGTTGGGGTAGTTTTTTCTGATCGAGAGGTATTTAACAAAGCTCTCATAACAGAGCAGAGAGGTAGGATGGCTGCATTTGCAACGAGAAAATGGCTTGATTCTTGAAAAAAATACAGTGTCATTATCACCACTCCAAGTGAGAGAGCACTCATACATGAAGCAAGACACGCAACGATCAATAAAGCATTGTTTTCCGATGATATGGAAGAGGATCGACTTCTTTGGAAATTCAAAGAGGAGATTATAGCTTTTCTCTCCAATGGAGACACTATACGAGAGATAACAAGAATCTTTCTCAAAGATGATCTCTACAAAGTGGATATTCATCCTCAGTTCGATGAAATCATGTTTGATGTACTCGAATATATTATGCGAGTCTATGGTGATATACCAGAAGGGAGGGATAATGTTATTGAAATTCTTTCTTTTCTTCCAGTTTCTGATTGGAAAATATTTGCATCTCTGATCGAGCGGAGAGTATGGCGAGATCGTATTGATACCGAGCCAAGTGATATTCTTGGTGAAGAGCAAGTATGGATGGATCGTATCAAGACGGAGCCAGCAGATATTCTTGATGAGAGTCAAGATAGAAATGGTATAGAAAAATAGAGTGCCAATGGCACTCTATTTTTTTGAGCAGCTTTGAAATATTTCTTATAGATTTGCGCTACTTGTTATTCCTGCATTGATTGTAGGTTGTTGATTATGATCACGTAGATGACTTACTGCTCTTGCACTGTCTATAAATCAACGGATATCAAGTGGAATGTTCTTATTACCTGTAAGACCAAAGGTTGCTTTTCATCAAAAGATATTCTCACTTTTCTTCACCTTCTCTCCTTTTACAATCTGTATTTTTTCTCTTTTTCCAGTCACCATTTCATTCCTCATTACTAATCCTTTTTCTGATTTCATATTACCATCATTCTTGATAGTATCTAGTGCTGTTGTCATAGAGTCACTTGCTCAGACAATAGTGATATTGTCTGGTGCTGACATGACGAGATCACCACTAAAACAATGATCAACAATAACAACCGCCTTTCTTTTTCCGATCGCCTCAAATAGTTCCGCTGGACTGATCATGATTTGTAAGATCGATTTATCCATATTACCCATGACACCTTTTGTATAAGGTACAAAGTGTCCATCCACACCATGTCAGGACATATAGAGGAAGATATCTTTGTCTGATGGTGAAGTTTTTATGGCATTCAAAATAGCTTCTTTTGTAGCCATCTCATCATGAAGTTCTACTTTGTTTGATGATGGATATCACTCAATTTTTTGAGCGACAATTTTTGCATCATCCACAGCACCACGCAACTCCCAATTTGGAATCGGCTTCTTGGTTATTAATTGTCTTGCTATCATTTGAGTCATATCCCTATTGTGGTTGTACTTATTTACTCATACGAATATCATAGATGGCTTATTCTTGAGAAGTTGATCAACATTTTGTATTGTGTCGTTTATTTGCATTTCTGTCAGTTCTTGTTCAAGTGGTTCATAGGTATATCATGGTGCTCTGTCTTTTGATTCGAGACCTTTTTGAATAGATTCTAGACATAGTTCTATTTGTTGTCTGAGTTTTTGAGATCACTCGCTGATAGTTCATGAACTGATGAGATTATGATAAGATTCTTGAATTGCTTGAAATTTCCCCAGAAATTGTTGCATTGCATCTTGATTTTGTAATTTGGCGATGTTAATTTCTTGCGTGAGCGCAATAAGATAGCGAGTTGTCGTCTCGAGATTCAATTTGGATGTGTCGGTATTCAGAAGATTTGTACGCAAATCCGTACTTGTTAATCACTTGATTTTATCAAGGTTCTCCATTTTTACGAGAGGATCTTTGGGTTTAGCTATTTTCTCTTCCACTTTCGCATTTGGGTTGTAGCCAGGACCCATTTCCGGCTCGAACCCACGAGTTGCTTGATATGATGGAGCTTCTGGCATATTCTAGATGTTAGTGATATTCTTATTCGCCTCGAGGACTTCTTGGTCATGTTCGAGTGAATGCTCCAGCGCTACCGAGAGATGCTTGAGATTCTCAAGTTGATCAGAAAGCTCGAGCTCATTGGTGAGTTCTTGTTTCTTCTCATCGATCATTTGTTGATAGGTTTTCATAGAAAATAATTACTTGATATTGTTCTTCTCATCGAGATTACATCCGCCCCACTCTACCACGGAGTATCCTTTTCGTCTCGTTTTCTGCAGCTCTACGTTCCTCGTAGCTACTATTTGTTCTGATCATTTGAAGACCATGAATATTCGAATAAGTATTTCTGGTTTTGGCGAAATATGCAGCTTTGCCATATCAGTATATTCAGTCGTTTTCCACTCGATAAGACTGTATGGATTTTGCTCAAGTATTGGGAGCCAATATACCATAAAATCATTCATTTCTCGGGCATTGAGACCAAGCGTTTTGAGAGACTTTTCGAGATAGTTTTGAATATCGATACTTGCAATACAATCCATATTTTCTGGATTTAGCGTAAAGCTTGTATGTTTTGCAGCTTCCCAGAAGAGGTATGAGTATTTCTTCTTGTCATACATATCGACGAGGTTTCCTTTTGGTGATGCTTCCACTTTCCATGTACCATTCGCAGTTCTTGGATATTCTGTGATCATATCAGCACCTGAGAGCTCAACTGATACTGATATTTTTGTTTTCTCTGTTGGATAGAGATAGATGACCGGTTTGCGTGCAAATACCGTCCCTGGGTTTGTGTTATCCTTGTTATAAACATGGACTCCTCCAACTTTACAAACCGTTGCAAAACCTTTTCCATCTGGATGGGGTATAACCATAACATTGTCTCATAAGCGAGACTCTATACGAGCAACAGTCGGTATAGAATTGCCAATTGGAAATCCTTGAGATCGGAGTTCTGGAATAAGACTTTTTGGTATTTGTTTTTCCCATACCATTTTTGTAAATGGATCTTCTTTGGTTGCACTGAATGTGATCTCTCAAAGAGTCGCATCAAATCATGTTTCTATGGTGCTCTTTGCTGACAAAGACCTCATGGTATTGTTCTGAGTCATTGTTTTGAGCTTGATTTCTGAATCTGTTGCTGAGAGAACCTGTACAGAACTTGGGGCGTTATCTTTGAAATTATTGATCATTTCTTGATCCATCGGCTGGTTTTTGACTTCAGTAAGCACTGATGTCATTTTTGAACCATTTTTATCTATGACTGTGAATGCCCCATTTTCAAAGGTTACAGATTTTGTCTTTTGATCAATCAGAAGTTCCTCTCATTCCTTTTTACTGACTGGCCATTTTTCAATTTTGATGAATTTTCCACTCTTATCAAATGAAGTTTCAACACTTATAAAATGCTTATTTTGATCAAAATCCCCGCGCATACCATTGCCTTCTTTTATGAGAGTAATTCCTAATTTTTTATATTCAGAAAGGGCTTGTTCTGATATGGATATTTTCTCAGATCACTGTTCATTCTTTTCCGGACTAATGTTACCATTCATCGCGTTATCAATTTGTTGTTGTAAACCTTCTTGCTTATTGCTTTGCAGTAAGTTGTATCTTATTTCTGAATTGGTGAGAGTATGATCTTTTGGGACTCAAAAGAATCATCAAAATACTTGAAGTCTTTCACCATTTTGATTCTTGTACATTCTTCCTGATCAACCATCAACATAATCCAAAGAATATCACATTTTTTGAAGAAGAGCATCAATCTTTATAATATTTTCTGTCCGTGTCTTATTTTCTTGTGATTCTGCCATTTTTCTCGCAAGAGATTCATCTATCTTTTTTTGTATTTCATCTCTTATTTCCTGAGGCGTTTGTATCGACACAAGGTGAATTTTTTCTACTGAAATTGTTCAAAGTTCTCGTATTTCCTTTGTATTTTTATTTACGAGAGCAAGTGTTTGAGGTTTCCCTTTATCAATATCAGGGCGACTCATATCTCAATCTTTTGCAGTGAATTCGCTTGCTTTGTTCGTGAGAACATATCATCTTTCTTCGGCATATTTCGATGCCTGCGCAAAACCAGCATACCAAGCTTTATTAACTGCTTCTTGGGTTACTTCCTGTGGTTTTACAGTTTCAGATTGTGTAATCTCCCGAATAGTAAAAGTACTTTCCCCACTCTTCTTATCAGTAAGTACAAAGGTACCATTTTTATACTCTACTTTTTGCGTAGTATTATCTAATCCTCCTTGATTGAAGATACCATTTTCTCGACCCATTCTTTGTGTTTTCCCATTCGTAATCAATTGAAATACTTTCCCATCTGTGAAATTCATATCTATACGATATCAAGATCTCTTACTTGGATCAAGAGATATTCCAAGTTTTGTGAACTCTTTCATCGCATCTGATGATACCTCTACTCCATTGAGGGTTTCTACTCTCTCAGTAAAAGCTGGTGCAAAAATCACACTATCTATATACCCTCTTAACAACTGTGCAAGATTTGGATTGATTTTATCTGATCCTGGTTTATCCGTGACTATATTGTCCGTCCCAAGCGTAAATTCTTTTGATCCTATTTGTTTTCTATTTTTTGTAATTTTCATTTCATAGAATTGATTGAGTGCAAGCCCATCTTTATTGGTATTATCCACCCAACGAATACCTTTTGCAATTTTGTCTGTCTTAATGAGCGTAACTTCACATCATTGTGATGTTGCATAGGTAATTATTTCCGATTGGATCTGCTTCCATTGAACTTCTTTGGTTTGTTCAGGAGATAGTTGGATTTTTTTGTCTTGTTCAGTCTTACCATCGATCTGATTTGGCTTATTCACTGAATCAGGTTTTTTTGTAGAAAGGGCTGTTGGTTGATTTGGCGTAGAAGCGGTTATGTTGATTTTTTGTTTATACTCTTCAAGAACAAATCGAATATTATCCCAGACAGTATCCTCTGACTTTGAAAGATCAATGGTTGCAATTTGTTGGAGTTGTGTATCAGAATTTCCCTGTACGTCCTTTCGTACGAAGAGCATTCACTTTTCGTTAATAGTTGCTCCCGTTACTTTGTAATGTTCTTGAAGTAAGGTTCGAGCAGTATTCATATTTTTTTGGATTTGTTCAGTACTCTTCTCAGGAGATCATTGTACTGGTTTGATCTTCACAGGAAGAATATCAATGACTGGCACCATTGCAGCATCGATTTTACTCACAACAGCCACTCATTCCCGATAACCTGGAATTTTATTCTTAAATCCTTCCATCGCTTGTTTCATAGCAGCTACGGTTTGATCACCAACTTGACCATCGATCGCTATGGTCTTATCACATACATCTTTGAGCATGGTTTGCATGATGGATATATCCACAGGCTTGTCCGCACTGAGATTGCGCATATACTTGAGTAATGCTTTATCATCGCTGTTGAGGACAATATTTTCTAATATTGCTTGGGCTGCAAAAGCCTCAGCTGCTTTTTTCACATCTGATATATCAGTCTTATTGTCCTCAAAGGATTTTGTATTAAAGACTTTCGCTCTATCCTGCCATTCACTCGCCTTTCATTTAAGTTTTACTTTGAGTTCTGGTGGACAATCTTTTTGATCCACTGATGGAGTGAATCATTCTTTGCTCGATGTCATATAAATATATGAAAAATAAAATAACACAGAAATGATAGCATATTACCCCCCCTTCAGCAATAAAGCGACTTGACAAATATCTGGGTAAATAGAAAAAAATGTAGGCTACTTTTGGTTCCTAAGATAGATCCAGAGAGCTACAAAAGAATATAATCGTGCAGGATTTAATC
>ERZ724508.719-NODE-719-length-22297-cov-5.210278_pt1 | contig 22297 bp, 18 predicted proteins | sample MGYA00376041_ERZ724508 | MGnify/ENA primary metagenome ERZ724508 (study PRJEB28724, sample SAMN07190887) | wastewater metagenome | isolation source: effluent of sewage treatment plant in Hong Hong | place: USA: Christiansburg, Virginia | collected 2016-03-01 ...
TTTTAGGATACTGGAATTATGCAAATTTTGTTTATAACGTACTTATATGATTGTTAATTGTACAAAAAAGTTGCATTTTCTTTTTTTTTATAAAATATTAATTCACAGTGGTTAATAAAAAAACCTTTCAGATTTAACACTGAAAGGTTTTTTATAAAAATGTGGATAACTACACTATTTTAGTTTTTACTTTTTAAGTTTGGATGAGGAGCAGGAACTGTATTTGGTCCTTCTTCAGTTGTACCTTGTAAGTCTACTGAATTTACATCACCATCTTGACCATATGTGAAAATAAATCTGCTTTCGGCAACACCTTGCTTCTCAACTAAGTATTTAATTACTGCATTTACTTTTTCCCAACTTGATTGTTGAGATTTTTTATCTGTAGAGCCGTAACCAACTACTCTAATTTTACATGTTGGATTAGCATTAATTTTTTGAGCAACTGTAACTAAAACAGCTTGTGCATCTTTAGTTAATTTAGAATTGCCTTTAAATTGAATACTTGGTAATTCACCAACTTCACATTCATCCTTTTTATCGTTCCACCCATTCTCTTTCATTTTAGTAATCTCATCTCTTAATTCCTTGCAACATGGTGGCTCTGGACAAGTTCCAACACCTTCATTGTTAACAGGGAAACATTTTTGAGAAGTTAAAATTTCTTTGTCTTTGTAATCAGGTATACCATCACCATCTGTGTCAACTGCACGTCCACGAGAATCAACTTTTGCACCAGCTGGAGTATTTGGTTCTAAGTCAAATTGATCAGTTACACCATCAGCGTCAGCATCATCCAATTTAACTTTTGGCATTTTCATATGCTGTGGCTTGTTTAACTCATTGTAAACAAAGTTGTTAGGATTAATCCAGTATAAAGGTTGTACTCTTTTAGAAGTACTACCAATGTTGATATTTACACGTGCACCAGTGTAACTGTAAAAATCGTTACTGTTACCATCCTTATTTCCATCAGAGTAATCATATCCTGGAGAAATAAAGGTTAATCTTTGCTCTAAACCTATGTTAACTTTATTGCTTAATTTAAATGCAATTCCACCACCAGTAGTGAACCCTTGCATAACAGACCATCCTTTACGACCATTCACTTGGTCACCAAATATTGTAGTTAATAACCCATTTTGTGAGTTTGGCTGACCAATACCATAAAAGATATTTTCAACGCCATTTGCATGAGTAACAGTTACTTGAGAACCAATTAAAGCATATCCACCAAACACATATACGTTTGTTTTTGGATTGCCTCTATAGTTACTTAATGTATTTAAAGAAACAACTAAATCTAAATTTGCACTATGGGTTTTAGTTTTATACTTCTCTTGACCAACACTTAAACCATAAGCATTTGGATTGCCAGAATTAATAGAACCTAAATAAGAACCACGAACAGAAAAAATGTGGTTCAAAGATTTCCTTAAACTAATACCACCGCCTATACCAAGCTTTGGCATTACATCGCCAATAATGTAAGATGCACCAGCTGTAAATCCAAGTTCCCATTGATTGCGTGGTTGTGCAGGATAAGGGTAGTTGTTGTTTAAAAATTCATTGTGTTGGGGCATTTTTTTTGCTGGAATTTTAGAACTGTCTTTCCAATCCCATCCCCAATCGTTTCCTTGAGCAAAACTTGCTGTTTGTAAAACCACAAAAAGTAATGCTAATAGAGTGTACTTTTTACTTGCCATAATTATAATTTAATAAATAATTGTTAGTGAAATTCTTTTTTAATTATTTCCACAAAAGTAATCATTGCAAATAAAATACCAAAATATTAGTGAAATTAGTTTTTTTTTTAATTTTTTGAAACTTTGGGATATCATAAAACAGAAATATTATAATAGGTATATTGCGTTTTTATTAGTTACAGATGAAATTAGCAAAAAGAATTATAGCTGAAGAATTAGAAGAATTTGAGATTCATTTTAGAGAAGCCGTTAAAAGCAGAGTGGCTTTATTAGACAGAATCATGCAGTACATAGTAAAACGCAAAGGCAAACAACTACGCCCAATGTTCGTTTTGTTATCAGCAAAGCTTGGTGGTCCAATAAATGACACTTCGTATAGAGCTGCTTCACTTGTTGAATTATTACACACAGCTACGTTAGTTCATGACGATGTAGTAGATGAAGCAATGGAAAGAAGAGGTTTTTTTTCTATAAATGCACTTTGGAAAAATAAAATTGCAGTACTCGTTGGAGATTATCTATTATCAAAAGGCTTATTGCTTTCCCTAAACAATAAAGATCATTTGGTTTTACAAATTTTATCGAATGCTGTAAAAGAAATGAGCGAAGGAGAATTGTTACAAATTGAAAAATCGAGAAACCTTAATTTAAAAGAGGAAGTTTATTATGAAATTATAAAAGGAAAAACTGCATCCTTATTGGCTTCATCGTGTGCAGCTGGAGCATCTTCAACTTTTGAGAGTGAAGCAGCAATAGATCAAATGAGGCTATTTGGAGAAAAAGTAGGAATGGCTTTTCAAATAAAAGATGATTTGTTTGACTATGGTACTGCCGATGTTGGTAAACCAACTGGCAATGATATTAGAGAAAAAAAATTAACCCTACCTATTATTTATACATTAAATAATTGCAATGCTGCAACGCGTAAAAAAATTATTTACATTGTAAAAAATGAAAATACACAACCCGATAAAGTAAAATATATTATTGAAAAAGTAAATGAATTGGGTGGCATTGATTATGCAACAAAAAAAATGTTTGAGTATAGAGATGATGCTCTAACTATATTGTATGCTTTTCCTAAAACCGATGTTAGAGATGCCTTAGAAGAATTGGTAAGATATACGACTGATAGAGTTTATTAATTTTCAACAATCTTCAATTGAAATACTATAATTATGCATAAAAGATGGAAGATTCTTGAAGCCAACGAAGCCAACATTATTACATTACAAGAGTCGTTAAAAATAAATAAAACCCTTTGTAAAATTTTAGTTCAAAGAGGTTTTGAAGATTATGAAAAAGCTAAAGCATTTTTTCGGCCTTCATTAAATGAATTGCATGATCCATGGCTAATGAAAGATATGGATAAAGCAGTTACAAGGCTTACGTCAGCCTTTTCATCAAATGAAAAAATTTTAGTATTTGGAGATTATGATGTAGATGGAACCACTAGTGTTGCTAGTATGTACCAATTTCTTTCAGCAATTTATCACCAAGTAGATTATTATATTCCACATAGATATAAAGAAGGATATGGTGTAAGCAAAGCAGGCATTGATTATGCTTTTGAAAATAAGATTACTTTAATTGTATCATTAGATTGTGGCATTAAAAGTGTTGATTTAATTGCTTATGCCAAAAGTTTAGGTATAGATTTTATTGTTTGTGATCATCATTTACCCGACGAACAAATACCAATTGCAAGTGCCATTTTAAACCCAAAACAAAAAGATTGTAATTATCCTTTTAAAGAATTGTGTGGTTGTGGAGTTGGCTTCAAATTAATGCAAGCATTGGCAGACAAACTGAATTTGTCGTCTAACACCTATTTACTATATTTAGATTTAGTAGCAACAGCAATAGCAGCTGATATAGTACCAATTATTGGAGAAAACAGAACACTTGCCTATTTCGGTTTAAAAAAAGTGAATGAAAATCCTTGTGTTGGCATTAAGGCTTTAATGCAATTAGCAGCTGTACAAAAAGAAATGACCATAACCAATTTAGTATTCATTATTGCTCCTAGAATTAATGCAGCAGGTAGAATGGATGATGCAAAAAAAGCAGTACAACTTTTTATTGAGCAAGATGAAACCAAAGCAAAAGCCTTAGCTGAAATACTTCATAGCGACAATACTGATAGAAAAGAAGCGGATAGCTCAATTACAGAAGAAGCTTTGGCAATTATTGAAAATGACGCAAGTCTGAGTACAAAAAAAACAACTGTTGTATATCAAGAACATTGGCACAAAGGTGTTGTAGGAATTGTTGCTAGCCGTTTAACAGAAAAATACTATAGACCAACAGTTGTTCTAACCAAAAGTGGTAATATAGTTGCAGGAAGTGCAAGAAGTGTGGTTGGTTTTAATTTATACGAAGCAATACATGCTTGTCGTAAACATTTAATTGGTTATGGTGGTCACTTTGCAGCTGCAGGAATGACATTGGATCCTGCTAATGTAGAAGCCTTTAGTGCTGCATTTGAGCAAGTAGTTAGCAACACAATTACTCCAGATTTATTAATACCAGAAATTATTATTGATAGTGAAATTTCAATTAGTGAACTAACAGAATCTTTCCACAATATTATTGCTCAAATGGAACCATTTGGACCAGACAATATGAAACCAGTTTTTGTAGCTAAAAATGTAAGCAATACTGGGTTTTCAAAAATTGTGAAGGAGCAACATATTCGTTTTTTAGTGCAACAAAAAAACATACAAATCAATGGTATTGGTTTTAATATGGCTCATAAATATGATATACTTCAAAACAATAAATTCATTGATATTGTTTTCAATATAGATTTAAATGAGTGGAATGGCAATACCAATGTACAACTTAAAGTAATTGATTTTAAAGCAAGCCAATTGGCAAATTAATTTTATTTTCTTGATTTTAAAAACTGACCATTTATAATTACTTTATCTACCAAATTTTCGCCAAATGCATAAGGCAAATATGCTAAAGATGGAATTGATTTTGTAATAATCAAATTGGCTTTTTTACCAATCATTATACTTCCCACTTGTTCTTCTACACCCATTGCATAAGCACCATTAATAGTTGCAGCATTAATGGCTTCTGCTGGCAACATTTTCATTTGAATGCAACTTAAGGAAACAACAAAATTCATATTGCCACTTGGCGATGAGCCTGGATTAAAATCACTTGCTAAAGCCACTGCACAACCTGCATCAATAATTTTTCTTGCAGGCTGCATGGTCATTCGTAAAAAGAAAGCTGCAGTTGGTAACAATGTGCCTATCGTGTTAGAATTTTTAAGAACAGCCACACTTGTGTCATCCATAGTTTCCAAATGATCTACAGAAATTGCATTCACTTCAACACCAGCTTCTACTCCACCACTTAAACTTAATTGATTGGCATGTATTTTTGCTTTTAAACCATGTTTAGCACCTGCAGTACAAATTTCAATTGTTTCTTCTTTACTAAAAAAGCCTTCTTCACAAAACACATCAATATAATCCGCTAAATTTTCTCTTGCAATTTGTGGCAACATTTCTTGCACAATCATATCAATATAACCTCTATGATTTTCTTTAAATGCAATTGGATAAGTATGTGCACCCAAAAAAGTAGCTTTAATAGGAATTGGCGATTTCTCTTTCAATCGTTTAATTACTCGTAACATTTTAAGTTCAGCAGCTACACTTAAACCATACCCACTTTTTATTTCAATTGCCCCTGTACCTAAGTACAACAAGTCCTCCAATCTTTTCCAAGCTATATTAAATAGTTCATCTTCGCTAGTAGCCTCAATAGTTTTAGCAGAGTTTAAAATACCTCCACCATTGGCTGCAATTTCAGCATAAGTTTTGCCATTTATTTTATCTACAAATTCATTTTCTCTGCTTGCGGCAAATACCAAATGTGTATGGCTATCGCACCAACAAGGCAACACCATTTGACCTTCTAAATCAACAACTTCAGAAAATACACGAGTGTTGTGTATTAATTCATCCATACTACCAAATGCAGCAATTTTATCATGTTCAATAGCTAAAAAAGCATCTTCAATACAAGGCAAATCAGCTAATTCTGCACCTCTTAATAATTGGTTTTGCTTTCTTGTATTAATGAGTAATTTAATATTGGTTAATAATATATTCATATGTTATTGTATCGTTTTTTTGATTTATAGAACTATGATTTTTTTATTAAATTGTATAAAACCAACTTATCGGCATCGTTAATTTTTTTTGTACTGTCTTGCATAAAATGACGTTTAAAACTTCTGATTGCTGCAGTACTATCTTTAATGTCGTAACCTACAATTCTCAATGCTTGTAAATAACTAAATCCAACGGGCAAACTATCTTTCACTTCATCGTACCAAATACCAAAACCATTATCAGCAAGGCTTTTCCAATTAAATAAAATGCTCGGATCGTTTTTACGCTTTGGAGCAATATCGCCATGTCCAATAAAATTTGCTGCTGGAATTGAATACTTTATTTTAAGTTTTCCCAACAAACTAATTAGGCTTTTCATTTGAGCATCACTAAAAGGTTCAAACCCATTGTTGTCTAATTCAATACCAATAGAACAAGAATTCATATCGGTTACATTTCCCCATTTTGAAGCACCTGCATGATGTGCTCTCATGTAATCATTTAACATTTGGTGCACTACCCCATCTCTACAAATTACATAATGGGCACTCACCTGTGTTCTTGTTAAAGTAAAAGTTTTTAAAGTTTGCTCACAACTATTTTGTGCAGTATGATGTATGATTACGAAATTGGGTTTTCGCATACTAAAATTAGTAGTTCCTACAAAAAAAGAAGCTGCCAAAATACTGTCGTTAGCCACTACTGTTGGCTGCTCTCTTAATTTAGCAGCATATTGTTTAGCTTGTTGTTTGTACACTTTATTGGTTTCTGCATAAGGCTTAGGAGCACAAGCAGCAAGCAAGCAAACAAATACAACAATTATATTTTTTTTGAACAAAATAAATAATGAATTATAAATTATAAAATAAAGACAATTTTACTAAGTTACATTTTGTATAAATGTATCTATAGTTTTAACACCCAACACTTTTTCTGAAATAAATCCTTCAGCAAATCGAACACCAATTTGTTGCCCCCACATTAAATCTCTTGATTTTACTGATTCTAGAAATTGAGGAGAAGAAATAAAAGTTTGCGGCTCCGATGAGTTAGGATCATGAAACTGAGTGGTATATGCTAAAATAGATTTCAACTTAATTTCGTGATAAGCAGAAATATCTACAATAAAATCAGGCTTTAAATACCTTGCTTGTATGTAGTGAAAAACATAAGTTGGTCGCCATGCATCTTGCATTTTTCCATCGTAATTGGTTACAATTTTTCTTAAGCCACTTAAAAATGCAGCATCGCTTACCAACTTTGCACTTCGTCCATGATCTGGATGTCTATCTTCTGGAGCATTGCATAAAATAACAGTAGGCTGATATTTTCTTATTGTTTCAATTATTTTACGCTGATGTTGTTCATCATTCTGAAAAAAGCCATCGGCCATTTTTAAATTTTCCCTCACATGCACACCTAAAATTTCTGCTGCATTGGTGGCTTCAATTTTTCTAGTTTCTGCAGTACCTCTGGTACCCAATTCGCCTTGAGTTAAATCTATAATACCAACTTTTTTTCCTTCTGCAATTGCAACCAATAAAGTACCAGCACATCCCAATTCAACATCGTCTGGATGAACGCCAAAAGCCAACACATCTAATTTCATCTATTAAAATTTTATTGTTCAAAGTTAACCAAAAAAAATCCCACTTCTACAAGAAGTGGGATGTAAAATTATACTAAGAAAACTAAGCTTTCTTTGCGTAACGTTTTTTAAACTTGTCAATTCTACCTGCAGTATCTACCAACATGTTCTTACCTGTATAAAACGGGTGAGAAGTGTTTGAAATATCCAATTTTACTAAAGGATACTCGTTGCCATCTTCCCATTGAATTGTTTCTTTGGTGTTAGATGTAGATTTGCTTAAAAATGAATCACCGTTAGTCATGTCTTTAAACACAACTACTCTGTAAGTTTCAGGATGGATACCTTTTTTCATAAAGAATTTTTTAAGGCCGTACGGATTTTGCCGTAACGATTATATAATAATGGGCGGCAAAGATAACAGAATTTGATAAACTGCAAATTCAAAATTTAAAAACCCGCAATTCTTAGCTTTTCATATTCTCATATTGCAACGGAAGTCCAAAATCCGAACTTCTACACAATGCTATAACATCTTGTAAATCATCTAATTTTTTACCAGTAACACGTATAATATTGTCCATAATTGCTGCCTGAACTTTTAAACCACTGTCTTTAATGGCTTTCACAATTTTCTTGGCATCATCTTGCTTTAACCCATTTTTTACCGAAACCTCTTTTTTTACCACTTTACCACTTGGATAACTTTCTTTAGTAAAATCAAAAGCATTGGCATCAATTCCTTGCTTTACACCTCGGCTTAAAATAACATCAACAATTTGCTCCATTTTCATGTCGCTATCTGCTTCTAACAGTACTTTATAATCTTTCTTATTTAGGTCAATTACTACATGACAATTTTTAAAATCAAACCGATTAGTAATTTCTTTTTTTACTACATTAATGGCGTTGTCTAATGTTTGCAAATCAACTTTGCTAGCAATATCAAATGATGGCATACTGTTAAGTTTATAAAGTGTAAATGTTTAAAGTTTAGCGAAGATAAAAATTTGGGGCTATTACCAACAGAACAATTATCAACGGTGGTGTTGGGCTTTACGTTGCAATCTTTTTGTTAAATAAACAAAAAGTATTTCCACTTCAATCCCAAGCCCTTGAGCAATTGAATATTCACCAAGCAAAACCTATTTTTTGCTTTCTAAAAATTTTCTTCTCCTTACTTCTTGTACAGGTACTTTTTTTATTTTAGACTCTAACCAAGCAATAATATCTAAGTACATAAAAGATCTACTTTCTAAAGGGTTGCCTTCTAACTTTTCCAACTTTGCTTTTAATGCAACAAATGCTGGTATCATTTTATGTGGAGCCAATGAAAAAGATTTACGAATAAACTTAAATATTTCTTCTTCTACCGTACTTAAATTATTCATATTGGCCATAAACCGATACACAGATTTTATAAGCGATTCTAAAATATCATAATTGCCCAATTCGTAATGTGCAATTAAATGTAGCAGCCTTGCATAACATTGTAAATCTGTACGCAAGTTCATTTTACGATTGATGATTTTATTCAAATAATCAATGGCCTTATCATTGTCATCACTACCAAAATATAAGCAAGCAATTTTATAATAAAATACTAAAACCCTGTGTGTGTCTAATTGTAATTGATATTCCACCAACTTTTCTTCTATAATGGGTACCAACTCCAATCCTTTTGTAAAAGTACCTTCTTGAAAATGTTTATTTATTTTAGAAAGGTGCAAATACACAAAAGTTTGAATTCGAGTATTGGGATTCATCATTCCATCGGCAGACAATGCAAATTGTTCAAACAACTCAATTCCTTCATTTAATTTTTCATAATTTTTTAGTAAAAAATGTGCACTCAACAAGTTGTGCAATCCACGAATATATTGACCAGCTTCTGTGCCCATCATGGTAGGAAACTTCTCAAATAAATGAACCCATTTTTGTGCATATTTATAATAAACCAACAAATCGTATAAGATAAATCCGTACCAACAATAACATTGATACAAGTACAACTTTTCATAAAACCCCATTTGCTGTAAATGGTATGTAGGAAGTTTATTTTCAAAAAAAGTTTTTACTGCTGCAATATCTTTTTCATCTCTTGCATGCCCATGTTGTATATACCAACTATACAGCTCTAATGCCAAGTTTGATAGCTGATTCACTAATGTTAAATGAGCAACAATATTATCAGATTCTACACTTAAATGTTGTGCTCTATTGGCCATGCTTCGTGTAATGTGCAAGGCTTCTATTTTTTTCTCAAATAAAATAGCCTGTAATTGAAAAGTAATTTGGTTGTTACTTGTAGCAGTTTCTTTTAATTTATCCAACACTTTTAAACTCTGCAAATACAATCCTTTATTGTATAAAATTCTGGCAAAATCCATTTGTTCATGTAAAAGAATATCAATATTCTCTTCATCATTAATCAATCGAAGGCTTAATAAAATTTGCTTGTATAAATGTGCTTTAATGTTAGAGAGTTGTTGCTTTTTGATAGCTTCATTTTTCTTTAACAACAACTCTTCATCATAGTTTTCCATTTTATCTAAAGCATCAAATAATTGTACCACTTTCAAGTTTTCGCTAGACGTATTGCGTTGAATGTAGAGCTTAAAATTTCGTTTCTCTCCTTTCTCTAAAGATTTTATAAGCTGAAAAAGTGTATCAGTATTTTTGTTGGGCATCGTATTTTATTAAAGCTAAAAACCTTATCCAGCTTACATTTTATTAATTTACTACACAATTATACAGCGTAAAATACTTAATAAATTGATACTAATTGCTGCAAAACTGTTGTTATGTTCGTTTTCGCAGGTTGTTTAATTGTAAACTGGCAGGCAAACCAAAATTAAATAACCTGCAACTTTTTCAACTATTTTTTATGTCAACAAATAAGGTACATATTTTTGATACAACACTTAGAGATGGTGAGCAAGTACCAGGTTGTAAATTAAATACCCAAGAAAAAGTTGCTTTAGCACTTGAATTAGAAGCATTGGGTGTTGATATTATTGAAGCAGGTTTTCCAATCTCATCTCCAGGAGATTTTGAAAGTGTTACCGAAATTTCTAAGATTATTTCCAATGCAACAGTTTGTGGCTTAACAAGAGCTGTACAAAAAGATATTGAAGTTGCCGCCGATGCATTACGTTTTGCAAAACGTCCACGTATTCATACTGGTATTGGCACAAGCGATTACCACATTCAAGGCAAATTCAATAGTACACAAGCAGATATTTTACAACGTGCCATTCAATGTGTAACATGGGCTAAAAATTATGTGGATGATGTTGAATTTTATGCTGAAGATGCAGGACGTACAGACAATGAATATTTAGCTAGAGTTATTGAAGCTGTTATAAAAGCTGGAGCTACAGTGGTTAATATTCCAGATACAACAGGCTATTGTTTACCCCATCAATATGGCGAAAAAATTGCTTACTTGGTAAACAATGTTCCCAATATTGATAAAGCAATTATTTCTTGCCATTGCCACAACGATTTAGGTTTGGCAACAGCCAATTCAATTGCTGGCGTTATTGCAGGTGCTCGTCAAATTGAGTGTACCATCAATGGTTTAGGAGAACGTGCAGGCAACACATCTTTAGAAGAAGTGGTGATGGTAATTAAGCAACATAAATCTTTAGGTTTACATACCAACATAAATAGCAAGCAACTCAATCCAATGAGCAGGTTGGTAAGCGATACAATGCGTATGCCAGTGCAACCCAATAAAGCAATTGTTGGTAGCAATGCATTTGCACATTCGTCAGGTATTCACCAAGATGGATTTTTAAAAAGTGCCATTACTTACGAAAGCATTAATCCAGATGAAGTGGGTGCCGATACCAGCAAAATTGTTTTAACAGCTCGTAGTGGTAGAAGTGCATTGGCATTTCGTTTTCAAAAATTAGGCTATTCGTTTAATAGAAATGATGTAGATGTTTTGTATGAAGAATTTTTAAGCGTAGCTGATAGCAAAAAAGAAGTGAACGATGACGATTTAAAAGCAATGGCCAAAAATTTTCAAACTGCTGTTGTATAAATTTATTGTGCTAGATGAAGAATAAAAATCAACCTCAGTGGCGTCGTTGGAAATCCTGCTTTAGCAGGGCACTCTTTTACTAAATAACAATATTGAACTTCATTCATGCCATTCATGCCATTCGTGCATTCGTGGAAAATAAAAAATATGGCGAAAACATTATTTGAAAAAATTTGGGATAAACACATCGTTAAAACAATTGATGATGGACCTTCTGTTTTATATATTGACAAACATTTAATTCACGAAGTAACTTCTCCACAAGCTTTTGCTGGGTTAAATAAACGTGGCATAAAAGTTTTTCGTCCAAAACAAATTTTAGCAACTGCCGATCATAATGTACCAACTTTAAATCAACACCTTCCCATAAAAGAAGAGTTATCTCGTTTACAAGTTGAAGCATTAACCAAGAATTGTGCAGCTCACAATGTTGAGTTATACGGTTTGGGTCATGCATATCAAGGCATTGTTCATGTAATTGGTCCAGAGCTTGGATTTACTCAACCAGGCATGACCATTGTTTGTGGCGACTCACATACGTCAACCCATGGAGCATTTGGCAGCATTGCATTTGGCATTGGAACAAGTGAAGTAGAAATGGTAATGGCAACACAATGTTTGTTACAAAGCAAACCCAAATTAATGCGTATTACTGTTGATGGAGAATTGAATAAAGGTGTGGTTTCAAAAGATGTTGTGCTATACATCATCTCTTTAATTTCTGCAAGCGGTGCAACAGGTTATGCAGTAGAATTTGCAGGTGCTGCTATTCGAAATTTAAGTATGGAAGCAAGAATGACCATTTGCAATATGAGTATTGAAATGGGTGCTCGTTGTGGTTTAATTGCACCAGATGAAACAACTTTTGATTATGTAAATGGTCGTGAATTTGCTCCAAAAGATGAGGAATGGAATAAGAAATTAACTTACTGGAAAACTTTATTTAGCGATACTGACGCAAAGTTTGATACAGAAATAAACATTGATGCAAAAGACATTGAACCAATGATTACGTATGGCACTAACCCAGGCATGGGAATTGGTGTAAGTAAACATATTCCTGCATTAAGTGAAGTGGATGCAAAAGAAAAAATTTCATACGAAAAAGCTTTGCAATACATGGGTTTAGAAGCTGGCTCTTCTATTAAAGGACAAAAAATTGATTACGTTTTTATAGGCAGTTGTACCAATAGTAGAATTGAAGATTTAAGAATGGTAGCATCTTTTGTAAAAGGCAAACAAAAGTCAAAAGATGTTGAAGTTTGGATTGTTCCTGGAAGTAAACAAGTAGAAAAACAAGCCATTGCCGAAGGTTTAGACAAAGTATTTGAAGCTGCAGGCTTTCAATTACGTCAGCCAGGTTGTAGTGCATGTTTAGGAATGAATGAAGATAAAATTCCTGCTGGCAAATATTGTATCAGTACAAGTAATAGAAATTTTGAAGGAAGGCAAGGCCCCAATGCAAGAACATTATTGGCAAGTCCTTTATCTGCTGCAGCTGCTGCAATTACAGGTGTTGTTAGCGATGTAAGAGAAATGTACCCTTAATCCCTAAAGGGAAATAAAAAATTATACAATGAGTACTAATAAAATACTGTCTCCATTTCAAAACACCCATTCAGGGGATGGGGGCTTTACGTCAACCATAGTTCCATTACACAATGAGAATGTGGATACTGATCAAATTATTCCTGCACGTTTTTTAAAAGGAACGAGTAGAGATGGTTTTGGCAAAAATTTATTTCGTGATTGGCGTTATGACAATGACAATGAAACAACACCCAAAAAAGATTTTGTTTTAAACAATCCAATTTATTCAGGAAAGATTTTGGTTGCAGGCAAAAACTTTGGTTGTGGGTCATCTCGTGAACATGCAGCTTGGGCAATTAAAGATGCTGGATTTGATGTTGTGGTAAGTAGTTTTTTTGCTGACATTTTTAAAAACAATGCTCTTAATAATTTTTTATTACCAGTGATTGTAAGCGATGAATTTTTGAATAAAATATTTACTGCAGTTGAAAAAAAATCAACTACTGAATTAACTGTAAATCTCGAAGCTCAATCTATTACAATTAATGAAACTGGAGAATTTGAAAATTTTGACATTAACAATTATAAAAAAACGTGCTTGTTAAATGGCTTTGATGATATTGATTATTTGTTAAACATTAAACCAGAAATAGAAGCATTTGAAAAAGCTTTAAACTAGCTCTGAGAAGTCTCTGACTTCGCAGGCACTATGTTCTTTCGAGTCTGAGACTCGCTTTAACATAAAACATCCCAAGACGGAGACTTCGGATAGCAAAAAATAAATTATGATTAAAAAGATAACAGTAATTGAAGGCGATGGCATTGGGCCAGAAGTGACAGCACAATCTGTAAAAATATTAAATGCAATTGGCAAACGCTACAATCACGATTTTAAGTATGATTACCAATTAATGGGTGCAATTGCAATTGATAAAACTGGCAACCCTTTACCAGATGAAACAATTGAATCTTGCTTGAATAGTGATGCAGTTTTATTTGGAGCAATTGGGCATCCTAAATACGACAATGACCCAACGGCTAAAGTTCGTCCTGAACAAGGTTTACTAAAAATTAGAAAGTCGCTACAGTTGTTTGCCAACATCCGTCCTGTTACTACTTATAAACCTTTGCATCATTTATCGCCATTAAAAGCAAAGTTGTTAGAGCATGTAGATTTTGTAATTTTTCGTGAATTAACTGGTGGAATTTATTTTGGCAAAAAAGAACTTAACGAAACAGGTACTGTAGCTTTAGATGAATGTACTTATAGTGTTGAAGAAATTGAAAGAGTTGCACATTTGGCTTTTCAAACAGCACAAATGAGAAGAAAGAAATTAACCTTAGTTGATAAAGCCAATGTTTTAGAAACATCTCGTTTATGGCGTAAAGTGGTTCAACAAATTGCAACACAATATGCTGATGTTGTTGTAGATTATATGTTTGTTGACAATGCTTCCATGCAAATAATTTTAAACCCAAAACAATTCGATGTAATTCTTACAGAAAATATGTTTGGCGATATTATTAGCGATGAAGCAAGTGTATTGGCTGGTTCATTGGGTTTGCTACCAAGTGCATCTGTAGGAAAAGGTGCAGCATTGTTCGAACCCATTCATGGCTCATATCCTCAAGCAGCAGGTAAAGATATTGCCAATCCAATTGGTTCAATTTTATCTGCAGCTTTACTATTGGAACACTTAAAAATGAATGATGAAGCAGCATTGGTACGTGAAGCTGTTCAATGGACTTTAGAACACAAATTTGTTTCAAAAGATATAGACCCAATCAACTTTTATTTCACTAGTGCAATTGGCGATTTAATTGCAGATTATATAAGCAACAATATTCCGGGAATTGTTCATGCACAAAATATTGAGTTGAGAAAGTCGACCATTATATAATTGGGAAATTATAATTATTAGTTAGGAATTATAAACTGCAATAACCAATTCTTAATTATTAATTTTTCATTCTTAATGAATAAAGTTCTTTGTTTTTTTCAAGAGGCGGTGTTATATTCGTTCAACAAACACAACTATGTTACAAAGCAAATTAAATAATACAATCACAATTATCAATACAATAATTATTGTGGTGATTGTCATTATTATTCCTGCGTTGCATGGAGGTGTTAGTTGATGTTAAAAGAATAAATAAACATACAACCCGCCTCCATAAGAGGCGGGTTTTTTATTATCTAAAAAATCTGCATCCATTTCTCTTCTCCTTTAGGAGAAGATGCCTGAAAGGCAGATGAGGTTTAAACTAAATTAAAATGTATTACAACGACAACACAATTATTTACTTCAATCGCCAATTTGTAAAAGCAAATGAGGCCAAAACCGACTTATACAGCCAGAGTCTGCATTATGGTTATGCCGTGTTTGAAGGAATACGTTCTTATCCAATTAACGGTAGCACCAAAATTTTTAAAGCAAGGGAACATTACGATAGATTGATACACTCGGCTAACGTCATGAAAATTCCTTTTAATTATACTACAGAACAATTAATTGAATTGACTTATGAAGTATTGAAGAGAAACAATTTTGTAGATGCTTATGTTCGTCCAATTGTGTTGTGTTCGCCCAATATGGCATTATCAAAAGGTAAAGAAAGTTACTTAGCAATTGAAGCTTGGGAATGGACCAATGGTTACATGAGCAATAAAATGCGTATTGCAACTTCAACGTATAGACGACCGAACTCTAATGCTTTTCATGTTGATGCAAAAGTGAGTGGACATTATGTAAATTCTATTTTGGCTTGTCAAGAAGCCAAAGACAATGGTTTTGATGAAGCTCTTGTTTTAGATAGTGAAGGGTTCGTTGCTGAAAGTTCTGGTGCAAATATTTTTTATGAAAACAATGGCGTTTTATACACTGCACCTAAAGGAAATATTTTACCTGGAATAACTAGAGCAACTGTTTTAGAAATATGCAACGAATTGAATATTTCAATTCAAGAAAAATTATTTACACCTGAAGAAATGAAAGGTGCAGATGCAGGATTTTTTTGTGGCACAGCTGCTGAAGTAGTTGCACTAGAATCTTTAGACAACGTGTCTTTTAAGAAAGTATGGGAAGAAAGTTTAAGTGCTATTATTCAAAAAGCATATAAAGCAAAAGTGATGGAACAAGAATTTGTTTTAGAAACTGTTGAATAAAGTAAAAGGCGTACAAGTGTGCCCTGCTAAAGCAGGATTTCCAACGACGCAACTACAGCTATATAAATGTTCATCAGCTAAGTACATAAAAAAAGAAAATGTCAGAATTAAATAAATACTCAAAAACTTTAACACAGGACGTAACTCAACCTGCAGCTCAGGCAATGTATTATGCCATTGGTTTTAAAGAAGAAGACTTTAATAAAGCTCAAGTAGGAATTGTAAGTATGGGTTGGGATGGCAACCCTTGTAATATGCACTTGAACGATTTAGCAACATCAGTAAAACAAAGTGTTGATAATACAGAAGGCTTGCTAGGCTTACGTTTTTACACCATTGGTGTAAGTGATGGAATTAGTATGGGAACCGATGGTATGCGTTATAGTTTGGTAAGTAGAGATGTTATTGCAGACAGTATTGAAACCAATGCTGGAGCACAATATTATGATGGATTAATTGGAATACCGGGTTGCGATAAAAATATGCCTGGAACTATTATGGCAATGGGACGATTAAATCGTCCATCAATAATGATTTATGGAGGCACAATTGCTCCTGGTCATTATAAAGGTGAAGACTTAAATATTGTTTCTGCATTTGAAGCATTGGGACAAAAAATTGCTGGCAATTTAAGTGAGGCAGATTTTAAAGGAATTGTAAAACATAGTTGCCCAGGTGCAGGTGCTTGTGGTGGCATGTACACAGCCAATACAATGGCTAGTGCTATTGAAGCATTGGGAATGAGTTTGCCTTACTCTTCATCTAACCCTGCACTCAGCAAAGAAAAACAAGAAGAATGTGCAACTGCTGGTAAAGCAATAAAAAGGCTACTAGAAAAAGATATTAAGCCAAGCGATATTATGACACGTAAAGCATTTGACAATGCAATTACTGTTATCATGGTTTTAGGAGGAAGTACCAACGCAGTTTTACATTTAATAGCAATGGCTAAAAGCGTTGGTGTTAGCTTGACGCAAGACGACTTTCAAACAATAAGCAATACCATTCCTGTGCTTGCAGATTTTAAACCAAGTGGAAAATATTTAATGGAAGATTTACACAAGCATGGTGGTGTACCAAGTGTAATGAAATACTTACTTAGTAAAAGTTTATTACATGGAGATTGTATTACTGTAACAGGCAAAACAGTTGCAGAAAATTTAGCAGATGCTAAGGATTTGGATTTTGAAAAACAAGATATTATTAAACCTCTTGAAAACCCATTAAAGGTAACTGGCCATTTACAAATATTGTATGGCAATCTTGCTACTGGTGGAAGTGTTGCAAAAATTTCTGGCAAAGAAGGTGAACGTTTTGAAGGTACTGCAAGAGTGTTTGATGGAGAGAAAGATTTAATTGCTGGAATACAATCAGGTAAAGTACATGCTGGCGATGTTGTTGTTATAAGATACATTGGTCCTCGTGGTGCACCTGGAATGCCAGAAATGTTAAAACCTACAGGAGCTATAATTGGTGCAGGTTTGGGCAAATCCGTTGCATTAATAACTGATGGAAGATTTAGTGGTGGAACACATGGTTTTGTAGTGGGACATATTACGCCTGAAGCTTTTGATGGTGGCTTAATTGGATTGGTAGAAGATAATGACATCATTGAAATTGATGCAGTAAATAACACCATCAATTTAAAAGTGAGTGATGAAGTAATTGAAGCAAGAAAAGCCAATTGGAAACAACCAGCATTAAAAGCAACTAGTGGTGTATTGTACAAATATGCAAAGTTGGTGAAGACTGCAGCTGAAGGTTGTGTAACGGATGAATAGCCTCTAAATCCCCAAAGGGGACTTCAGAAACCAAATAGTACAAGATATCTATTCTTAATCGTGTGCAAAAAATAAACAGGTCTGTTATGAGTAATATACTTACAATTAAAAAAACAAATCCAGTAACCGAAGATAATGTTGCAAAATCGGCGTCGTTGCAAGTCCCCCCTTTTGAGGGATTTAGGGAGGTTATTAGTGGTTCTAAAGCAGTTCTTGAAGCATTAATTGCCGAAGGAGTTGATACAATTTTTGGTTATCCTGGTGGTGCAATTATGCCAATCTACGATGCTTTGTACGATTATCATGATCAACTAAAACATATTTTGGTTCGCCATGAACAAGGGGGAATTCATGCTGGGCAAGGTTATGCAAGAAGCAGTGGTAAAGTAGGTGTTGTGTTTGCAACTAGTGGCCCTGGTGCAACAAACTTAGTTACAGGTTTGGCAGATGCAATGATAGATTCCACTCCCCTAGTTTGTATTACTGGGCAAGTGTTTGCACATTTATTAGGTACTGATGCTTTTCAAGAAGTTGATGTAATCAATATTACAACGCCAGTTACTAAATGGAATTATCAAGTTACAGATGCAAACGAGATTCCGTCAGTACTAGCAAAAGCATTTTATATTGCAGGAACAGGAAGACCAGGACCGGTGCTAATTGACATTACTAAAAATGCACAGCTACAAAAATTCGATTACCAAGGTTATACAAAATGTGAACATATTCGTAGCTATCGTCCAAAACCAATTATCAGAAAATCTTATCTTGAAGAAGCTGCTAAGTTGATTAATGAAGCCAAACAACCATTTGTAATTTTTGGTCAAGGTGTAATTTTAGGTAAAGCTGAAAAAGAGTTTAAAGCATTTATTGAAAAAGCTGGTATTCCGTCAGCTTGGACTATTTTAGGTTTGAGTGCATTAGAAACCAAACATCCTCTAAATGTTGGTATGCTTGGCATGCATGGTAATTATGGCCCCAATGTTTTAACCAATGAGTGTGATGTATTGATTGCGGTTGGAATGCGTTTTGACGATCGTGTTACTGGTCGTTTAGACAAATATGCCAAGCAAGCAAAAATTATTCACTTAGATATTGATCCTGCAGAAATTGATAAAAATGTTCAAACAACTGTTCCTGTTTGGGGCGATTGTAAAGAAACTTTACCTATGCTTACTGCATTGATAGATTCAAAATGTTACCCACAATGGTTACAACGTTTTAACGATTATAAACAAAAGGAAGAAACAGTTTGCATTAATAAAGAATTGCACCCAACCACAGATGTATTAACAATGGGCGAAGTAATCAATACTTTAAATAAGCTTACAAATGGAGACGTAATTATTGTAACAGATGTTGGTCAACACCAAATGGTGGCTTGTCGTTATGCAAAGTTCAATCAATCGAAAAGCAGCATTACGTCAGGTGGTGCAGGTACCATGGGATTTGCTTTGCCAGCAGCAATTGGTGCAAAATATGGAGCTCCAGAAAGAGCAGTTGTAGCAGTTATTGGAGATGGTGGCATACAAATGACCATTCAAGAATTGGGAACAATTATGCAAACTGGAATTGACGTGAAAATTTTAATTCTCAACAATCATTTCTTAGGAATGGTTCGTCAGTGGCAGCAACTATTTCACGATAAGCGTTATTCGTTTGTAGATATTGCTAGTCCAAATTATGTACAAGTTGCTAAAGGCTACAACATTCCTGGCAATAGTATTTCAAAACGAGAAGATTTAAAAAATGCTCTAGCTACAATGCTTAACCACAAAGGTTCTTACTTATTGGAAGTAGAAGTTGGAAAAGAAGACAATGTATTTCCAATGGTACCACAAGGAAGAGGTGTTGCTGAAATTGTATTGAGTAAAGAGGAAATTTAAAACCCTATTGTACTGAACTGTAGCACAAACATCAACTTCAGTTGCGTCGTTGGAAATCCTGCTTTAGCAGGGCATACTTGAACTAAAGAATATAAATTGAACAGATGAAACAAGAATATACCATAACAGTTTACACAGAAAACCAAGTTGGCTTACTCAATCGTATTGCCATTATTTTTTCTCGTAGAAAAATTAATATCGAAAGTTTAAATACTTCACCAACAGAAGTTGAGAGTGTGCATCGATTTACAATTGTAGTAAACGAAACTGAAGATGTAATTAAAAAATTATGTCGTCAAATTGAAAAACAAGTAGAAGTTTTAAAGGCATACTACAATACAAGCGACGAAATTGTTTGGCAAGAAATGGCATTGTATAAAGTGCCAACAAATGTAATTGCTGAAGAAGTAAAAGTGGAAAGGCTATTACGTCAGCATGGTGCAAATACTGTTGTCATCAGAAATGATTATACTGTATTTCAAGTAACAGGGCATAGAGAAGAAACGGATAATTTAGTAAAAGTTTTAGAACCTTACGGTTTAATAGAATTTGTGCGTAGTGCAAGAGTGGCTATAATTAAAGACAGCAAAGGGTTTCACGAAAAACTAAAAAGCTTTGAAGCCATTACTCCAGGTGAGGAAGTAGTAGAAAACGAATATTTGAATGAAGGAGAAGCAGTGTTTAGCATGTAAGAAAATGTTTGAGGTTGGACGTTTAATTGTTGTGAATGAACTTAATAACTAACAATAAAAATAAAAACACCCAACCCCAAACTCCAAACAATAAATGATCATCAATAATTAAACAACAATGGCAAACTATTTCAACACACTATCATTAAGAGAAAAATTAAATCAATTGGGAGTTTGTGAATTTTTAGATGGCAGCAACTTTACTGATGGAGTAAATGTCTTGAAAGGCAAAAAATTAGTAATTGTAGGCTGCGGTGCACAAGGTTTAAATCAAGGTTTAAATTTAAGAGACTCTGGTTTAGATGTGTCGTACACATTACGCAAAGAAGCCATTGAACAAAAAAGAGCCTCTTGGAAAAATGCAACAGAAAATGGTTTTACTGTTGGCACTTATGAAGAACTAATTCCTACAGCCGATTTAGTTTTAAACTTAACACCCGATAAGCAACATACGTCAGTAGTAAATGCAATCATGCCATTAATGAAAACAGGAGCAACACTCTCCTACTCTCATGGTTTTAATATTGTTGAAGAAGGCATGCAAATTCGCAAAGACCTTACTGTAATAATGGTAGCTCCAAAATGCCCAGGTTCTGAAGTTCGTGCAGAATATGTTCGTGGTTTTGGTGTGCCAACTTTAATTGCTGTACATCCAGAAAACGACCCTGACGGAAAAGGGCTTTCACAAGCAAAAGCTTATGCAGCAGGTACTGGTGGCCATAAAGCAGGTGTATTATTATCATCCTTTGTAGCAGAAGTAAAAAGCGATTTAATGGGTGAACAAACCATTTTATGTGGTGTGTTACAAACTGGTTCAATTGTATCTTTTAATAAAATGGTAGAGAAGGGTGTTGAACCTGGTTATGCTGCAAAATTGATTCAATATGGTTGGGAAGTAATTACAGAAGCTTTGAAACAAGGTGGAATTACGGCAATGATGGATAGACTTTCGAACCCTGGTAAATTAAAAGCTTATGAATTAAGTGAAGAATTGAAAAATATTTGGCGTCCATTATTTCAAAAGCATCAAGATGATATTATGAGTGGCTACTTCTCAAAAACCATGATGGAAGATTGGGCGAATGATGATAAAAATTTATTGACTTGGAGAGCGGCAACTGGTGAAACTGCTTTTGAAAAAACAGCACCAACTAGCAATAAAATTGTAGAACAAGAATACTTTGACAATGGTTTATTATTGGTTGCATTTGTAAGAGCTGGTGTTGAATTGGCTTTTGAAACCATGGTTCAATCTGGCATCAAAGCAGAAAGTGCATACTACGAAAGCTTACACGAAACACCTTTAATTGCAAACACCATTGCACGTAAAAAATTGTTTGAAATGAATCGTGTAATTTCTGATACTGCCGAATATGGTTGCTATTTATTTGATCATGCAGCAAAACCAATGTTAACCGATTTTATGAGAAAAATTGATGTTGATGTAATTGGCACCAACTATAATGCTAGTAAGGATAATGGCGTAGATAACAAAACTATCATAGAAGTAAACGAAGCCATTCGATCGCATCAAGTTGAAGCTGTTGGTAAAAAGTTGAGACAAGCAATGACAGCTATGAAAGCAATTCATACTGTAGCATAAACCCTACCCTTAAAAGGGGAAGGAGAAGATGAAGTATTCATTATTTGGAAACGAGCTGCAGTATTTCATGGCAACTTTACTGGCGTCGCACTTTTCAAGGTTCACATCATTGGGCATCTTTTTAAGTACGAAGTATCATATTAATTTTCTTACAA
>ERZ724508.720-NODE-720-length-22273-cov-5.493429_pt1 | contig 22273 bp, 24 predicted proteins | sample MGYA00376041_ERZ724508 | MGnify/ENA primary metagenome ERZ724508 (study PRJEB28724, sample SAMN07190887) | wastewater metagenome | isolation source: effluent of sewage treatment plant in Hong Hong | place: USA: Christiansburg, Virginia | collected 2016-03-01 ...
TGTTCAGTGATTTTTCTAAGAATATTGTCAGTCTGTCTAGAACTAATTTTCACCTTCCTGGAGTTCATACCCACTAAAAGTTACAGCTTCACTGACACTGTGGGTTCAACAATAGCAAAAAAACTCTGATTGTGGTACACCATTGACATCCAGCCCGGTCTAAGGCCAAGCTGCCACATTCCAACCATTAACCATCGAAGCCAAGCCTAATCGGAAGGGCCTCTAACAAGCTCCGTCAAAGGTTCGGCCCAATCGGCAAGAGCTACTACTTCGGATATTATCCGAGAGACCCGAGCACGTTTATATTAGAGTCGTTATAAACAAATTCGAAGGCATGGACAACAAGGAAAACCTCCTAGCGGTTAATACGCTTGAACCCCTGGACAATTATCCGCAAAGTCGAAGGAAGAGAGGTTCTGAGGATTCCACCACCGAACTGGTCAAGCTGCAGGCTATCAATCGTTAGCTTCGAGAGCAGTTAGAAACAGCTATCCATAAGCTCGAGGAAAACAGCTAGCCTGGAGAGCTCCAAGCTGAACTCGCTAGGAAAGACACCGAACTTGGGGAGTTACAGCGGCAACTCGATGACTTCGCCGAACAGAACGGAAGGTTGGATGAGGAATTGGCAACTTCAAAGAGAATGCTGCAGGACTTGCGCAGCGAGGTATCATCAAAGAGTACGTTGCTGACTACACGCGAACGCTAGTATCAGAGCCTGCTGACCCGCAGTAAGGATCAGAACAGTCGCATAGCCGAACTTGAGACTTACAAGCTCAAGTACGACTCTATGAGGGAGAAGCAAATCAGGTTGGATGCCACACGCCTTAGTGAACTCGACCAGAAGGAGAGCAAGATGTCTTGTACATAACTGGAAGGCCAGTGTAGGCAGCTGAAGGTGTCTCTAGCAGACTGTTAGTTCGAACTGAAGAAGACAACGGAGGACAGTGCCACCTACCGCACATTGAGCGAGATGGAGAAGGTGAAGCTCAGCAAAGAACACGAGGGCAAGCTTGCAGCCTTAAGAAAGCATGCTGAAGAAGAGAATGCCAATTGGGTGAAGCGATTTGAATTGCGCGACGAATAGTTTCGGAAAGAAGTCGAAGGTGTTAAGTCTAAGTATGGGCTAGATCGGCAGACCTTCGAGGCTACTCTTCGCAACTAGTACACAGAACTTAAAAGAAAGATTGAATTGGAAAAGGAAAAGCAGTTGGCAGCTGTTAAGAAGGAAGCTGACGAAGAGAGGAAAAGACTGAAGAGTGAGAAGGAGGCTTCGTTGGCGTCTCAGAGAACCTCATATGAGGGTCAGTTAGAGTCGATGAAAAGCTCATACTAAGGACAGCTGGAGCGAAAGAAGAAAGAATATGAAATCAACCTCTGTTCGGTCATATCGTAGCGCAAGACGGAGTAGCTGATGCACCAGAACACCCGCAAATAACTTTCTTCAGTCAAGGAGAAACTCTATGATGATATCTATAACCTTCGCAGAGAAAAATCACAGCTCTAGGAGACCCTTAAGGAAGCAAGAGATACCATCAAGAAACGAGAGACCCAAATTGAACAGCTTCAGCAACAGTTATAAACAACGAAAGACGATCATGCTTAACTGATAGCAGAACTGGAGGAGGACCATAGACGTCAGCTTAGTGTAGCCCGCGAATAGATGAAGCAACAAGTGGCCCGCATCCTTGAGGAACAGCTCACCCGTACTGAGGGTCTGTCGGTACAGCTCCGCACTATTGAATCGACAAACCAACAGCAATCCGAACTCTATAATAAGCAGGTTTAGCAGCTCAGCTCATACTTCGAAGAGAGACCAAGCCGACAGGAGGACCTCCGCATCATCCAATAGTTGGAACTGAAGCTGCACAAGAAGCAGAATGATATTGAGCTGCTCTCGAAGGAACTCAAATGGCATCGCCTGGAGCTGTAGAACAAGGAGGAGACCTACAACCGAATCTTTGCCAACGGTATCAACGAAGTGCGGATCCCAACAGAACACCTTCATCCGACTGGAGCAGTGCTGCCCCACCGTGAGAAACTTCACCAGCAGCAGGTACGGGAATTCAAGTTCCGGAAGATGGCCAAGAGCCTGCTACAGCACAAGGAGCCCAAATCAACAGTGGTGGCCACCCGCAAGGAAGTCTGACTTGACTTTGCTTCTTCTTAATATATAAGCAGGTGGGGTCAAAGTTCCTCGAAGAGTTCGCTGACCTACTCACTAGGATCCTTACGCAGTGTTTCCACTACCTTCTGGAAGGATTCATTGGAGCAGATTGGCGCTGAATTGAACATCGATGTACTTTTGTCGATGAAGTTACGGCTTGCAACTCTAGCCACCGCTATCCTGACATTGACAATGCGGTCCCGAGAAAGATCGCTGAAGGCTGTGAGGAAGTTCTGCTAGAAGAGCTGGGTCTGCTGGATAAGTTTATCGCACATCAGAGCGAATCTACCTCATACTAACAATTACGTCTGGCGTTGTGTGTATTTGCTGGAGTTGGAGAACCCCTTGATGTTTTCGATGATGGCGGGTAGGTAGATATCCCCACCAGCCTTGGAAGCAAACTGCTGGACGATGTCGCCGATCTTGCTGGCGGCTTCGTCCCTAACTATGGACACCGTGTCCGTGCAGAACTTAAAGGCTATGGGCACGATGTATGTGAACACGATGTCGATTGGGTAGATGCTGCTCAGGGTGGTCAGCTGATGCGAGATACTCTCACGAATTCGCCACTTTTTCTGGTCCTTCTGTAGAATAAGGAACAGGTCGATCAACTCTTCCCGTTTCTGCTCATCTAGAATCTGAATTATTTCGCTGAGATGTTGGATGGCGCCCAGCTTAATCTCATCATCTAACAATAGGCTGTGAATGTACTTGGATCTTTCAGAAACGAGTCGAGAATGTTGAAGAGGTAGTTACGAGTATTCTGTTCACCAATGATCTTTGCGATTTCATGCAGGCTGTTTGCGAGAGTTTTCTTGATCTTCTTATCAGGCACCTTCAGAAGGCGCTGGTAGGTGGGATACAGGGTCTACCAACTTGCAGGGCCCAAGGTGTAGAGCACTGCTGGAAAGTTGTACGCGCAGCTGTAGAATATCTCATTCTCCAAACTCAGGTCATTGATCTCGTGGGTGGACATTCTAAAGTAAGCCTCCAGCAGCCTCTCGTTAATAATTCGACCTTTGAGCGCAGCAATGAACGGCCCAAGATTCTTGTAAGCAGGGATCTTGACCCACTTATGTTGGTCCTTGATGAAATTCAGCATAATTTCAGTGAGAGGACCTTCCCTTGTGGCATCATCGCAGATACTGGACATGTCTATGATGATGTCAACGCAGCTCTTGCGGATGCCCCAGTTGGTTTCATTCGATTTCTTCTGATAGAATTTTAGCAGGCGGTTGCGGAAGAAGCTTTGCGACACCTCCTTGCTGATTATTGGAAGGTTGTTGATGGCTTCCTGCCGGACTTTCAAATGCGAGTCCTAACCTAACGACAGAATCTCCAACCCGATGAACTGGTCGCACAGGTCCCTGCCGAAGGTATCTGCCATCTTGCTGAACAGCTGCACTGCGACGATGCGATTCTATTCGTTCGAGTCGTCATGAGCCATCTCAATGCAGTGCTTCAGCACACACTCTCCACGGTCCTTCTCGTTCAGTTTATGGGCAAGCGTAGCCAAGTGCTGACCGGCTTCTTGCTTGATCTACGCTCAGCTGTGACAGTACGTTCGGTTGATTCATGTGCAGATAGCTCACTAGGAGTGGCACTACGTACTACTTCACGCGTTGGTAGCTGTTGCTCAGTGACTAGAGATACACGATGAGGTCAGGCACTTGCTTAAGGAGCGCTTGCTTGAGGTCGTCACGGTCTTTCATCTACGTTAGCTGGTTGCTTACCACATCCTCAAAGAGCTTCTTGAGAAGCTTCACACCGTCCTCCCCGAGCTCCTTCAGGATCATGGTCAGGTGCTTGACGTAGGTCAGCCTACGTCAAAAATGCTTCAAACCTCTCCGTTGGTTCCAACGAGCTAATACTCGAAAGCTTGGCCACAGCGGAAGCTGGATCGTACTCTACGAACACCCCACTCTTATTCTCAACCATCTTGGTGGGGAACTTCTCCTCCATGGAGACTTACTTTGAGATATCCTCACTGAGCGTCGAGTGGGGCTTCTACGGTTCCGGTGCGGAAGTCGCTGGTGTGCTCTCCACAGCGATGGGTTCGGGATTGGTGGTTTCGAACGTATCCTCCTTTTTTTCAGTGGATGCTTCCGCGTTTTTTTATTCGTACTCCATCGGATCTACAGTTTAAAAATATATTCGCTGAAGGGGTGCACACACCGTGCCTCTCAACAATCTGGCCCCTCATTATAAATATTGCCTCCAGGGGATATTCATTAAAATATTTAATATTTCTTATGGCCGAAAAAGCGCCTGCTCCCGTTGAGGAGGTCGCGGTGGATCCTTTCACCGCTACCCTCAAGCGTGTGATTCAAACCTCCAACGCTAATGCGCTGCTGGCTAAGGGCCTCCATGAGGTCTGCAAGGCCCTGGAGAGCAAGGAGGAGAAGCTGAAGCCCAAGTTCGTTGTGCTGTCCAAGAACTGCACCGATGATGCCTACGTGAAGCTGGTTAAGGCCCTCGCCAAGCAGAACAAGGTGCCCTTGATCACCGTCGATCAGGGTGAGATTCTGGGCGAGTGGCTCGGCATCTGCAAGTACGACAAGCAAAAGAACGTCCGCAAGAAGCGCAAGTGCAGCTCCCTTGCCATCAAGGAGTACCCCGTGGAGATCAAGGAAGAGGAGAAGAAGATCATCCAGGAGAAGCTGGTTGCCTGATCCCTTATTTAACTGAATCAATGGGAGGAGATGCTTTTTCATTGACCGTTGATTCCGCTGGTTGTCTCGTGCGCGTGGCTGTGACTGGCGTTTTAGCGTGCTAGTCCCCACCCGCTTATAATCAAATGAAAGCTGAGGGTGAACAGGTGAAGATCGGCGCATCCGGTATTGTGGAGTGTCCCGTGCAGGAGACGCCGCTTGGTCGTGGCGTGCTGTTCGCAACTGTCGACCGTATTAAGTTTAGCGTGCAAACCCTTGAACTCATCATCGACTACAGCAACGTCACCAGCTTTGGAGTAAACGCTCAAAGGGTCATCGTATTCATCCGCAACGAAAACGCAGGCGAGTAGTAGGACGAGTAGCAGGACTTCAACATCGACGAGGTGAACTAGATACGCGAGTCATTGCAGAAGAAGATCCCCCACACGGTCAATTTGGTGGGTCCCTACAAGTTCTTCCTGGACTTCGAGTAGAAGTAGCAGGCCCGTCGCACCTACGAGTCACTGCTGGGCTTCTCGAAACACCATCAGAACCAGCCTCACTACTCACAGAGTCCAAAGTAGTACGAGATGGAGGGTATGGGAAACATTCTGGAATCCATGAAGGACGATAACAACTTTGACATCCTCCACGAACTCGATGACTGATTCATGATGAATGACTAATAACGCGAGTTTATACAGTCGATATTGATAATTGTCTCAGATGGAGCCTACCAGCAGGAAGTCCAAAAAGATTGTGTTCAAGCCAGCGCATGGATGTATCTTCATGCTCCAAGGACTCAAGGTGGGGGATAGCCAGTTGCTGCTCGGCAGCTCCGTTGACTGGTGGCTGTTCGTTTATGATCTCACCGGCGAAGCTTATTCCGATCAGCCAGTGACCACCTTCGAAACTGCCAACTATCCAGTCAATAACGCTAATTACTGCTCCAGCAACAATAGTCTAGTCTGCGGAACTGTCGGTGGCGCAGTGTATCTGTTCCGCAACTTTAGCAAATGCTACTTCAAGGATTACAAGGTATACCAGAGCTGCCCTGAACCTGTGTACGATAAATTTGCTGTATGTTCATACTGGCAGAACGATAGTCTTTGGTCAATCAACTTCCCGCTGAACGTGTATAAATGGGACCCAGTCAGGCATCCCGAAAGCTAAACTCTCGAACCTGTACTGAAACTCAAGGAGAAGGTCGCAAATGCAATATTCTTCAATTCGGCGAGTGGCAGTGGTCCACACATCGCCATCAGCTTCCTCGTCAAGAAAAATAATAAACCGCCAGCATTGTTCACAACCCTCGATGAGTACACCCCAGACTTAAAGCTAATATTGGAAGATCCTGAGGACGATAGAGCAGTGACCACTTGCATGGCATACAGTTTGCGAACCAATGAGATCGCTGTAGGCAACTATCGCGGGGAGGTGCTGCTGTACTCCATCGTGGAGAGCAAGGGCAGATACTTCTGCGATCTCAAGCTCATCTACAACTTCCAGGACGAGAAGTTGGTGACTGGAGTGCAGTGTGGTGAGCATCTCTATATGCTCAGCCTCGTTAAGATCAAGTGGGCAGATTTCGATGAGGTATGCCGCAAAGGCTCCAAACGCCACCCCGAGAGTATGGACAGTATTATGAATCTAATGGCGTACGTTGGTGGACGCCGGCTGGCTCTGGGAAACAAAACCCTGAAGATTATACCAGGTTCTCCGGAAGTGCGTGCATGCAGCTTTCGCATTTTGGATACCGTGGATGAAATTGCGAGCAGCGATGCAAACATGTGACTGTATGCACAATCACTGAATTATGAAGCTCGCCGCTAGGGCAGCTAGCCCTGCTAGCACTGAGTTGCGTTTATTCTTGGTTAGCAGAGCAGTGGCACCACCCACGACGGTCGAAACCACCACTGACGCGAACAGCCTACGTGCGAAAGGTGTTTCGTCCTCCAGTTACTTCTTGAACTTGTTAGAATCTGCGAGCTATACCTCGAGTCGTTGCTTGTTCTATTCTGCCAAGCGATGCAGTTACTCCTTGCGCGATTTTTATTACTCGTTGTCAATCTCGCTGTCGTCTGAGAGTTCAGGCTCTCGGATGGTGTCAAATCTGCGGTGGGAGAAGTTTCCTAGGTTAGTCTCTTCGACTTGTCGATTTAGCTAGGAAGCATCTCCACACTAGCTAACCGATGAAATGCTTCGGCCTGACACCCTTTCGTGGGTTTCCTCACGTTCACGTTCAGGTTCCTCACGGATCACGTGCTTCACTTCCACTGCCCAATTGTGTCGCTCAGAAGAGCCTGAAAAGCTAACCCTTCTCCGAGTCGGTTTAGGTTAGTCGGTTGGTTCTTAACTTGCAGGACTACTCTACGAGTTGACGTGGAGGTTGATGCCGGCTGGCACAATATCGATTTCAGGGATGTGGCTTATGGGAATTGTCATTGTTTTGGCAGAGTGAAGCTTTGGAGAATGTACATTCACCACTTGCTCCTGTGCTGATTAAATCGCTTCATGCTGTTCAGGCTCTATCGGCGGCAGGACTTCCAGAGTCGGTGGAGCATCGAGCATTTGATTGGAAACATCCGGGAAGAGGGGTGGCTCAGGTACTCCAATATCGGATTCCATCTTCTCCGGTTGAACTTGAGAAGACGATTGCTTTTATTGGATGGTAAGTCTGTGTGGTTCCACAGGATTATCAATGGGTGGTTCTTGACGTTCAGCCATTCTGAAAAACTATATAAGAATCGTCTCGCAAGATAGTTGAGAACAAATATCAGTTGGCCCGTCGCTTGCTCGAACTGCCATGCAGGCCAATCTCCTGAGCAAATTTATTGCGATGATTTCGGGCGGTTAGCTTACTGAGACTGTGTTTCTTTGGTGATTTAGTAGGGAAAGGAGAACTCTGCTCTGTTAGTGGTTTTATTGGAGTTATCTGCGAGCTTTTCTGAGGTGTCCACGCAACGCATTCATTTCTGGGAACTGAGAACTCGTGCACAAGGTTTGTTGTACGTGAAGGGCTACAGAAGTCTGCAGCAAAGTGTTGCTGAGGTTCAGTGACTGTCATTTGGGTTGACACCGTCGAAGACTTGGAATCTTTCTTATCGTACTGCAAGTGGATGCGGCTTACTGGCACGATCTCCAGCATAACCATCTCAGTTTCGAAGTGCCTGATCGCCGACGAGAAACTGCCCTCATATTTGCTTTAACGGATTTTGGAGTTCTTCGCCTGTTTGCTGACAATCCTCACTACCTTGCTCACCATGTTGGATTCCACATCTTGATTCTTTTTTACGAGGAAATCACGCAGTAACTCTGACTCTCTTTCCTTATAATTCCTCGAGTAGATTGAGTTGAGCCAAACCTTCACAACCCCGCAGTAGTTTATGCCAATCATATCCTTCTCCACTGCAATGAAGCCGTAGTTGCGGAACAGTTCTTGGAAGCCGTGCAGGCTTTCCAGCAGCACGTAGTAGTACTCCTAATCGTTGAGTTGCAGGTTTATGAGTTTGTAGCGCACTGATTATAGCAACACACGGCACACAATATCCCCGAAACAGTGGCTTCCAGAAGTGACAAGCTGCAGGGACAACGGCATGATGAACTGCGGATAGTTGCGACGAGCCTCATACCTCACCATCTCACGCTCCACTTCCTCCATGCTGGGAAATGTTACGAGTGTTTCACTAGCCTATTCACCTGTGCGCAAGTTAACCCAACGACTGTTAATAGTACCCTGCTCCTTGGGCTGCCAGTTACGGTCTTCGTACTGTGTAGCAAGCCTTCCATGACGGCCACCCATCTCTTGGTTTTGGTTTATATTATGTTTGGAGGTATGTATTGAGCTAACATCATTTCTTGCTGGGATCGAACTGTTCGAGACGCTCGCGCACGAATGTGCCCATAGTCCGGACATCAACCAATCCCTTGTCTTTGAGTTGAAAGATGTCCTCAACGAATTCCCGACGCTTCGAACTATTTTGTAGAGTGATGAACACAAAGTCCACTCGGTACTCTCGCAGCTTCACATCGTCCTTGCTGTAACGGCCACGGCTGAATACGTTGTTCAGCAACTCAACAGTTTCGTAAATCTTCTTACGCTTGTACTCAAACAGACTGGCACAGTATTCCTTGGGTTTGTTGATGACAATGACCAGCACCAGCGAGCCCTCATTAAAATCATCGGCGGTCACCTTGAGGTTAAGATCCCATACCGATCGGATAACTGGTAGCCTAGCTTCATGCAGTTTCAAGTTCTTCAGTCTGGCAGCCAGCTGGTAGAATACCCATCCAGTCAGGTACGAGTCGTAGCCGGCCTCATGCAGTCTTACTTTATTGGTGGAGCTGTTCCAGTCGTAGTCACGGAACTGTTCTGCCAATCTTACCTCGAAGAGTTTTCCGGTTGTTTGGAAGCGTTCACTGAGAATGACCTTTTGCAGCTCCTCGAGAGAGGTCCCACTGCCAAATAGGCCATCGAATTCCTTGCGAGATGACAAGTATTTAGTATCGTAGTACTGCGGAAATCCAATGTTAGCTTCCTCCTTGAACTTGATGTAGCTGGTCGGTAATTCCGCCACGAAGCTGTTCATTATGTACATCAGGTCGAAGAAGCTGTTGTGGCCGATCACACGCAGGTTTGGTCTCTTCCATAGCCTCTCAAATAGCGCAGTGAAGCCGATAATCGACAGGTTGATAACCTTGCGAATTTCCTACCGATCCTTACTGTTGACTTTGCGGATGCTCAGCACCAGCTTCTCTTTAAGTGGAGAGTCACAGTTGAATGGCTAAAGATAGATGCCCGTAAAGTCTTTCTCCAGCATACGCTCGATCACCAACCTCACGAACGTCGACGACACCTCGATTTCGTCTTCTTGGCGGTCCGGATCCTGCACAAATTTGTCGAGTTTTCCTCGGGCGAGTAATAACTCGGCAGCTTGATCCTCATTAAGCTTGCCCTCCAACTCCTCATACGTCGATGTCTTTTCGGGTGATGCCAGTGCTTCAGCAACTTTATCAAGCGGCACATAGGTGATACCTACTCTTAACCTATTGGAATACCGTCACGGATCCAGCGGTTCCAGTCCATTCCATTCTTGGTGTTAAACTCGATCGTGCTGCTTTGCATGCATACCTGCGGGTTGACATTGCGATAGGCCCTCGGATAGACGTAGAAGTTGAACGGGAAGGCATTGACCCCGCTGGCTTCAGCAATGAAGAAAGTGAGCCCCACCTGAATGATGCTGTACTTGCGTACAACGTTGCGCATCTAGCTAGCCAGCACCGTATACCTTATCGTAGCGCTCGTAGAGGTAGTCCTCCGATCTCTCCTTCTCATTGTTATCGAAGCGCAACCCTGTGAACTCCAGATCGATGCTAACACACTCACTCTACAGTAGAGAGAGTTTGTACTCGTTCCACCAGCTGCTGCTCGGCGATGAGATCGAACACCTTCTTGAAATTGTGCCGATCGACGTCCATAACTTATATTAGCAGCAGACTCCGGATCAATACAAGCTACAGCCACCATCATTTTCGTTCGAGCACTTTAAGCACTTACGAGACGAACAGAGGATTCTGAATTGGCGATTAGCTGGAATAGAATGGGTCCTTCAAAGCGTAGTCCGTAAACAACTTGTGGATATGCTTCAGTGACTATTGGTTACGCTTGTAGGTCATGTCGGGTTCAGTGAGCAGCAGGAACCGAAATCCCGTGACTGTCTGCAACACTGACAGCCTGAAAGTTGAGGTCTCGATGTCCTGAATGTTGTTCTTGTTGAGGAAGTCTACCTCCTTCTGAGCTGCTTCGGCTGCGGCTCGTTCAGGCACGATGGTTGACTGCAGATTGTCAATAGTGTAGAATGTAGAGGTGAGCCCCATAAGTGAGTCGATCTTGGGACCTTGATAACTATCGTGGTTCATGCGGTATTGCAGCTGCCCGTACTGGTTGGCTATGATGAGTTGGTAGTAAGGTGCACTTGGTACTTTTGCTTTCATCAATTATAAATTAAAGGGTCGGAGCTACCCAACTGCAACTGATACGCTAAGCTGAGTTGCCTTATGGAATGTTAATCACTGTCCCTTGCTGACGTAGAGGTAGTAGTAGATGCTCACGCAGAGAGGCTGGCCCAGTACACAGTAGCTCACCCAGAACGACACGTTGCCGAGCTGACTGGTATCCAGTTTGAGCGCTTTGTTGAAGCGAAGCTACACGTAGATCATCGGTGATTGCAGTAACATTGCCATAAAAGCATAGTAGCTCACCAACCCCAACGGCACTGATACGAGGTATTCATGAGCCACCGCAGAAATGAGAAACACTGTGAAGTTAGCTACACTACGGCTGAGCCCGTTCTTGAGCAGAGGATTATAGAGATGCCGGACGAACCAATAGTGCACGGGAAGGTTCCAGGTCTGCCAATATTGCATGAGATTCTTGCAGTTCCACCAATCCTCGTAGAAGCGTCGATCAGCAAACCTGAGCAACTCCCCGAGAATGTTTAGCCATACCTGGAAGAACATGTAGAACCCACTAATCCAGAAAAGTATGTTTGGGATACTCATACCCAGTAGTCTGCGTTAAAGTGGATTCGTACTCCTCCAAAGCACTGAGGTAAGTGTAGTTTTGAGTGCGCACCATCTCCACGACTCGGTCCAAAGCAGGCTGATAGTACTGCACCCAGAGGATAAACTGCAATGCCCCGATAACAGAAAATTAGACGCATCTCTTCAGCAGCCATACCCGCCGAATGCTGTTGTTGCGAGGATATTGCAGCTGGTAGCAGAGGGTTGGTGCGGCCAAGAAGTACATAAAATGACGGAAGCTCAACAGCTTCATCAAGTTGTCCTTATTCTGAGCGATAAGTTCCAGATTCGTCGTGTCGATTTCATGCGAAGCAAACAGATCTCTGTAGTTGTCGTTGGTGGATATTTTTCGAATGCGCTCAGCTATCTGGTACACTTCGCTGTTGATTTGGTAGTAGCTGATAATCTTGAGGACTATGCAGACTAGGTACGCAGTGATGAAGAGTGCTGGGATGGGCAGCATCTTCAGTCTCTGGCACAGGTACACATGGAATGTTAATGCTGTTACGACGTTAACGACGGTGAGGCGGCGGCTCTGAGTTTACAATTGTAGCTACTGTAATTGGTCGTATCCTTCCGGAGAAAAGCAACATCTCGATCTGGTATTGGCAGAGAATGTAGACGGCGAACATGAGGAGTGCTGGGAGCCCGTTGCCGTTCAGAAGAGTTATTTATCCCTAAGGTTAATTTTTGTGGATACCCTTGCCAGCTGGTTGCCGTACTTATAGAAGTTGTTGATGATTGCACGGATGTTCATCACCACCAGAATAATGGCACCGAGGTTGAGAAACCCACGGAAGCGCTGTTCATGGGATTCACTGCTCAGCAGTGACGTGTTGGGACACTTACTTGGCGTGTATGATAGACCATAGGAGACGGTACGCACCTTCTTCACAGCTTTCTGCACTTTCATTGAATAGTACTTCGTTGAAGTAGACCAGCACCGTCTTGCTATCAGTGGACACCTGTAGTACATCCACATCCTTCGATTCCTCCTGTCGCTTCTGTTTGGGTCGGAAGACCACGTATGTCCTTGCTTAACATTGCTAGCTACCTCTCGTCAACCTGCCTGAACTGATAGTGGTCTGTCTCCAAACTGCAGAGTTGGTAGTGGCTGTTGCGATGCACCATCAACCTCTCCTCGTTGAATCCCAGCAGAAACTAGTACTTGGTTTGCTTGTCTATCGTGGCAACGTCACCTTTATTGACGAACACGAACGGTCTCTTCTCAAGGAAGGTGACTTCACACTCGTACAGCATACTAACAATTAAGATTTGGCTTTCAAAATGGTAACAACACTCGAAAGGTAGTCCTAGCTGACATTTAAATATGTGTGATCAGGCAGTGAGGATGCAAGCACCGCCGATTGCCTTGATCCGCCTTTCGGCAGTCTTGCTGAAGAACTTGGCCTTGATGACCACGGGTTGGTTGGGGAGACGGCCCTTGCCAAGCACCTTGAAGAAGCCAGCCTTGGTGACATCGATGACGGGAACGCGGTCCTTATTGGCAGCGTACTTGCTTCGGGTCTCCTCACTGACGAGGGTCCACTGAGTTAAAGCAGGAGCCTTACGATTTTGTCGATGTTGATGCTGGGCTTGAACAGCTTGTTGCGCTTGAGGTGGAAGAAGCGAATGCCCTTCTTTCCGAAGTAGCCGGGATGGTATCGATCGAACAACGTACGCATGTGAGTGAGACCACCAGCGTTTCCTAAGGTTGGTTGACGGAAGTACCTCGTCCTCCAGAATGCTTGCGGTGGCGACCAACACGTCCGTAGCCGCAGCTGACGCTACCTCTGAGCTTCCTGATCTTGCGCAGGCGGGCGACCATGACTATATGTGGTGAATTATATTATTGATTATTCCAATAAACCGGCATTTAATTTGCACAGAATCACTCCTGGAGCAGACCATTGGCACGCGCACTCTCCTCGAACTGCCGTCTCACCTAGATCCCCAGCTTGCCGATATCGCTATCATTACCGTTATACAGCACACAGTTCGAAAAGACCAGCATCATGTCATCCACGAACTATCTAGCCTATCGGTAGGCGTTGTGATTCAGCTTGCGGCGTACAGTTCCGAAGTCCATTGGACTCTTTACAATCTAGAAGTAGTCGCTGATTCCAAACTTCTTCGGGTCCACTGGGTCGTGGAAGATGTAAGCTCCCTTGATCTTCCAGCAAATACCCAGTACCCGACTAGCAGCCTTCTCCCACGTCTCGGTAAGCTTAGCCTACTCAATACGGTCAGAGTCGATGGAGTCGGGGTTCAGCAACATCGCCTGTATTTAGGGATAGTCTTTTGCCCATTCATAGAACTCTGCTTCAGTTAATTCCACTATCTGCCCTTTTTCATCCATACGCACCAGTTTGTAGGGAGCTTTGATCTTTGTAGCTGTTGGTTCCACCGCCTTAATTTTCTTAATTTTGCGCCTATCCTCCTCCTTTGAACGACTTTCCAGCTGCTGGGCAACGACCGCTTGGGCAGAGAACTTCTTCTGTTCCTTGACCTTCTGTAGTTCAGCGGTAAGGAAATCGTAGACCTCGTTCTTGCCGTTCTTCTTTGCATAGAAGGCTGCGGTCTTATGCGAACTATCCTGATGGCTGATGTCACAGCCTGCTTCGATCAGGAGTTTGCACATCTCTAAGTGCCCTTCTCTTGCGGAATAGAACAAAGCGGTCTGACTGGTAATCTTGTCTGTGTGGTTCACGTCGACTTCATTAGCAAGCAGCCGTACCATGTGCGATGACCTTATGCAGCAGCGACAGTCTATTCTCCCTGGCGATGTAGTAGAGCGGTGTCTGCCCATAGATATCTTCCTAGTCGACCGGCACTTTAAGCTCCAGTAGCAAATCAAAGCACTTCTCCTTGCCTGTGTAAGCTCAAGGAATACCTTCCCGACAGGCGTAGAAGAATACCGTTTGGATGTACTGATCCTTGAAGTTCGGGTTAGCGCCAGCTTCGATGAGCATCTTCATAATTTCGTAGGATTTGTGGTGGTCAGCGATGAGGACACTAAAGTAGAGGCTGGGCTGGCGGCTTTGCACCTCCAATTTGTTGACTATGTCGTTGGTGTACTGATCGAGGTACTTCTTGACTTACTCCACGGAACTAACCTTACGTAAGGGGGTACCCACTGCGGATAGCGATGATGAAGTTGCTGACGGTGGCCTCCGTCGGGGCCATTTTTTATTGCTGCATGTTGTTTATATATTCACCAGTCGTTTGCCTGGGCTTTTAACGTGGCGCCCGCGGTGATGGCAGTCAGCCACCCATAGCTAGTAGGCGCTGGCGGCAGCCTCCCACACTTGCCGCCTCTCCTGGAATTTTTTGATGGGCCGTGGGACCACTGGCGACCAAAGCACCGACCAAAAGATTAGATTCGCTCCACCAAACGGTACTTTTACTACCAAAAAATTAAATCTCACTGGGTGGGTGCTACCGCCAATCAAATTGCATTGTTCCGCCAAAGGAGCTCGGCAATTTATTCACTCGTTATAATAGTCGATGGGGGCGGGAGCAACCCCCACAGGTAATTGCACATCGGAACCAGCTGGCACTCATAGGCAGGCTCGCCGTAGGGCCACCTCACCAACCCCCAACCAACCACCCACCATATATTTTACCGACATGGTAATTGGTTTGCAGCAACATCGCCACCTATACTTTCCCCAAGCAGTCGACAACAATGTACGATCGAACGAACCACTAGCCCACCATAAATTATATTGTAATGGACTATTCGGTGCGCTACCTAAAACGCCGGGAGATATTTCCTGTGAAGGTCGCTAAGGTGGAATGGAACCAGCGAAAGAGTCGCCCAACGGCTACAGCAAGCTAGCCACAATCACCGAAGTACGGCTCGCATCGGCCCACCACAACACCATTCTTCACCCGCAAGATGACGCAGTTCGTCAAGAAAAATGAAGTCAGTCAGTGTCTGAAGATCATCAACATGCTCAAGAAACTCTAATGCGAGGAAGATTTGAGGTTGGCGATAGTAGTGGAAGGTAACAAAGGTGGTCGACCATTTCGGTAGGGGTTTCCTATGCGCGAAAGCTGGAGACTTCGTTCCGCGAAACTGCGGACCAAGCCCAATATCGAGACACTCGAACGCACAGCCTAACGTCAAGAAGAGCCGACCGTAACGAGGCCACGCTCCCGATATAACCAGCTTCGAGCAAAGTCAGCCACATTGCACTGACAGGTATCTCCCATCTGCATTCCCAGCAAGCGACCTCGTATAGGGGGATCTTACTCCCCTGGCTACAGTTTAGGTAGCAGCCGTCCAGTAAGCAGTAGTGCACAGTATTGCGACACCTTCTACCGAGGCAACCTTATAGCTAATTTATGATTGGTCGGTTTGCCCGCTCGGTTTACGATTCATATGCCGGTCAACTCCCCTATCCGCATAAAATTTATTCCCAAGCCATGATGAACATTGTGAACTCAGTTATCAAGCCATTCAAGGATGAGATGCTCTACCGTTCGTTTTGGGCTGAGGGGCAACTCTATCGTGTAGACGGCCAAAAGCGGCAAACTATGTATCGAACTTGCGATGTAGATTGGAAAGATGCACTGTCAACCTTGAAGAGAACGACCAAGGAAAGTGGTGTCTACACTTCGAAGAACAGTCCACCGACGGGTATAGCTTCCCAGTACGACACGATATGCAGCTTGTGGAGTACGACTTGCCGCCGAATTTGGTGCATTTTTAGTGGCTGCAGGATGGCCAGCGACTCGGATGTATTCTCGACCAAACTCACCGCAAGAGCTTCAAGGAAGTAGTATGTCGGTTGATGGCCGATGTTGCTGCCAAAGAGAACCAAGACAACAGCTATCTCTCATACTGCAGAGCTTTGGAACGACCCCCGGAATACAACTAGCTCCAACCAACTGAAAGCAAAATGCTGGATGAAGACCTGAATGATGTGATGTGCAAGCAGGCCAAACAGGATAGCACACGAGTAGCCCACACAGGTCGGCTTTTCTAAGTAACAGGCAGCAACACGATTTCTCGTGAACCTGTGGTGCTCACTATCAAGCATAACGGGGATTTCCGCTACTCGCTTGCAGTATTCAACCGTAGGAACCAACTCGTTCTGGATAAGACCATCACAGCCGATATGAACTACTCACTGAATTATCAGTAGAGCAGCTTGAAGTGGGTGCACCCTAGCTCAAACGGCCAGTTCTTCACAGTGTACTTGATTGAGTTCGACAAGTACGATGTGCCGCAGATCATCGATTTTGCCATAGAAACATGCCTATATGAAATGCGGAACAACTCAACGCTTGAGGAACAGTTTAAGCAACAATAGCAGCAGGAGCAGCAGAAGTTGGCAGCAACCAATCTCAACGAGGGTGGTGAGATAGTGTCGGAACCATTCTTCATCCAACCACTGCCAATCATGTCGGAGGATCTCTCTCCAGCTAGGATTATGATGAGTTCGGATTTCGGAGCGACCCCACCGCCCAAGCGATCGAACATTGTCAAATTGGAGGAGCAGTCAACGTTAAACATCAACCTGAGTGCAGTGACTGGAATGGACGTGGAGGATCCGGTGCATTTCCATACCGATCGAAAGAAGAAGAAGCAGCCAATAGATTTGGACAAGTACCGTACTAAGCGTACGATAGTCCAGGCCAAGGTTCAGGACTACACACTAGAGTCGCTCGGAAACATGCTGCAGTTTCTGAAGATCCATGATAACGAAATCGAAGTACCAACGATGTCACGTAGGCAGTGGAATCAGGTCAGCTATTCCATTCGAACGGCAGTACTCCATTGACACCCACCAAAATTGTGCTACACGACTCCGATCACAAGGCGATGATGCTTGGCGAGGGAGGGCAACTGAGCTACTACGATCTGGTCACAATGAAGATCGTTGAGGAATACGTACTGCAAGTTTTAAGGGTAGGCGACCGAGGGAGTCGAGGATGTCTGTCCCGAGAAGAAACTGGCCGAGCTAGGCTCCTACAGCACGTTTTTGGGACTTACTGAAAAAGGTGTACACAGGCTCGATCCGCGATTGGGTGGAAAGGCCTTCCAACAGGGCAACTTTGACTACAAACGGCAGAAAAGGTTCACACACATCACCACCACAACTGCCGGAGAGATTGCGATTGGCTCCAGCGACGGAGAGATTCGCTTGTATCCCAACGATACGAAGCCGAATGCGACTGTGAAGTACACCGAACTGGGCAATTCGGTGCTGCACTTATAGACAAGCAAGGATAGGCACTGGCTCTTGGCAACCTTCAAGGAACACCTGATTCTGCTGCCAACGAGCAATTCTGAGACCAGCTGCTACCACAAGAAGCTCACCTTTGACAACCGCCCACTCGCGAAGAAGCTGACCATCGACCCGAAGCACTTGAAGATGTGCAAGGTAGCAAACCTGCAGCTTGTCCCAGCCCACTTCAATGAATCCCGCGACCAAGCCGAACGCTACATTGTCAGTGGGTTTGACGATTACGTGGTGGTGTGGTCACTCAACCGTATCGTCAACAACAACGACTTCGTCTATACGGTACCTGCGTGCTTTATGGTAGTTCTCGAAAGTCGAGGAGTTTGTGGACAACGTCGAATTCAGGTTCGGAGATACCAGCAAGATGATTATGGCGACCAGCAAGCGAGTCCGTCTTAAATAGGGTGTCCCGGAAGGCAGCAACTGATCGGTATTGGAGATGTTTTTTCCATTCGCAGTATAATTATGAACAGCTACCAATCGCCGATAAAGAAGCTGGCAACCGAGCTGACTGCCTCCGATCTGGAGCTGAAGGAGTAGCTGAAGAACATCCTGCAGAGCGTGCAGCAGGAGAAGAAGGCAATCGAAGAGTAGTTCCAATCCATGAATGAGCGCATCGACCGGTACCGCGAGCTGCAGGATAAGCTCGAAAAATAGAGCAAGCAGACCAAACCCGAACGCTCCAAATAGGAATAGTTCATCTACACCCAACTGAAATCGACGTTGGCAGAGATGAACATCAACGGCGACCAAATTCTGTAGCTGTCCTACGATGAGCAGCACGCTGAGGGAAACTGGCGCAAGCTCGACAAACAAGAGGTGATCCGCGTACAGAAGCTGCTCATCGAAAGGCTACTGACCAAGTTGCGTGAGGAAAGTGAACTGCTACGCTCTTGACGGCAGTTATGAACTGGTGTTATAACTTGGCCTAAGTGTTTCACCTATAATTAATTGTTGAAATATGCGCATTGAGAAGTGCTACTTCTGCTCGGGACCAATCTACCCAGGGCACGGCATTGCCTTCGTACGCAACGACAACAAGATGTTCAGGTTCTGCCGCAGCAAGTGCCACCGGCATTTCAAGGCCAAGCACAATCCAAGGAGAGTTGCTTGGACCAAGGCCTATCGTAAGGCCCATGGCAAGGAGCTTGCCAACGATCCTATCTTCGACTTCGAGAAGCGTCGCAACGAGCCATTGGTTTACAACCGCGACCTCTACATCCAGACCATTCAGGCGATGAAAAAGATAGAGGATATTAAAAAGCGCAGAGAAACACTATTCTGGCAAAACCGTATGCGCATTGCAAAGGTCAAGAAGGCCGATGACCTGAACCGTGAATTGGAGAAGCATGCGGACCTCATTGACGACCAGGAGGTGCGTGAGCAGGTCAAGGAGAACCTGAACGTGAGGAAGGAGCAGCAGGCAGCCCGACTGAAGAGTCGCAGTCGCCCAAAGATCCGTGTGGACGAGGAAATCATGGAAGCGGAGCAGTAGTGATTGTTCGTGCTAAGTATAGATCTATAACTATGGGATCTCTTGCAATTGATCAAACCCTCCTCTGTTGGTAGTCCCTCACTACCACCTGCGGAAGTGGGACTTGTGTGGTAACTTGCGGTCGAGGTTCTGTGGTAGGAGTAAGTTGTGCAGCTACGAACGGGAGCGAGACCGCCAGTGTGCGAATGGGGGTTGGCTGGGAAAACAGGGCGTGTAATGTTGATGATCCTGCCTGGGAGCATGCCTGAAAGTGGGAGTATAGCCCGATACCGCCTCCACATGTCCGATCAGAAGGAATTAGCCGGGATACTGCCGGATGACTTGTCGGGAAGCAGGTTGCAGTATCTTCATATATAATGAAGAGCAGGACTCGAGTAATACGATGTCAATAGAAATAATATCTTCGATGCTTGGCAATCACAACCGAGGGTTCTCGCGAAAGCAGACATTGACCTGTTTAGGATTCGGCCTTCGAATCCGTTCATTTATTTGAAAGTCATCATCCAAAGATATTGAAATCTCGAGCTTATTGAGCTTCGCGATTTCCTTGTTCAGTATTCCCGGCCAATCGTGATCGCTGGCCGCTGCGCAGTACTTAAAAGCGAGAAGCTTTTGATCCACTGTGTAGGCAAGGCTCGCCTTGGCGTGCACTGATTCAGCATTGCAGTTATGAGCATCCTCCATCAGAGTTTTCTTCCAATTTGCTCTGTCATTCTCAGTATACTTCCCCTGAACAAACAAATCCCAAAGTAAAAATGCATTTCGAAGAAAAGGGTCTTTCGTTGATAACAGCAGCTTCTTGATGTCTCCGAATCTTTTCTTCCTTTATTGGAGCTGTATCTATTATAGGTCTCGTCTTGCTCGAACCAAGCCATTTGCAGTGAGGTAAATCGCATACCTATCTGTCCAATCTCGGTCCATATGGTATGAGTTCAACAAATAGTAGGCCTCAACAACTCCCCCTTCGAAAGCTTTGAATGCCCAATCGATTGCCAGTGGATAACATCTGTAACTGAACTCGATCGCTGCTAATAGCAAACTTGCCTTGGGGTTACCAGCCTGAGCCTGAAGCAAGATCATGTTCTCAGCAAGCCTGAGTTCGACCATCAAGGTTCTCCAACACTGCTTTTAAGACTGAGTTTGGCAGAACATTCGAAAACCCCTTTCGATTGTAAATTTTCTTTTGCTGTGTACCGTTCCCGTTTTCAACATCGATAGTATAGAGCCCGCTGTTGGTCGATCTTCAGGCTTCGGAGATTGCATTAGCATGATTAATTTACGTAGTTCGAGCTCCATCATCTCTTTCGTCAACTCTCCAGAATTAGAATTCAAAGGGCTCCTTGGAGGCGTTAGGAGAGACCTGCGCAGTGCAATCTCCCAGAAAATTAGTCCGAGTGACCAGATGTCGGAGGAGTATCCGTACTACCCTTCCTTGGTCTCTGGTGCAGAATAGAAGGCATTCTCAGAAGAAACCTCACAGTCAAAGCAGTCCCAGTGGCGCCACACTTTCGTGATGACGGGAGTTTTTCCTTCAAAGATGATGTTGGTTGGGCAGAGTCGCTGGTGAACGAACTTCTTTTCCTCATGCAGGTAAGCCATACCCTCCGCTAGCCCAATTATAACTTATCTGGGATTGTAGTCCCTGCTGTACAGCTGGTGCAAGTTCCCTCCAGTGCAATACCTCTCCTTGACTGTGACGCACTCACTTGAAACTGCGCATTTATCGATTGTCGCCACGTTGGGGTGGCACAGTGAGAGAAGCTACTGAACACCTCTTGAAATCTGTGCAGGAGAGCATCCCTGCGTTGGCAGCTGCTTTGACATGTATACTGGCTTGAGCTGATAACTCTGGTTCAGCATTTTTGGATTGTTTGGATAGTGTAGAGAGGCGGTTCCAGCATTTGAGTTGTGGTTTGACTCCAGAGAAGGCGGGATAGTTGCCGGATATACATCAGTAATTATTATTAAATGACCTGTGCTGCTTATCAAAAGGCCTTTCTTTTATGGATGAAGCTGCTGCAGCTTCTCGATTGGAGTCGACTTAGGTACCTTTCGGAGTACTCGTGAGGTGGCCGTAGCCGTTACGCAGCAGCGTGAGCTCCTCGAATGAGCCGATCTTCTGCAGGCGATAGTTGGTAGCGTACTGCCGCAGTTGATGAATTAACTCATAAAGTTGTAAATGGCGCATCAAACGTTGTACTTGTATGACGGCGTCTGTTTGCGGGTTGGACGAAAGGTGTCCAGAGTTGGGTTTACCGTATTTGCGAGGATGGCTGCTAAGGCTGGGTTACCCGGTGTGAGGCTTGGGGTTGTGCGTTACTTCAGTCGGTCGATGCTACCGAGTTTGCTGCTCTCTGACTTTCGTTCGAAGCTGGTGTGCTGGTAGGATGGTAGAGTCACCCTCTCCCCAAGGTCGTACGACACTGTTGTGTTTATCTTGTTTACGCTTGTTGCTGGTCTCCGGTAATCTCCACCACCGTGCTGTAACCTGTCGATGATACTGCCTTTCAACGGTAAGGCACTTTTTGTGGTTGGTGGAGGCTGTAGCAGGTTCTCAGCAGTCTCACTTCTGGCCAGCGATCTGTTGGTCTCCAGCTCACGCAGTTTCAAATGTTCCTAACGGATCTTGAGCTGATCCTCCCTCAGTTTTAGTCGTGCATTTTCTTAGATAAGCCTAATGTTGTTGCTATCCAACTCGTTCTTCTGCTGGATGAGCTCACGGCATTGTCTTTCCAACTCTGAGTATCTCGCAGCTTTGGCAATTTGTTCCTTGCGTTCGAACTCCAACTCCCGCTTCACATCTTGCACCTCTGACTCCAAATGGATAAACTTGATTGTTGATTCCTTCTTGAACTCTAAGCACAAACTGTGATCATCCTCCAGCGCATTATGCATCTTGCACATCCTGTCGATGATCTCACCATCGCTGCATATCGAACAATGGCTGATAGGGCGATCATATTCCTACCTCTCAGTCTGGCACGAAGTTGCGCGGTACAATGCTTCGACCTCCTGTTGCGCTTCCAGCGCATTGTTGGCGTTTCTCAGTTGGTAGCTCAATGATTCGATGTCTTCCTTCAACCTCCAGATCTCCAACTTGTGCAGCTCCTACTGCTTTTCCAATTTG
>ERZ724508.721-NODE-721-length-22268-cov-6.335344_pt1 | contig 22268 bp, 36 predicted proteins | sample MGYA00376041_ERZ724508 | MGnify/ENA primary metagenome ERZ724508 (study PRJEB28724, sample SAMN07190887) | wastewater metagenome | isolation source: effluent of sewage treatment plant in Hong Hong | place: USA: Christiansburg, Virginia | collected 2016-03-01 ...
CAGCTACTGTCGTCAGTGAAAATAAACCAACAAAAAGAGACCAGATAGAGGCATAAAAGAAGTTGAAGCAATCGTCAGTGCCCCCTAGAGACAGGAAGAATCGTGCAAGCTAATTCTCAAGATTGATGAACAAATAAAATACCACTAAGAGTCGAACTCGGAGTCTTTTCCAAAAGATAAAACGGAGAGTGGAAAGCGTGCTGAAAATCACTCATGATAACTGTACGAACCAGCCTTGGAGGGAGTGTGCGTCCTTATCGCCCTCTAGTAAAGCCAAGGAAGCGGAGAGGCATTAGTTTTGCAATCCGATTAGCTAGCTCGAGTAGACAGAAGTTGATGAATTGGAAGTAGAGAAGCAGTTGGGATCACCACCTTGTTAGGAAGCAAATATAGTAGCAATCGGAAGAGAGACTTGTGAGCTGAATACAGATCCAACCAGAGGAACCAACCAACAGATTTCGGAAATTCTGGAGAACTTTGGTGGTAATCTGCACTATCTTAACTTCAAATAAACTTCGTTCAGCAGGGATGCAAAGTTAGATAACATCAACTTGCTGATGGAGGAATTAGCCACAATCAACCAACTTAGAACTCGCCAGAGAATGTAGCGCTAACAGCAATTCAGAAATGAGTTAACGAGACTGCAAAATGTCACCAACCCGGCACAGCATTCTAACTCAGAGGATTGCAACAGCGAACTTATTCAGAGAACTCCGAACGATCGGAGGCTGGTGGCTGTGGAGAGAGTGTAAAACATGAAAGCGACCAATAAAACCCTAAATAGGGAAAAATAGCCGAAGCAACAATAGATAAAGGCCCCAAATAAATAGCTGCGTCGTATCCTTTACGAATGTAAAAATAAACTGCCTCTCCTCTTTTCATAACTTGTTGCCTCAGCTTCTGATACAATGATTGCCTGACATTCATCACTCAGTTGCCGTACTGCAGATAGATCTCTAATTCCTCGATAAGTTCATTGATGTTGCGAGCAACTCTCACCTTGGGGTTTCCCATATGCTCTCTGGCGACTCGTGATTGCTTGTCGTAGATCATTATCAAGGCCTCTCCCTTCGACATTGAGTCGATTTCGCTTGCATAAAGAGCGAATTGGGGGTTCAACACAATGACTTTTTTGTTTCCTGCTGCCTCAAAGATGCGCTTTGTTAAGGAGCTGTGGTCGTGATATTGTGAAAGAATCATCCGATTTTGTAACCGACTCAGAGCGTGATCTTGAACTTCAGAATCTTCGTAGTAACTGATGAGCCTTGGGGCTGAGCTTTTAAGTGAGCTATAGGTTTTTTGAAGGCCTTATTTGTTGCTAAGCCTTTTAATTTCCTGTCGAATATCGTCACAAATCAGGTCGATATCGTCTTCGTGAATCCATTTCAACTTTGGGTAGCGCGCCTTTTGAGCTTTGTAGTGATGTCCCTTCGGAATGACCACACAAGAGAATAATGAAAAGTTTCGGAACCTTTCAATATTCTCAGGAACCTGGTCGACCACCAACACCACGATCTTCTGAGGGTCGAGTTGGGTTATGATGTGGTCCAGCTCATTCGAAGAGAAGAATCTGTGAGTGTCAAAGTGGAGGAAACGTTCACTGACTTGGTCAATGGTATCGTTCAGTTTTTTGAAGACTAATTGGCAGTCTTGACGGCTGACAGGTTTACTGCGTAACTTCGTTTCCTTCGAAATCCCAACGAGATCATGAAGCCTAGTTACTCTGAGTTCCTTCGGACTTTCGGCAGGACGTGACATTTTCACGATAAAAGCATTTGGTTGTTCTAACACAGCTGGTAAATGTGTCTGAGCCTCGTCGATAGGAAATACGAATATCGTTCCGTACTCGTTGTATCTCACGAATCTCAGGTCTTCGTTGAGATAGTAAGGCTGCACTTTGTCCTTTTTGCTGACAAATTTGTATAGTTCATCAGTGAGGTACTTTCTTGAGTCGGGAACCAGATAAAGTACGCCTTGACTACCCGACTCCACACGAGAACCCCTCAATGAACCTGACCTTTTTCTAATTCTTCTCTACCCTTCACTGAGCTCCCTCACTTTTCCAGATTGAGGAACCACGACATACTCCTTTTGCCCAGTACTTGTTGTATAGTATATTGACCCGCTGCTATTGTGACGATCATAGTGGTGGTGATTTGAAGTTCGATGATCGTTGTGGTTATGGGTCGTTGTAGTATATGTATGTTCGATTGGTGATCTGCTGGTAATTTCGATGGGGTCTCCGTGATATCTCTTATCGATCATCTGAGTGATCTCCTCAAGTTGCAGCCCGTTTTTCACATGCCTATTTATTGTTGCCTGCGAATCTATTTTCAATGGGGTCGTCGATTCCGTTGATTTGATGTTTGGTGATATATATTGTCTGGGACTGTAGTCGTTGGTCGAGTACGTCCTTTCGACAGTCTTTCCGTTTGACAAAGACCTGTCAACTCGTTTCGTAAACACTTCAATACCATTTTCAATTCGACGTTCATAGTCTTTTAGATCGATGTGAGGGCTTAGATTCTTCGAATCAGCATATCGAGTTGAGGTATCGAGAGTGCGAGTATACTCTCGGACAGTCGGCTACACGACTCTGACGTGGTCAAAGATCGGCTGCCCCTCTACTACCCGATGATGGGATACTCGATGATCTCGAGTCTCATGCACTCGGGATGGGCCAGTTTCGGTTATCTTGACAGAAGAAATAGAGTTTGCGGTGTCTCCGACTCGAACTCGATGGTCAATTACGTGGTCAACAAGTGTGCTCGGTTCGACGTTGGTTTCGACGTATTCTTTCACGTAGGTTGTCACTGGAGAGTTGTTAGTTTCTAATCGATAATGAACTCGACTGCTTCCAGCAGCATGACTGTTGTTCAAAATATTCATTGTCGACTCTTGAAGCCTGCCTCCCATCAATGCTCGGGAGCGCCCAGATGGGGATAGCATGTCGATGGACGGCAGCACCTCTCTTATTTCCTGTACAATAGCTGCTGAAGCATCAGGAGGATGGACCCTGATTTATTATCGAACGACTCGATTTGCACGGGATCTTCTCATGGACGTCTCCAGCTCAACAATCTCTTCGGGAATTGACAATTGAGGAACTTTGATTTCCACAACTCTTGATGTCCGGCCGATCTTTCTCCCAAGAGAAGAGTCAATTTCAAGGTGAGTATGCTAGTTGATAGTCTCTGTTTCCTTGGTCTTAACAGTGGTTGTGACTGCAGGAATGACGGTTGAAGTTTGGGTGATATACTCAGTTGTAGTTGGATAATCTGTATTGACATCGATTGTCCTCCTTTCGACTACAGGGTAAGGAATCTCTTTAATGATCACCCTCGAGTGATGAGTTTAGTGGTCGTGTCGACACGGACTTGGAGGTTTTGGGGCTTGTTGGATAGTTTCGTTGATGATTTTGGTGATGATTGGGATTTACAATACGCGAGGTTCGATTGTCGTAGTGGTCACGATCTATTCGACAACGCGATTTCCTGGTTTCACTTCAGTTGTAATCGTTTTAGTTGTTCCACCAACAATTGTTGTTGTTGTGTTGTTAATGTTTGAGTTGAATCGAGGATCCGGTCCATTGTTCGTCTGAATATTTACAGTCGGTGCTGGTAAGGGATTTATAGTGGGGCTGGGATTTACAGCTGGGGTGGGATTCACATTCGGAGTGGGATTAACAGGTGAAGGGTTGGGAACAATTGGTACGTCGTTTGCTCCTATTCTACCTGGAATTACGCTCCGAGGGCGATTAATCGGATTCAGATAGTCGGATGAATTGAAGTTTCTTGGATCTGCGCTATGAAGTCTCGCGAGTTGTCCACTTGAATTATTGGAAGTTCCCACCGATACGTTGGATTGGTTGAAATATGGTAGTTGGTTGGTACTGGGAATACCGAAGTAAGGAGGCCTATTTACTGCTCCGACATAAGATGTTCTGATAGGTTGGACAGAGGCATTTTGAAACCCTGAAAGGTCCCGGCGAGTAGTGAGAGGTGGACCAATATTAAGCCTTGGGGCGCTGATGACAGAGTTGATGACTTGGGTTGGACTATTTCCAGTCATAATACTGGGGTTACCAAACACAATACTCCTTTCAGCACTGTGAATCGGTCTGTTGTTTATTCTCACTTCGTTGTTGATCAAATGGTTCCTCATTTCATCGAAGTTATGAGTTACAAGCTAGACTGATGGGTGATGGTGTGGAGTGTTTCCATAGAAGATGACCTTCATATTATCTGGGAGGCGAGAGAGTACTTCTGCGCTTCTTTCTGCAGGGGCAATCAGGTAGTGTTTTTGATTGCTAGCAGCAGGGAGGATTGGAATTTGACGCACTACATTATAGTTCACTGGAAGCATCGTGTAAAACTGCTTGTAGCCGCTGTCATGGAAGTCCATCACGTACACCTGAGGGTCAACAGCATTATTCGTTATGATGCTGGTTGGTCTATTGCTTATTCTGTTAGAAGACCTGAGTCCAGGGCTCAGCGACCTTGACATGATAGACTGGGGTTGAAGAGCTCCATGATTGATAATAGCTCTGCTACTGGTCAGGCTGCTATTAGACTCTTGGATAGGAGCCAACATAATTGATTGTTTGTTGCCAGCAGCTTGCAGTCTCTCGATCATTCTTCTCAGCTAATTTTCGACTACAGACTTATCATTGGCGATAAGGTCGCACTGGCCTCGATTATCTTCAATTTCAGTTGAAGTGTTGAACAATATAACTGTTAGGCGGTGACTATCCGATTGACGAAGAGTTTCCAGATCTTGGTAGATGCTGTCGATATCAGAGCTGCTCACTACCAACAGTTGGAGTTTATTAGGGCGATCCTGCATCAATAAGAGCCCTCTAATTTCGTTGAATTCAACCATGGGACTTTCCTTGAAGTTGTAGAAGATTTCGTTCATCCGATGATTGAACTCTTTGTTCTTGCTCCGAAAAACGTAGAGTCCCAACGGCTTTGCTTGTTAGCGTTGATCCAAAGGTAGCTTTGACAGAGAACCCAGTGCACTTGGAGTAGCACTTTGGTATGTCACTGAATTTCCCATGACCTTAACCATTTCTTTGACGAGTTCCTAACGATTAGTGGCTACGACCGCCGGTATACCGTTTGTGCTGATGAGATTGGGGTAGCATATTACGCGAGTGCGAGACTTATCGTGCCTACTGAAAGCCTTTGTGGCAGCTTCGTTGAGAACTGGTTGGCGCGTGAAGAGCAAAACGAGCTTATCCATGTCAGAGTATTTCTGTTGAATAAGGTCCTGCCCATTGACGTTGGTGATGTTGGCGGTGGGATACCGACTGTTGAGATCATCGCGAAACTTCATGAGCTCTCCGTAGAGAGGTGGTTCGAAGTTCCAGCACTCAACGAGGGTAGGTTGGCTCATTAAATAAATTAATTCCGCCGATGGCTTGATATTGATATTCAAACCTCTGGCACTGATAGTCATGATCTATCGAGTAATAAGAACGCAATACAAATGGTCGGACACTTGGAAAGCGTTTCATTCAAGGCAACCTTCATTATTAGCCAACCTTGGAGCGCTTTTCCTTTGTTAAATATGAACTATATTCAAACTTAGATCACCTTTTCCATACGCCGAACAATGACTTGTAACTTTTCGTTCCTTGTTAATTTCCTAAAGTTACAGGAGACTTCCAGTCCCGGTTGCTCTCTGCTGAAGTCCTCTATTGCAAGTCTCCTTGCATCTTCGTTATCACATTCCACACGCTGCGTAGGCTAACTTAGTCACGAACGACAAACCTTCATGCTTGGAGGCCATCACTGCCTAGAACTGTCGAAGCTTATCCATCAGCTCCTTCTGCCCTGCTGTCAGCAACTGAATTTTCTGGTCTAACTGTTCGATGCTGTTGCAATGCACACTACGCTCCATTTGAGAGTCGCTAAGGCGTTCGATACTTTCCTGGATTGCGCTGGAAAGCTTCAAATAGTTGTCCTCGATTTTCTTGCACATTTAAGAGCTGTATCAGGAATTCCTTACTGGCCTTCTTCGACGAACTGCAGAATACTGTTGTTAGAAATGCGATTTACGGCATCTCTGATCCCTTCCATTTCCCTACGGATTTTTCTCAGTTGAGGTGATTAGCGACCAGCCAGTTCAAACGGATCTCTCTCCAGCGACTCCTAAAATGAGTCGACTTCGGGAAGCTTATCTTCAGACCAGCAGACTGGTCTTGAGTTGCGAACCTTGATGGCTGAAAGTTCTTCTCCTGGAAATCGAATTGACATCTTCAAAACTTTCTCTTTCAGCTCCTCGAAGTCTCTATGATATCGACTGTTGCAATCCAACAGCGAAGCATAGTGCTGGTTCAAGGTTTGCCGAACAGTGTGGTCGATCAAGGTGTCAAGGTTGTTTGCAATTTAGAGCACTAAAGTAGATGCCTTTTCGCAGTGCTCCTCGTTCTGCCTGCTGCGCTGCTCTAGCTGCTCCTGCATTTAAGACGATACTACCTTCCGAATTTCTTCTCGAAGTAGCAGCTGGAACTGTGGGCACTCCAGCACTCCTGCGATAATTTATTACCGGTCAAGCATATTCATAACTTTATAGCTCTGCTAATTCCACATCACCGGTCTCAAAGGTACTGGTAGACCCTTTCTATTTTACACAACATTGAAGATCACCAGCTGAATGAGTATTCCATCGAAACAGTTCAGAATAGAATTGGTATCGCAGGAAGAAACGATGGGGGCTCAAACAAACTCGAATATGTGGCTTTCCAAAAAGTCAATCAACAAGAGGTACAAATCGATCACAGTTTCGCGCGTAGATGGTACTTGGAATCAACGTGGAAGTATTACTGCGCATTCCTCAAGACCGAATCAAAATGTGCTTCATCAAGCTTTGAGTCGATCGGTTCATCCAAGTAGGTCGCTCCTACCATGAGTTTATCCCCAACGCCGTAGATTGTGACATGGCTGCCGCTGTCATGTCTTGCTGCCAGCATATAGTTCACCTTGTTCACATTCTTGTACACCAGCAAGTTTCCCTTCTTGCCGCGAAGGTTGTTATCGTTAAAGAGTTTTTTGCTGCCAAGGCCGGTACAGTTCATCACAACCTCTTCCTTTAGAGCCACCACGTCATCCAGGTTCTCGAATTTCCTTTGGATAATCTCCACTCCTCGAAGTTTAACCTCAGTCATCAGCTCCTGCAAGAGCTGGTCAGTAATCAGAAGTATGGAGTCAAACTCAAGAAATTTGTGCTGACCTCCTTTCCCAAAGTCCACCTGCACAGGGGTGTACTGGTCAATCAAGAAGGATGTGTTTATGCGCTTGAGTTCTTTCTCGGTTGAAAAAGCATCGTATACTTTAGTGGGCCGAATTGAGCGGTATCTTCGGTGTGCAATGCATTACTGGTAATACTCGAATGACAGCTTAGCAAGTGTTTCGTGTTTTAAGTAGTCCGCTTCCAGGTCATACCCACCGGGTTGCCATTTCCCTGCAGCAACTTGCGAGGTTAGCAGGTTGTCGGTTGCGTTCGGCTTCGGGACAGTCTCGGTATAGATGCGCACTGAATACCCTCGTTTTGAAAGTTCGATGGCCGTGAACAGTCCTATGATGCCGCAACCTAGGACAGCACAATCCACGTTCTTTACCTTGGATGGACCCACGTAGACACCTACAGACTTTGCAGAGATGTAACCACTGCCAAACGCCAAAGAAATGCCTGCTCCTCCATGCCCATAGTTGTGAAAGATGTGCTTTCCTCGAAGGTATTCGTGCTCCAAGCGGACTCCTCCTTTCCGATAAGGTCGTAACTAAACAGCTTTGTAAAGCAGGTTTTCAGGAGAAAGATCAGGAAGTGGGAGCTTGACTGCAGAGCGGCTTTAAATTTCCATGGTCGTGAATAAATAGTTATAAGCAAGCTGCCTAATGAATCAATGTAAATTTGGATGGAATATCCGCATATACCGATCTGGATTGTATTTTTTATTTATGGAGTCTCCTGTCAGAAGAGTATAGAATCCTGCAAATGAGTTGCAGTTCTATCTCACAAGTGCAGCATCCATCACCAGTCTCTTCTCAATCTTCGCGATCGTCAGGCATCAGCAGCGCATCAATAGGGTCGATAAAAAGATTCGGTTTGTCGAGAGAAAACCTGTCTACAGTCCAACTGAACTCCTTAAAAGCCTCGGCAGTGAACAAACTGCAAAATCGGCAGGCTTTACCCCAATATACGAAGGACAGACCTTAACAGGATTTCGAGGTGAGGCTCTCATCAAAGTAATGGTGTGTGCTATCAAAAGGGACAAGTTGACCGAATTCCAGGAGGCGATCCACCTCTAATTTCTGTCCCAAAGGGTATGTTTAGCCGAAGCATCGAATCGGTGTTGAGAATTCGGTACCGAGAGGAAATTTATTCGAACGATGCAAGTGATCCAACCCGAGGAAGGTATGTAATCAACCTGAAAAGAGTATTGGAGAACTGTCAAGTAGAGATGCACAAAGAGTTTCTGGTGAGGGACCAGAACCAAAGTGTCGTTGTAAGTAACTACGTAAATTGACTTTTGGATGTAGGATCGAATCAACTACGAAAAGGCTCTGGATATCCTCCGGTATACTGAAGAAAGGAGAGGAATGATGCCTCACGAATTCCTGTTCACACTGGGAGTCTTATCAGTCAAATTCATTGCGCAGCTGTTCTTTAAGAATATTGACGTGAGCACATTCAGAGGCATCAGTGTGGGTGTGAGGGACAGCGAAGTAGGCATTAAAATCGGAAGTGGTGTGGCAGTCGTCGGTGAGGTTATCTACAACTTTGCCAGTAACACTCTCCGTATTGATAAGCCCGAGCTGATTCTCAACGAACGGCTGTCGTACCTCACCGAGTTGCACAAGGAGCTTGATGGGTTAATCTACAATCGCAACGTCTGGACAGTGGTTGCAGTAATCAGCAGCCTTTATCTTGGGCGGCAAGTTTTTAAGTACATGCGCAAGATGAACCGGCTGCCCGATTGGATTGCTCGGCACTTACCCAGCTGACTGATACATCTAATTCATAAGATACAACGGTTGTTTTATAGAAGGCTCCTATCTAATCGATGTCCTTGAACAACTTGTCCGGGCCGTACGCTAGTAAAGCAGATCACAGCTTGTATTCCTGAATACCTGCGTAGCTCAGTTGGTTAGAGCGTAAGTCTCATAATCTTAAGGCCGCGAGATCGAAACTCGCCGCGGGTAGATTTTTAGTTTTTCCTCCTGGCTCCGGCAAACATCCATTCGCCGAAAGCAACTCACTGCTCAGATCCAGCAAGTTGCCAAACACTACTGCTGGTATTTGCAGCATCATCGCGATACCCCAGTGTTTCTGCAAACTCATCTGAGCATTGCTTTACCTTCTTGCCCGAGGATACCGCTATTCACGTGAATGCTCGGGTACCTTGAACTCAAAAACAAAGCTTTAGCAACGCACACTCTCCCTTAGCCTATTTTGAAGAACGACCAATTAAAGGAATCATCGTTGTAGTTTCGATGGGTCCTCCTTCGACTTTCTCGGTGCCAGATGCTCCAATGCCAACCAAACTCAGGTTCAGAACTAATTGCTCGAAGAGCTGACATCCCAAGGTACTGACGAGTTGACTGATAGATCATGCAGCTGGGCAGCAGCAAGAAGTCAATGATCTTCGTGATCCTTCAATGCAATACGGTAGGCAAGCAAATAAACCTTCCTCCGAAGAGTAGAAGACTACATTAGAGATGACAGTCATTCATGTGTCTTGACAGTAAAATAACAAATATGGCTCACTGCTTTCATACCGCTATCGGTAGCCGTAGTTTGAACTCTCTTGGACCCGAGCGTCGTTGAAATGATACCACTTGTTGTTGATAGGGTTTCTGCAGTCAGCCGTGTAATGTCCGAAGTCTATGCCGCCGGTGTGACTCACCACTCCTACCAGTGTATATCTGATATCCCGGCTATTGGATTACCGATGGAGGTACTTGCTCAGCTCCAGCCTTTCTGAAAAGGACACTTGTGTACTCACCTTTTCCTTCTTCCAACGACCATATGCAAAACGTTTAAGATGTACGACTAGCACACGAGGTAATTTGAACAGCGAAAGCTTTCTTCTTGAAAGTCGTGGCTCTACCTTATGAGTCGATGTACTTTTGCAGTTGCTGCAGAAATAATCCTCTGCCAGGGTTTCTTCTCGGAAAAAGCCTTCCAAGAGACTATGAAGACTCACAGAAGATTCGTTTCTCGGGAAGCTCAGCGACATGTCTCGGAAGTTATCGAATGCGATAGACTCACTCCCGCATCTGCTGCAAGTCACTTGCGACATCAGCTGTCCACTAAAGAAATCTATCACGATCGAGTCGTCACGCAGTTTGTTATACGACCACCACTCCTCGCTCTATGTTGATTAACTTTTGTACGATCTGAGTGACGCTTTGCCTGGAGATGTCTGCTGCGAGCTATCGATAAGGTGCCGACTTTTTGTCAACGCGTGATAAGTCTTCGCCCATACATTCGAGAAGGTTGACAAGCAGCTCCTGGGCGTCTTGCTGGGAGTATCCGAGAAACTGGAACTGGCGACTTCCTAGAGCCTGTTTGAGCTCAGAAGGAGTTTAGTTTTTGTTCGATGACTCTCCACAGACGTTGGAAGCAAGCTTTGCGTACTGCTCTGCAACACGACCATTAGGTTGAAGCTCTTTTAAGTACTGTCCGCCAATGAAGTATTCGTTGAAATTGGGAATATTGAAGAGGCATTGTAGAGTAGCGTTCCTGAATGATTTAGTGACTGTACATAAAGCAGGTGTTGCCGATATTGTTGAGTCCCACAAGCCCGAACCCTCGAACAACTCTGATTGTTTCAGCTCTCGAAAAAGTACTAGGCTTGCTGGTTTCAATGACCTGCAGTGCACTTCCAGGTCTTTCTCTCGCATCTTGCCTCCTAGACTGGATCTGCTAGGGCTCTTTTCGGTTATTTCCCGATTGAATCAGCTGCTGCTGATGCTGCTGGTGATGCAGTTGCTGAAAGTAGCGCTGTCGTTAGTGCTATCTCTGCTTTTACCTCTCTATGAACTCCTTTTTCTGCTGCTAGATCCTTTGGATGATGCTTTCCTGGGTTGACTGAGCTGATTCCTTCTACTTCAGCTTTTCGAAGACTCTTGAATTGCTTTCAGCTGCCTTGTCACGGACTACCGAAACGGGATGTCCAGGCTCGTCCATGCTGTTGGTGCGGTCTCCCAGCACTGTCGGTTTTTGCAAATCAGGCTTGGGTTGTAAACGCCCTGCGGGAAGATTGGACTTTTCGTTTAGAAAACTTGTCTTGGTCGCGCTGTTGGATGCGTTACGAGTGAGTTTGAAAGGGTTCGCCTTGGTGCTGGCTGTTTCGTTGGGTCTGCGGCCACCCAGGAAAATGATATTCTATTTCTTAAGCATCGTTGTAATATTCGTTCAGATAACGTTCAGAAGCATACATTTTTAGGGGAATGCATACGACACTTGCCAGATAACGCTATGATATACTCCTATCATCCGAAACGCCAGTTAGATGTGATATGTACATCAAATCTTTGCCTGCTCAGAGCTATTTAACTTGGAACAGTTGCTGAAACCAGCCGAAGGAATAGAAATACAATGCGCCTCCGAATGAAATTATCAGGCAGCGGTAGTGCACTCCCCGAAAGAACCCTCTTACTCCGTTTTCATTGTATATTTCCCTCATTACGTCGGTGATTCCCCATGGAGATGCAATCTCCTTCGCTGTCATATGCCGTGTCTTCGTAACGTCGAAAGGGCACGTCAGGAAAGCAGCTATTGTTCCAGATAGGCATCCCGATACGGAGCATACAATAGCCTATTCTTTTCTTTTGTTTAAAAGGATGCTAAATGGCTCCTTCCACATTTCAAACAGCGGCATCTGGGATGCCGAGAACAGCACATCCCTTAGCAGAGTTGGCGAATAGCCAGTATAGAAACCTCGCAAACCCCGGCTTGAATAAATGTTCCTAAAAGATTCGACAATGCGGGTTTCTCTGCCTACCATTAACCGCTGTTTTATGAGCTCGAGAGGATTCCTTATGACGTTCGATACGGTTTCCGCGATTCCTCCCGCAAAGATATCAGTTACGACTGAACGGTTGAGCTGTTAGCGAATTCTGCCGTAGACGTAGAAGAAGGCGTAGGAGTAGGGAAAGGACATTAGCATTTGGCAGCTGAAGCCTTTAAACTTGCTAATTGACTTGGCTTTATCCAGTAGGTTCTCGTTGATGCTTGATCCCATGATCCTTGTCTTGATAGTTTCCATTGGATAGTAGACGAGATCCACTGTGATGCCTGCCATTCCTCCGGAGAGAGCGTACCTCAGGATCATGTTTGGAGGCACGATGGAGTCAAAAGGCTATCTCTCCAGCATCGAGTAAGAATATGATTGGAGTATGAACAAGCAATCAGTGCCAAAAACGATTCCAGATCTGTCCGATCATGCGTGCCAGCTTGTTTTTCAAGAAAAACATGATCTCGAGAGATGATGGTGGTTGCTCTTGTGGATACCACAATACCTCTTCAGTTTCTTCAGTCTTCAACGGGTCCGTCTGAATTTCCTCTTCTACTGTCCGATTCGCAGGCCAATCAGCTTTTTGTGTTACCTCTTCGAACTTCATTGCAGTTAGTTCAGAGGAACTCGGTGACTTCAACGGGTGAATTACATTGATCTTTGGAGATGGTATGGTATCGACAATTACTTCTTCCTCCAAGCAGCACAGAATAGATTCTGCCATGCCGATGGCATGCTCCATCACAATTCCACTGTCTTCCGGCAGGAAGCTCAATTGTAGTTCGGGTTTGTTATTTGGATAAAATAATCCCGAAAAGCTTGTCCCGTTCTGAAGTTTTGGATCAAACCTCACTACAACTTCCTCTTCGTCAAAGATGAGATCATCAGTCTCCGGAGCGAGTTGCTTGCACAATTCCTCACTTTGCAGCTTCTTGGTTTGGAAGTAGTGACGTTTAATACTCTCCCAAGATTCAATATCAAGCTGTCTGCCGATAAGACTGTCAATATTGTAGTCTCCAAGAGGCTGGTTGAAGAAACGATCCAGGATAATGATCAAATGTTGCTGAAAGCTATGATTGATCTTTTCAGAGTGCTCGTCAATACGATAGTGGGAAGCAATGAACGAGAGGAAGCCAAGATCCCTGTCAGACAGCAGGTAATCGATCTGGGTGCTTTCCACATAGGTTTCTAACACGGTTGTGAGCCAATTATGGAGAATATTGTTATGTGGATGTAGCTTGAACAATTTAAAGGCCCACTAGCACACCTCCTTTGTAATTGTCTCTCGGGCAAGTTCCGGCCATAGTCTGCAGTAGCTGCTGAGCAGTTCAGAAAGGGAGAGCTCGGTCTTTAAGATGTATGTTTTTGTTGGTTTTGCTTCATACTCCATGACCTTCTTGGCTATGAAAGAGACAGCATATCGAAATGATTCTCTGAGCTCTTCAGAAGGCCTGGGTAAGATAACAGATTCTTCGGCGTTTCCTCCAAAGCGAGTATTGATTGTCTTTGGCTTGTAATACTAGAAGAAGCTTTGGAGTAAGTTGATCGCAGCAGCAGCTATCCCGTCATCTTGGCTGTGCAGATTGAACACATCATAGACGCACCTCACTTTATCTTCACAGAGAAGATACTCAATCAAAGGTTGGAATCTCTCACCATACACAGCCTTTTCAACCATCTCCTGTAAGAACTAACTTGTGGATTCGACTCGCTCTTCTAGGGAGAGTGGCAAACTGTCTATCGCAAGAGCCTCGATGATCCCATCCAAAAGTCGAAACTTGAGTTCCCTAAAGTCCTGCTCTTCGCTGTCTGAGCGCTCCTTCCCACAGACAAGGAGTAGTATCTCCACTATGGAGGGACTATATAGGTGCCTCATCAGATTTCCAAAGACTACCATTTTGTTATCAAAGACTGCCATCATCTACATCAGTGTTCTGTTACTTTGGAACCGTTTTCGTTGCAAAGCAGGTGAGAAACGAGCTTAAGTAAGTAACCCAAGGATGCTTCATTGAGAATTACGTCTTGCTTGAGAAGCTCAAACATGTAAAGAATCGGCCCTCCTTACGGCTCTGTGTTTATCCTTTCGAACAGAAGATTGAGGTAGCAGTCGTGGAGAGTGAGGTAGAGTTGGCTCGCCAGATAGGGATAACTTCAATAAATTCGGTCGTACTAGCATGCGAGTTCAACTCCTCGAGATTCGAATACTTCGGGTCTGACAATACAGTCCACGATGTCGCGTTCAAGTCGTGACTGGTTCAGCAGTCTGCTTAGCTAACTATTGTACTCCTTTCCAAACTGCTCACTGCATCTTTCGACTTCCTACAACAGCCTGGGATGCTGCAGTAACTCCAACAGAGAAACCGGTCGACTCCGGAGCATCTCCACCAATGGGTGTACGTGTTCCTCCTCAGGCGTTAGTTCCTCGACACTCTCAACCGAGTCGGCATACTCGTTCATCGGCTGCGAAGTTTATAAATTGAAGCTAATGAATGTTCAGCGTTGCTCAGAACTCGAATTGATCCTTCGACCTGAAGCGTAATGGTTAGGAGAGGCGGTACTTCTAAACTGTCTTGGATGATAAGTACGCATCGTTTAACGCTGGTGTATTCTGGCTGTGGAGATTGTGCTGTATTAACACCTTGATACTCTGAGAGGCGTGTGTTGGTCCCAAGATGGTAGGCATGCTTCGATAAGCTCCATGTGGAGATAGGAGTTCACTGCGTTCCGAATGGTTTCAACGTTCTCCGGATATTCAAGGATGACGACCTTATTCGCTATTGCCTATGAGAGTGTCTTTTCGCAGGCATTGGTAACTTCTTCGTAATGGATTCGAGTAGTGGAATAAAACGACGTAAGATGATCTAGGCAGTACTGTCCGTAGAGATTTTCCAGAGATCTTCGACTTGAATACACAAGGTAGTTCAAAGACTCAGTCACTTTCTTCAGTGTTTAAGCGAGACTACATTCGATTACCTACGTCAGGGAGTCCAACTTCGTCTCATAATTCTGAAATGCCGAGTAAACTTCTGCTAAGATATTTTGTTTATGAAGAGAAACTTTCTGTTTCAGCTCTTCAGAGGCCTGTCGACAAGATTCACTTGCAATGGAAACTCGTTGAGCAATATACTCGGCTCTTTCTATTCTATCTACGAGAGAATTATCAGCCTCTTTTAAACAGTTCTCCATAGTATCGAAGTCGCCATGCGTACCTGTGTAACATAGCCTGTACCTGCCTACGCGTGCTATTAGCAGTGTTGCTTGACGCATCGAGGGCACATCGGCAGGCAGCAGCCATAGCTCTTGCAGAAGTTAGTCACTCGCTCTTCAGGATGGTAAGTGCACCTTACTCTCAGCAGTTGGCTGCGAGCCTGCTGTAGTTTCAGAGCAGCTGTTGTTGACTGCCCGTATTGTATAGACAAGTATTTATGGAGTCGAGAGCGTGGACCACTTGGAACAGTAGAGAATGACATTAATTACGAGTTTACGAAGTGCATAGAATTGAAGTTTAAGTAAATGCGAGATTGAGACTAAAAGCACTTAGTAAGCGCGTCCAACCACGAGGCTTCTTCGGTACTGATTCGCTCCCTTGAGATGCAAATGCGACCAGCAAGGATCTTGAGACACTGAGTAATGTGCTATTCATATTGACTAGCCTGAGGATTCTCTCATGTTAGAAACATCGGGTAATGAATCAATTTCTATGCCGCATCACAACATCATGAATGGTTTCGTCAGATGCGTTTGCCAAACCACTGACCCTTCGAATAACTTCTATGAGCACCAGACTGACAAAGACGCACACAAGGATCGTAACGACGCAGTTCAGAACTGTTTGGATGGGCGATCTTGCTGTCTAAGTTGGCCTATCACTCATTACCTCCAAAATTGGATTCACCTCGAGTGCCTAAGTCAAATGAATTCTATCGTGGTCAAAGAACAAGAGGTTATCTCGAAAGATTGGAAGCCCCAGCGTCCAAGTTCCAGTGGTGGATGGCTCAAACAGAATCAAGCACTTATCCTATTCCAGCTCTGCATATGAATCAGGTTCGGTTCTGAAACTTTTTCCACCGCGAAACCAAAGTGTTATTGCTGGGAGACTGCTGAGGACGCCAGCCGTACATGGGCAGTAGAGATTATTTGCTTTCGTTTTGCAGTTTAATTTGACCCCAAGGAACTTTTCGAACTGGCTGAAAACCTAACTAGGAAGCCCAATCTTTCTAGTCGTGGTGCTGAGAATTGCATGGCCTCCGGTGAAATTTACCCCAAAGAGTTCCATCATGTCCAGGTCTACTGTCCAGGAGTAGGTTGATACCACTGGGAGTTCCATCAAAGGTCTTTTCAATGAAGTAGTGTCATAGCCCCCAAAGTCTAGTCTACTGGTTCGGCCATAGTTATTGCTGTTGATGAATATAGAAAATGGCTGATGCCTCTCGGGAAGACTTCGCAAAAAGTCGCTCTTATCTGCGAGACCCAGATACCCAGCTTCGTTGTTCACAGCTTAATGAAGGCTCACTGGAGTATGTACTTCACCTATTCCAGGAAGCACGAAGGTTGAATGGGACCAGTTCTAACACTCTAAGCTGAACTGTTGGTTGAATGGATCTGAAAAGAACAGCCAAGCCCTGCTAAGCACGTTGGGATGTCGATGGCAGCTCACCTGTACTCCAGTAGTCTGAATATCTACAACAACTAGCATAGAGAGGATGTGTACGCCGTGTTTTCTTTTCATCATTGCCTACAGAGAGTTCTGCATAGTACTGCTGGTCGATCTTTCGGAGAGGTAGTGTGACTAGACTGTTGTTGTTGACGTCAGCGATAGTGGTTGCGATTAGCACGAAAGCCAACACAAACCATTTTATCATTGTAACTATTGGGTTCAAACAGTCAGAGGCAGTTGTCAAAACCGAGAAAAATCTCTGAGCTTGCGTTGACGTAGCTGCTCTCTCAGTTCTTTGAGTGCTCGAACATGGTGAAGCTTTGACATGTACTCGGAGAGGTACTGGTCGTGGTGTTGATGCATTTCGTGTCTCAGCCTTTATCTATTGGCAATATTGTCTTTGGAGTGATCCTTAACTCGGTGGAGTTAGGTTGACCGATGCCTGAGTGGTCTCAGACTCCTTACAATGATTTGTTCTCGTTTCGCAGGAGTCTTGTTATCATCCTTGATTTCTGTTAAAAAAGGTCGTTCAGATTCCTCATTCGAGGAGGAAGAATCGCTACCGCTGCCCTTGTGCTTTCTTTTCTAACTATCGCAGCCATCGTACCTTCAGATTATTGATCGCCTACATTTTAGAGGCGTACTTTCCCAAGATTTCATGCTCCCTCTTACTCTAGAGTTACTTGGCCCTATTCTTTGCTTCAGCATGCCTCTGTTAGTTCAAATCTGTGTGTGGTAGCATAACGATGACTGGTTACTCGTAGATATTCAGGCAGTTTTTTGTTCCTGTATTCCCCGGCAACCTTTCGGTTGACCTATTTACGCTACTCTTCTTTTCACTCCATTTGCACGTCGAATTTTCCTCATTCTCGAATTGCAGAATATGAGATGTTTCGTTCTTCTTTTATTGTAAAAACCTGTCTCCCTCAGTTTGAACGCGAATAACATGCCTCCAGTAAAGCTCTTTCTCTCTTTCCTTTGTTGAATTGTCTTTTCTCAGCCTGTAATCCCTTGTTGCCTGGTGGAACTCCCTCAAGCTCTTCCCTGCCTCAGTTGTGTTCAATTTGATACTCTTCGCGTGATTCTCATATTTCTTACGGACCACGCGCCCGTGCAATTTGCACTTCTTGACTCGCCTCTATATCTGCTCTTCTCTGTTCTGATCTGTCGTCTGCATCTTCGTTTTGAGATTGTTTTATAGAGCCTCCGAACGTTTTTGTTCATCCTCAAAGAGATGCTTCATCTTCCTTTCCAGTCTCAGTTTCTTTCGCAGGTTCTGTTCAATGGTAACGCGTTCGTCTACGTTTTTTCTCAATTTACGTAAAAGCACATTGATAAAATCTTGGCTCAACGAGTCTCGCGACTTTCTTCTAGAAGGAAACTTTGTCTGTTGCAGTTGGTCGATGAAGTCAAGTGTAGGATGCTCCAGCCTCACTTCCTCATCCCTTTTGTTCATTCCCTTCCTTTACAAATATAATTATTCCCATCGCTCGCCAGATGCTCAAGGAAGCGAAGGTTGTTGTAATAGGCTCAATCGGAGTTGGTAAGAGCAGCATAACGATCCGATTCGTGAGCAACCAGTTCAACGATTTCATGGATTCAACTCTCGGAGCCGTCTTCTTCGACAAGGTTCACCATTACGGTGGCAAAAGTATCAAATACCAGTTTTGGGACACTGCTGGGCAAGAAAAGTACAAGGCAATCGCACGCATCTACTATAAAGATTCGAAGGTAGCCGTCGTTGTTTACGATGTCAACAGCAGGGAGTCATTCAATGCCATGAAGTCTTGGATTACAGAACTGAAAGAGAATGGCCCTAAAAACCTAGGTAACTGACATCAATTAGATAGTGCTGGCTATTGTTGGAAACAAAATTGACCTCATTAAGGACAAGGAAGAGGTACCTTACAAATAAGCCGTGGACTATGCAAAAGAGCTGGGCGCAATCTTCAAATACACCTCAGCGAAGGAGAACAAAGGGATAAATGTAAAGACGGCATTAATTTAGGAACTCTTCACATCCATCGCTGAGAAGCTGGAGACTATGGAGGAGGAAAAGCCTGAGTCTCAAGGCGGACAGGAATTAAAACGTAAGCCAAAGAAGACTGAGAAGGGCAACAGTGGCGGCTGCTGCTGATTCTCCATCAAATTATCCGTGTGCGAAGTTCCTTGTAGGACTCTTCTTTGAGGAGCCGGTGAGTTTGTAGCATATTAGTGTTTAGGCTGGAACCATAGGGGCAGTCAGACTTGAAAGTTGACTCGTATCTACATGGCTGAGCTGAGTACACTTTATAGCCGATGAATGAACATGGGTCTTGCTTGTAAGTTTCAGCGAAGACCCCATAAACCATGACCTGCTCGAAGACTACCTTGCACTGCTTGTAAGGACACTTTTCAACATGCTCCTCCATCTCCTGAATGAGTTTGTTCCAAAGTAATACCACATGTACCTTTCCTGACGGATGATCAGCTCGTTCTGCTTTTCGTTACGTTCAAAGATGTTCACCTGCTTGAGTTTTTGTTCGATTCCAGCTGAAAAGTTAAAATCTTGCTCCTTGTTGAGCTTCTCCTCTGTTCGCTTTACAAAATCATCGTAGAATTCCTGGAGGTTCTCCTGCTTGCTAATCTCCTCTTCAAATCTCATAACTATTATTCCAACCTGAGAAGCTTGTAGCAAACATCAAGGTCCAACGAACCATGCAATGACTTTGACGTGATTATTTTATAATTCTCAAATATCACATGGAGCCTGCCAATAAGGAGCCTCAACTCACTCCCACTCTCGATGTCAAGGTCGAGGGAAAAGACAAAAAGGTTGACGACCCTTAAGACCCCATCGTGAAGTCAATTACGGACATGCCACGGGAGTCTTGGAAGCAGATCAGATCACTCAAGCTCTCATGCAATTCATATGGACCGCCAGCTTTTGCAAAGATTGCAACTGTGCTCGAAGTTGCTAAAGGCATTGAGGTACTCTTCTGGTTTACTCAAGACTTTGGATCTTACCGATTGTTTCATGGGGCGTAAGAAGGAGGAGATGGGATAGGCCATTTACAGCATACTTCAACCTCTGGCTATGGGAAAGCTTGTAGAGTTCAACATCAGCAACAATGCTCTTGGTACAACAGGAGCACGGATGCTCGCACCTTTTATGGAAAAGCTTCCGTGCCTGAAAAGATTCATGATCGCGAACTGTGGTTTGGGAAGCATCGGAGCGAGAGATGTCTTGGAACGATTGATTTTCTGCAAGTAACTCGAGATTTTCTCGATCGGCAAGAATAGGATGGAGGTCGAAGGTGGACTATTCCTTGCTGAGGCATTAAAACATTTGCCCAATATCAGAGTCCTTCTGTTCTTCCAAAACGGTATCCGAAAGCACGCAATGGAGTATGTTTTGGACTCCATTAACATCTACCTTAAGAAACTGGAGGTACTTGACATTTCTGACAACTTTGCCTACGGTGAAGCTGTCACAAAGCTTGCAGAGATCCTGAGAAACCCAGAATTCAAGATTCGAGCTCTCAATCTTTCAGACTGCGTCGAAAAAGATGATCTTGGCACCATCATCGATGCCCTCAAAGTAAGTTGAAGATTGACTTAGAGTGCACGTGAAGTTCCTATCCTTGAAAGGTTCGGGCTGAACTATGTAGAGCTCCGTGACAACGAACTGGCTGAGTCTCTTCTCCAGTTCTTGGAAAAGTGCCCTCTCAAATATTTGGAGATCCAAGGCACCGAACTGACAAAAAAGATGAAGAAAGCGTTCGAAGAGAAGCTGGAACCGAAAGTGGGAAAGCTGAGCTTCAAAGATGAGTAAAACGACGAGGCCGAGTTGGTCAACGCCTTTGGAAGTATGAAACTGAACGAGAAGTGATGGTGAGGATATACATATGGAGATGTCATTGTTGCTTCTGAATGGGAAGGAACAGTTTGAACTCTGGGGGTAGCTATTCTTCGCTGTATAATCGATCCGAAAAGTAGATTCTTCGGATGCGGCAGTTAGCATGGATTTGAACCCGAAGCGTTTAGATGTAGTTCGTGCCGTATGCCCTACGAGTGAAGTCTGATAAGTTGAACTGAATCTGGTTCCAGCCCTCATCAAGCCTCATCGGCATAGTACAGATGAATGGTTTTACACGGGTAGTTGATTGGTAGTTGCTGGCTCGAAACCGTCTGCGAACATTCTTGTCGTCGAGGACTTGCACCTCAAAGGTAAAGTACTTCTTCAACTGAGTCAAGGAAGAATGTACGTTTTTAATGATCATGACCAGGAATGGTAGCTTGATCCCAAGTGTCTTTTTTGGATCTGCAGGGCAGGTGATGAAGTTGGTTGACACGTTTGTGCCCATGATCTCCAAGACTGACGATTGAATGTCCTGGTCAGTTAGTCTTTTGATATGTCCATTCCTGATCTCCTTATCCCATATCTGTAAAGGTTTGCTCCTGAGTCAGAGAGGCACGTACCCGATGGAATAGAGGATGGACAAGAAGCCAGACTGATAGGTGTTCTTGAACATTTTTGTGAAACTTACTCACCTGTTGTTAAATTATATTATTCCATGAAGGTCGCCACTAATACTCGACGAATGTCATTCGTCAATCGATATAGTTGATCTCAATGATCTCCTCCTGCTGTTCCTCGCTGTAGTACAAAGGATACTCATCGGCTCCTTGATTGCTTAAAACTTGGACGTTAAGCTTCATGGGGGTACCCACCACGACCAACTCGTTATCGCCCAGCTAACTTCGCATACTTGGGTCTCGCACCTAACTCCAACCAACTTTGTTGCGGAGCATCAAGTTGTTTTCTTCCAATTCACCGTCACTGTGATAGTACAGATGCTCAGACATCAATGAATGTCCCGACGAACGAAGAGCATTCTGCTCGACTGGCTCATGATGCTGATTGTTTGGGGTTACGTCTGTCCCGACTGCATGATCGTTTTATTCGAGATGCTACGTTTTTACGTACAGTTATTCCTGCACAGTTTTTCCGTATTGGTCTCCGGGTTTCTTTTTGTATGCCTTCGATACTCCTTTCTTGCGTCCACGAGTTTTAGACTTCTTCTGGGAATCATAGTGATCACTAAGTTTCTCACTTGGTACTTAAACTCCAGAATTTTGTTGATGATGAGCTCGAAGCGAGTCCGCTCTTCGTGGCTCATTATATCGCTGCGATTCAGAATATTGTCCTTGACAGGCTTGAAGTTTGAGAATTCAAAGATAAGGCTTGGAAGATCTACATTGAGGTAACTGAAACCTTTGTATGCTTGGGAAAAACTTGAGACATCCTGCTCACCCGCATCGCTTTCCATACTGAAGTCGAGGATTCGGCTTAATACAGACGGCTTGATATCTCGCATCTGGGATGTGCTGTTCTTTGATCCCAGAAACTTGTTTATGCGGCGTAGGCTTCTCCTGAGGGTGGAGTAGAAGTGGTTTTTAACTGAATTGTCTGTTCTAGGTCAGTTGAATAGTACCTTCCTTCAAGACTCTTGGCAATTTCTTTCCATTTATTGCCGTGACGGCGGTGTGCTTCAAAGATTATTGCCTCTTCCTCCTCAGTCCACTCAGTCTTGTTTATTT
>ERZ724508.724-NODE-724-length-22233-cov-5.904184_pt1 | contig 22233 bp, 22 predicted proteins | sample MGYA00376041_ERZ724508 | MGnify/ENA primary metagenome ERZ724508 (study PRJEB28724, sample SAMN07190887) | wastewater metagenome | isolation source: effluent of sewage treatment plant in Hong Hong | place: USA: Christiansburg, Virginia | collected 2016-03-01 ...
CACTCCTTTGTTGATTTCTCAACCTCTTCGATCTTCGCCCTGAGTACTTGGTGATTTCTCTCATACAACCCTTCAATTTCTCCCGATTTCTTATCAATATCTTTCAGTTACCTTTCGCTTGGAAGCATTTTGCCTCTTGCTCTATCAATGAATCGGTCGTTCTCCTAAATAAACCTTTTTAGCTAAGCGAGTTTCTCACGCTGGACATCACCCCATTGTGCTCTCTTTCTTTGCGGTGTTTCTTGCCGAGAACCTGGAGCAGTGGCGGTGGAGTCTTCCAAATTCAAAGTCTCTTGCCGTCGAATTCTGGTATTGGCCAGCTCAGAAGTTCCGAATGTCATCTGAGATGTTAGGGCGGGTGTTGGAGGAAGTCTCGCTATCAGTTCTTGTTCGGCTGCCTATTCTTCCTTCAGCTTATCGAAAGAAGTGATTGAGTATTCATCCCCAAGCAGGATAGCGACTTCAACCGTATTAGGCAGGCTCTGTTTTAATCCGATGCAGATGCCTCCGCTCGTGCGTCGAAACACTCTCTAAATGCTTTTCTCTTGCAGCTGACAACTGTGTCCGTGGAGAAACGACGGATTCCAAGCCACTACCAGCAACATACAGTTGTCTCCGTTTTCGCAGTACAGTAACTTTACCTTCTCTGGCTTCTCTCCAGTTTCGATGGACTGCTTGAAGCTCACATTATTGGTGGAAATGCCGAACATGTAAACCATGTACTTCTTATAGTTGAACAACCCTCCCACGAACAGCCTGTTGCTACCGGCAACTATCTCCGTTATTACCATATTCTTGAGATCGTCAGGGCGCCAGAGAGGATGCACATCGTATTCATTCCTACGTTTAAAGGTTGCTTTTTCGATGGACGAACTTCGCAGCACGAGGTACATGTCTCGCATGTTAGTTGGGTCGAAGCAGCAGCAGACAACATTGTCCTTGTCTTTGCTCAAGAAACCTGATTCCTTGGTGGATTGTTAATTTAGATCAAACCACAGTACACCCTTGTCAGTCAGGGCAGCTAGGAATGGTTGTATAATCCTTTCGCTCTGACTCATGATCTCATTGGTCTTGCTTACGGAAATTGATGGTCGGTTGGAACTAACCTTTTCAATTAAGGAGAAGTGCAAGCTTTTTGGACGGTTGGAGGCTTCAAGGGTGAACTCATGTTTTTTTGTTTTGATGGGTACCTGCTGCCTCGATTCCTCTGCTGGCGCCTGAATATGCCACACCGATAGCTCGTTGCCTGAAGCAACGGCAAGAAACTCTCCGCTTCGGTGCAGTGCCATCTCCTCAATGTTCTCCTTGAACTCGATTTCGGACGCCATGCGTTCCGCATCTGATGTCCATTCCTTGCCCCAGTTGCTGGCCTTGCTAATGCTGACTATGCGACCCTCTGCAACCGCGACAATATCTTTGTTAGGCTCTCTGCTTATCGGTGTACGTACCTAGCAACACAATCTTTTTGTTCCGGTTAGGTATGGCTTCCATATCGTTGCTGCTTTGCTCAAAATTAATAAACTAAAGTTATCAATTGGCCTGCTGTTTGCTAATGTCCAAGTAAACGTTTCTAAGGAACTGCTTCAGATAGGATTTCTTGTCGTCAGCAGCCAACTACCACTGATCGATGGGTATGTAGTAATAGTGGTAGTTATCCAGCCGGAGCAGTTTCTTCTTCAGCAAGGAACCGCCCTTGACTGTGTGGGTATTCCTCAGGAAGTGCTGAAAACCGTGTAGCTCGATGATGATATTCTTGGCCGTGACCGGTATAAAATCATCGATTCCGAAGGCAGCTCGATACTTGCCGAGATCTGGTATGCAGATGTCGCAATAGAGGTTGTGCACACTATGCTCCTCCACACATAAAATACCCATCTGCAGAAGTGTTTTCACCACTTCCTTTTGTGTTGCTGACGTATAAGTTCTCATGCTATCTTGCTGCTCAGAATTACTGCTAGGAGCAGCAATTACTTTCTTGATGTTGGATTCAATGAGCTGACACAGCTCCCTATCGATTGGCCGAAAATAGGTAAGGCAACTGTCGAGTGCGAAGAGAGCTCCCGACGCGAAATTATTTGGGTTATCCTTTTCGGCTTACAGTTCAGTCTGGAAGAGCTTCATGAGGAACCATACTGACCTGCGGATCTATTCAGCAGGAAGTAGTACGCACAGAGACCATATCACTCTTGGAAGGTACTTGTTTTCTATTACAACTGGCACTTCCGATGCTTCCACCATCTTGAGCAGCAAGACACAGTATTCAGTAAATTGAGAGTACTGCTTGTCCTTGCCTGGCAAGTCGAACACTGCAGACAGGTGCAACAGCGAAAACATGTTGGAGAGTATCAAAGACTTCTTACGTGACCCTTCTGTCACCTATCCGAGCTCTTTCACTGGCGAGTTTATGTGCAGATTCACGAGCTTCTTGATCAACGGTTCATGGCAGTAGCTTGACCTCCTTATACAGTTGACCAACTTGATGAGCAGCCTCGGTTGCCAGCTCCCCACGTCTGTTTGGTTGAGAGATTCAAAGGCCCAGTCATAGAAGGCATCGAGGTCGAACATGTACGCAGAATCAAGTTTCATGTTCTTTTCAATGCTGGAAACCGCTGAGGCAATATGGAGCAGACTGATGGCATTCACTTCCTTCGGCACCTTCTTCAGGAGGGCGAGTAGGTAGTTGCTGTTTATCACCTTATTGCTGTCAGCCATGCACTCCAAGGTTATCAACACCTGCTGCAGACTCATTGACTCGCAATTCTCAAAGCTCACATCCATGCAGGTGTCTACCAAACTCGAAGGGTAGAATTTGGTTAGTTTCATAATCGAGAGCAGCTGGACAACCTCTTCAACCGACTTGGCTTGTGCAGTTTCGTCACGGTATTTCATCAGTAGCTGTCGAGCTTTGCCTGGGTTGAAGTAGCTCGTGTGCAGCATCACAGTGATCAGCCGGTTTGAGGGAATCTGCTTGGATAACACGTCCGCGAGCAGTCTGTTGTAGATTCGAGTGAGGTTCTGACTGCGGCGGCTACCACTTGCTTTGTGAAGTTCTGTTAGGCTGATGAACAGTTGGTAGGATTGTGAGGGGGTGCGCTACCCATGCGATTCGAACAACTTTTCTACGAAGAACGCAACCTTCCCGAATGTGATGTCCCACTCAGACTTAGTTTGTTCCTACAATCGTGCTAGGAGTTGGCATGCTTCAGGTATGGACAGTTTCCTGTTCAACAGCTCGCCAAAGCCAGAGTTGCTTTGGAAGAAACGTAGAGGATTGCCAACAACCTGCCTGGCCTCACTCCTCTCCTGGTTGCTGCTGTTTGGCTTGTACTCTTTAGCAATTGGTGTTCCGACAGGTTGTCTTATCCTTCCAAAGAACCTTCTGACAAGCCTAATCATAAGCGCAATATGCCATATTATCTCAAGATGTAGTGGAGAATCAGGAACTGTCGCGGCTGAACCTTCTCATCTGCTACCACTTGCTCATCAGGTCGCCGATGGTTTCGTTGACAACAAGGTTGCTCTGTGCAATGTTACGCAGCTCATCGATACGCACGTTTTTCATGTCTTCGTCGAGGTGCACGTTCTTCTCCAGGAAGTCATACTTGGCGGTGAGGTAAGCCAGCTCCGCTTCTAACTTACGCAGCCGTTGGCTTGCGTCGTCGTAGTCTGCCATCAACTTGGCAAGTTCATTTTCATTGCGCTACGTTTCGATATTGGCGCGGTTCAGTTATACTTCGGCAGTGTTGACCTCTGCAGTGACTACCTTTTCACGGTCCACAAGTTTAGCATTATCCCTCCTCAAGTCGTCGAAATGCATAGTCAGCTTGACGATATCCTCCCGAAGCCTTTTATAGTTCCCCTCTGAAGTTTCCAATTTCTTCTTCAGATCTGTGAGTTCACGATCCTTCTTGGTGAATGTTGCTTGCAACTTGCGCAACTCCGGTTATGCTTCGGCTTTGCCTTTCCGATCCGTCACTTTTCTCTCAAATTATTCTTTGCGTTCCTGTAGCTTTAGCTTAGTTCGTTACAAGTCGTGCTCTGCCTGCTTCTTCATATCCGCTTCGACCTCCCTATTCCTTTCGGCTAGTTTCTTGAGCTCCTCCTTCTCCTTTACTCGATAGCTTAAGTCGAAGAGTTACTTCTCACTACGTTTGATCCTTTCTTTGAGATCTTCATTCTCCTCGACAAGCTACGAGAACTTAGGATCGGCACGAAACTCTTAGTCGGCTTTCTTCAGTCTTTTTTCTTGTTGATCAATAATTGCCCGCTTTTCCTTCACCTCATTTCCATGATTACCCTGTTCCTCCTTTAACATGTTCTCATTGATCGATCCGTTCAGTTGCTTGAGCTTCTCTGTACGAAGCAGCTTTCGGTACTCATCGTCGACACTCGAAAAATTTTCAACGACCTTATTATTCTCTGCTGTGAGTTCACTGAACCTCCTCTGCAGCGTCCTCAGTTTCTCGCTATTATCGGTCAGCTCCTTCTCAACTTCAATGCGATTCTCGAAGTTCCGTCGTTATGTGTCTCTCGATACTCCCGCCAGATAGTCTTTCTCAGCCTTCACTGCTAGATTCTCATCTTCCAACATGAAGTTCTTTGTGTGAAGGTCGTTGACAACACCCTGCAGGTTCCCCTTCATTGACTGGAACTTCATATTGGACTGCACTGCATGCTCGACCACCGGTTGCTGATCCTTATTGAGTAGCCCCATGATACCGAGACCCTTATTCTCACCCTGCTTCTCTTTGCTGCATCAACAGTATGCGTACACCAACTTGATTTCGAGATTGAGGAAGTGCACTTGCTTGAGCAAGTTCTCAACGTACTCGTCTTCGATATTGAGATTTGGGTTGAGACCCATCGCCTCTGAGGCAGCACCGTCCTTGCGTGTGATACCGACTAAGTTAGTGGTGGTGGGTACAGCTGTTTGCCAGTGAGTGAGATTTAGAGTTGCGCATCCGACTGTTTTATTATGGTACCACAACGTATACAGATTGTGCTGGTAAAAGGGATAACCCAGTAAGGCATTTCGTAAGTTTAACATGACCATTTCCATATCAAAAGGGAGTTTAGGCCATCGTAAACGCCCCTTCCCCTGCAAGCCAGCAGCTGAAGTTACTGAACTGAACGCACTTCCTCGGCAATTTTGATCGTAACATTATCTGCTTTCTGAGCGTCGTTCAGGATATTATCAAATTGCGACAGCACATTGTTACAACTTGCCAACACCCTTTCCGCCCGAAGGAGGAAGCTGCAGCTACAGCCAATAAAACTATAACCCCTCCTATAATCATTTAATATCTATGGTGGCTCGTACAGCTGCACTAGCTCTCGTGGTACTTGCTTCCGTGGCGCTGGCTCTCACGCCGATCGGGCTCAACCCCATCGTGCCTTACCAGTTGTCCAAGGGAAAGACCACCACTTACGAGTTTTCGTACATACCCGCCAGCTAAATCCTACAGAATGCGGTGTTGCGCATCACCTTCCCCAGCGAGTTCGACTACGCAGTCATCGCAGCAAATCTTGAGTGTATGGCTCGTACCGACAGCACAAGTTGGGCAAGTGTGCCATGTAGTTTCTCGAAGTACCTCTTCCTGTTATACTTAGTCAGCAGGTCATCCTCACCCTTGGGAAGGTCAAGGTTGAGAACAACTACGCAGTTGTGAGTTCACCGAAGAACCCAAGCACGTACAACATGTCATCATACTTCTCTCTGTGTCTTGGCTACGACGATGTTGTCACAGAATGCAACCAGCTCTTCGGCAAAGTTATATTCTCTGCTCCACCCATAACCACGACAGGCACAGCCTCCTCACCATCAATTACTGCTCTGACAAGTGTGATAGTTGGGCAGGGAGGAACCTACCAATTTGGTTTTTCGTTCGGTAGTTCTTATGCAATCGGTAATAGCATCAGAGTGACATTCCCGATCGGCTTCACATCAAAGAATCCGATCTGTCAGATGACAGGCACCTACAACCAGGTCATCCAAACCCTCGTGTTACCCAACTCTCGGAGCGTTGAATGCCGACTCATCAACAAGACACTTGGCTCCGGTGAAATTCTGAAGATCGTGGGTATGACAAACCCACTTTACAGCGGGTCCTTCGGAAACTCGGTTCTGACTAGCAACTTCCAAATCGAACTGCTTTCAGGCAACACGAACATCGTGCTGGAAGATATCACTTGCATCCAAAGCGTAACGATCAGTCCAGGTGCGATCCAAGCCAGCATCACTCCCGAAAATTACTTTGTGAAGAGCACAAGCACTTACTCCTTCTACATCAATCTGCTCAACTCCCTCAACTCAACGAACTACATTCGGCTGAGATTTCCCAGCAGCTGGACACTCTACAACAACCAGTGCTCTGCAGTTACTGGTTTTGTGCTTGGTAGCTCGCCACTCTCCTGTAACACAACTACTGACGTCACCTATTCGTATCTTAAGGTCTGGAACTTCCTGTCTGCCAGCTCCACCACTCAGATCCTCCTGCAAGTCAGGCTATCGACACCCAACTCGCCGACCAGCCACAACATCGATATCTCCACATTCAATGCCATGGGTATCATGGATAGCACCACTCTCAGCATAACTCTCAACAATACATACGGAACAGTCAATATGCTCAGTGTCAATGCCATCACTGCCAACATTAAAGTGCCAGCAGGCAAGACAGGTCCGCTAGAAATGACATTCTTCCTCAACTACCAGCTCCCACAGACCAATGTCCTTACAAGCGGAACCATCTATGTCAAGATATACCCACAGATTCCTCTCCCACCGACAGGTACAAACGGTGTCGTCAAGTGCTACTTCTTCAACACCATTCCCGCATCGACATGCACATGGGATGTCAGCAACGGTGCATATACCTACCTCACCATCAAAACTCCCCTGAACAGCTTCTACCAGTACTCAGAGATCCCCATAACCGTCACCACTGAAGGAGCCTCCACCACCAGCAACATTGGTATCACCTTGAGCAGTTTGGTACAGCGCTATCGTTTCGAAATCAACTTTTATAAGATGTCGAGCACAACGATTCCCACCGAGGTGTTCTATACCGAGTACATTGCTGATGCCATTCAAATCTCCACCATTTACTCCGTCACAGCCAAGGCATTGACCAGCTAAGTCAACGAATGGACGCACATACAAGTTGTTATGACTTCACCACTGTCCTTTACGGATACCTCCAAGGGCTTCCGATTTAAGATCGAGTTCCTGTCCGGAGGTGGCTGGGCCAATGCTCTTGGGTATACTCCTGAAACGCTCACGAAGAAATTCCCGTGCTATATGTACGGCACAGGTGCAACAGACATTACTCAAATCAGCTGTGACTTGTACACTTTTACATCGGGGCCATACGCCTCATTGACTGCCGTCAATCCAGGTCCTTACATTCTCGTGTATGGCTTCCCTTCCAACCTTTGGCAAGGCAATTCATACCGTTTCGAATTCCCAAGGATCCTCATCGGTGCTAGCACTAACGTCCAAACCTCGATCAGGTTTTCCATTTTGGAGGAGACACCGGCTATGTTGCAACCTTACATCGAGCTCTACTACGAACCATTTACTTTATTCACGACCACATCCCAAAGTCTGTCAACCGACACGGCCATCACAATGGGCACACTTAGCAATGCCTCAATCAATGCCATGTCACAGTACACCTTTACATGGAACACCGTGACTGCTGCTGATGCAATTATTTACGAGTTTGACAAAAACTCTGTTCCATCCTTTTCTGCAGGCTCAGCGACTTGCACAACCATAAACACTTGCACTTTCTTGGGATACCCCGCCAACTGGATCATCGAGTACCCAGGATCATCGAACTTCGGTGCAAGTACCTTCCCAGTTGCAGTTTCTAGTGTTATTCCTGTCAATCTCATATCCAACGGCAGGTATGCTGGCACCTTCACATTCTATGCCTACGCATATAAGTCTAGCCGACTTATCAAAAAATGCAGTTTTACAGTGACTTACACCTCAATCCCGATGACTTCCTACCAGTTCTACCTCAGCGGTTAGTCAACTAGTTACATCTACAAGGGTGTCGAGCAGTACTACAATGTACGGTTCCGTCCGAAGACTACGACGCCACACAACGGCTTCATCCGATTCATATTTGGAGCAGGCATCCAACCAGGAGCACTGGCTTGGTGTAGTTCATCATAGCTTTCTGGCTATACTGCCATTGGAGTCCAGTGTACTGTGTAGTCCACTACCACCATCAAAATCTATAACATCAATTCACTCTCGGCAGGAACAGATTACTACGTGGAGGTACGACTCGCCAACAGTCTCACTTCAAGCGCATCAATAAGCCCGACAGTCACAGTACAGACTTATTACAGCCTCAGTGTGGATACTTCCATCGTCGACAGTGCTACCATCACTCACACCAACTCAGCCATGACCAACCAATTCACTATTCCAGGCAGCTTTGTCATTAAGAGCCCCAGAACAGTGTGGGATACCCAACGAGTTGGCTACGTTGGCAAGTTCGAAATGTCATTCATACCCTCTGGCGCGTCTGCAGTCACCAACACCGCCACCATCAAGCTTGGACTCTACCCGCATCCTTGGAACACCGGTTATTGGAGCACACCAAACCAGGTCACGACAGATCCACTAGTGTGCTACCTAAATACCAATCGCGTGGCCTGCACGTATACACTCGCTTCGAGTATTTTGATGGTCACCATGACAGTTACTGGAGTTAGCATCACCCAAGCCAACGAGAACTACATCGTGCTTGACACATAGTACTTAGCTCCTTTCAATGGAATTCTGTATCCAACCAAGGCAGGGTTCTACCGAACTGACCTAACAATGATCAACTCAGGCGGTACAACACTGGAGGCTGGTACCTATCACACCCGAGTACGCCCCTCAGGACTCAAGAATCTCTACGTAACTTCCAGCTGCAACGATATTGGATCAGAGAACATATGGATGATCGACTTCACAGTAGGGTCCACTTATCCTCCCTCGTCCGCAAATGCAACGGTTTACTCTCGCATTGTAGTTGAGTTCCCAACTGTCGACAGCCTCGGGAATTCAGTATTTCAGAGCGCACTGGGCGGCTACTCCAACACTGGCGATCCCGTTGGTTGCTTCTTCAACACCACAGGCACGAGCTATATGAATACCATCAGCTCATCAACTCCGATGACATGCCGTCTGATCAAATCTGAGGTGACTGGAGAACCAGCTCGCGTGGAGATACTCAATCACAATGAGTTTAACTCCTCGACTCCTTCCATGAAGGTCTATATCGCCAAGGTGTTCAATCCGAGCGTCTTCACCGCCTCCGTGAACATTTCTGTGTCTATCACTCAAGTTACTGTTGCCACCAATAACGTCGACGAGCTTTACTACGACACATTTAACGTCTTCATGAACACGCAGGCAAACTCGCCAGCTGCCGATGTCGCTTAATACGTTTCGAACAGCCAAGACTACTTCCAGAATTCGCAGGATGTTGGCAATACCGGCTACATCAATCTGTATATCCATAGCACCAGCATCGCCAGCAACGGCTATTTCTACGTTGTTCAGCTACCATCCAACTTTACGGTGCTCAACCATGAAGCCACCACTGCCTTCGCTGGTTGTGATTGGAATTGGCATTACGAATGTATGACCTTCCCTGAAATCAACTACGTTGTGGTAAGGTCCTACACCAACCAAAGCTATTTCCAACCTAATGTGGTATTTCCTACGAGCATCAGCCAGGTAGCAACCACCTACAACAATCTTGTTTGGTCGAATTATCGATTCTTGGGCAAAGTTGTCACGACCCTCAGCTGGAATCGATGGAGTGAGATTAGGGGTGCCATCACTCTGGACTCAGGGACCGTATACGTCGAGGGAAGCAGTTCGAAACTTGTCAGAAAACGACGTGAAGTCTAGATAAATGTCGACTTTACGACTGTAAATCCGATACCAGTGGGTGGCACAATCGAAATCAAATTTCCAACGAGTGTACCTGTAGCTTATACCCACTGTCGAAGTGCAATCACCTAGGGTTCAAGGCTATTCTCCATGGCAGGAAGCTACTCGGGAGAGGTGGGATGTGGTGTCCAGTTCACCAGCTCTTCCTATTCCTGGGTTGTCACCGGCTTTTCGGCCGTCTCACCTGGAACTCGCGTAATAATCTCAGGAAAGATTGACCTACCTGACCAGAGTGGCGACCTCGGCACCGGCGAGATCATTACTTACTCTAACATGCACGACAGCAACATCCGCAGCAACGGAGCCATTATCGACTACGCAACTAATAGTAGTTTCGGTCTTTCCGTGACCAACAGCTACGCCTTCAACGTCAACTCTGAGTTTGCGATGATCGAAACACTTCCTCTTCGAACTTCCTATACTGGGCCTCTCAGATTCAAGTTTAAGCTTGGTTCGACCTTCACAGGTCAGGATGTGTCCAGATTACAGGTGCGACTTCCGCAGACCTCTGTGTTGGGATTCTCAGGGGGATTCTCCTACGATACCCGCAAGAAAGTATGCTAAATCTTGGATACCAGCACAAATGAGATGATTGGCTGCATGGTCATCTCGCAAGTCAATGACATTACCGCAAATTTCACCAGCATACTGCTCACTATCTCTTCGTCGTCGACACTCACATCTACCACGCTCTACCAGATTAAGATCACCACTCAGTCAGGAACACCCAATGCTGAAGGGCTTGCCTTCCCAACCACTGCCGGTCTATACAAAGTGGACATCAATTTCGATGCTGATGGCGCTCGTGGCTACAATATCCACAATCATCTCTACCTTGAAGTTCATGGGCCAACCTTCACAGCTCTGAAGGTGACCTCCTTCGTTACTATTCCGGGAGAGTGGAATCTTATTTGGGTGGAACTGAATCCCACTACAACGATCGCTACCAACCACCAGCTCGTCATCGAGATCCCGACTAAATCGCTGGAAGGGACCTTACTATTCGCGAATGATCTTGGCACTGGAATATCCAATTACGGGTGGGTACCTGTTGACATGCTGTACGGGCTCTCCAACGGGTTCATGACCTGCAAGATGTTCCAAGGTGACCAGACCAATGGAAAGAGTGCACGCATAATCTGTGGAGCTTTCGCTTCTTCGGTTTCGGTGGGTACTTATATAAACTTCGGTTTCAAAGTTCGGAATCCAAGCATTGCAGTGAGTCAACGCAGCGTCCCCATCATCGTCTATACTGAAGACATCGGCCAGCGCTACAAGACCAATTACATGTTGGTGGAAAATGCTATCCTGATCCGCAACGATGCTTACGGAACAACAACACAAAGTGGCAACGTTCGCTCAACTAACTACTATATGCAGACTCCCTCCACCAACATTGAATTGACTGCACTCAACCCAGCAGCGATGGTCGCTGGCGATGCCTACGTATTGTTCTTTAACTTCCCGTTACGGGTTAACGGTAAGTTCACTGGAGCATGCACCAATATCGCTGGGTCGACAGTATACGGTGATGCCTACTACCACTGGAATAACTGGGTCATAGTGTGCATGCTCACTGCTGGGCTGCCAGTTGTTTCAAATGCTGCTTTCAGCAACTTTAAGATCAGCAACTTCTACACCCCCTGGTACTACCTCTCATCCACTGAGTATCAACTCACTGCTATCGCCAGATACATCTGGGGGGCATACAGCGTCAAGATCGTCTACAATGACTACTACAAAAACTAGTATCCTAAGCGACCAGCAGCGAACACCCCTTCCATTGTCATGACTCCAGTGCAATCGACCACCAAATATGGCGGGATGCGCGATGACTACACAATTGATATTACGTTCGGAAGCACCAGCGATCCCGACGTGTCTTATGCTCAGCTCATCGCCTTCATCTTCCCCACAAACATCGACTATACACTCTACAACACCGACTGCGTGGAGGGTGCGGGTAGCATCATCAAGGTCAGCAACTGCTACATTGATACAACCAACCGCATAATCTACATTACACCGGTTGTCAGTTCCAGCTACATTAACAGCAACAAGCTCCAAATTGTTACGAGGGGATTGGCTGTTGGAAACCCCGTCAATAATATCAGTCACACGAACTACAACCAGTTCACTGTCAAGTACTATTCTTGGATGAATATCACGCAACCCACAGTCGCACCACTCTCCAACAACATCTACTGTTTCCTCATTCTTGATAGCAATACTGTCACCAGCCAAGCCATCAGCTTTAGCACATATATCAGCATCTACACCACCCCACCCTACGCGTTCAGCTATGTGCCTCAACAACGATACTACAGGGAAACTCCCTTTAGTACCATCCTCCACCGAGTACCCTTCGAGTTTGAAGTTAACACCCAATCATTGTTCACCTCGGCAGTTAGCGGCAGCAACTACCACACCATCACGGTGCAGTATCCCTCTTCCTATTCAGCTGTCACTGCTTTCAATCTAAACGACCTGCAAGTCTATCGGCCAGTGTGCTATCTTAACAACAACCGAATTAAGCTATGTACCATCGATACAGCCAATCGGAAGGTCACAATGCAGTTCCAATTTGCACTTGCTTCGGGCTTTTACTACGTCATGGTCAGCATCCTCGACCCCAGAAATGCTGACTCCAACGGTTTCCTCTACACTCCTTCGCCAATCCAGTCTCTCACAAACATCAAGGTATACATGACACCCAGCGGAGGAGCCACCAGTTACATTGAGAGTGATACTTTCCCGGCTCTGTACTCCTTGCCGTCAGGAACTACAGAAGGTCCGTTCAGAGGTATCAAGGGTGGTTCCATCAACTACGGCTGTGCCGTCACAAGTTTGCTCAATCCACTCCATATGACCCTCATGTTCAATCGTACTGATGTTACTGGACTGGTGTTCTAAATTATGCTTATCGATGAAAAGAAGAACACCTTGTTCAGTTCGAACTCGCTCACTGCCTTCTTCAGTCTATCCGATGGTGCACCATACCCTTGCAGTAACTATGGTTACTCTGCTGGGGGGAACGTCAAGTGTTTCCTCATCAACGGCGACAATACCAATCGTGGAATTCCCACCCGCATCTTCATGACCGACTTCACTTATGTGCAGAACATGAATGCAAGGCTTTTGATAAAGAACCCCGACACTGCCGGAGTATACTTATCAGTCAAGGTTTATGCATACGGTGGAACTCGAAGTGCTTCCAACCTCTACGGCAATGTCTATATGGGCTATTGGAACTTTATGCATGTGTTCAAGACTGTCGCGAGTGGTACCACTGCCAGCAACACCTACAACTCTCAGCCAAGTAAGTCCATGTGGCGTGACCAAACCACGCATAGTGTGTACGGTACGAGCGGCTGGGGTAATATGCCTTCAGGAAAGGTTTCACTGATGGAAGTCAAGGCCTACGATAGCACGTTTACGGTGATATCAGACAAGACAGTGTGCATTCCCAGCAGAATGTCTACTTTCGACTACGACGATATCTTATGGCTCAACACCACGACCTACTCCTACGCCTATTTCATCAGAACATGGCCATCATCTACCAACATCAACAGCTCTCCTTGGAGCGTTGGATCAGTAAAGTGTAAACATTATCGGTATCCATTCAATACCTACCACTACTTCTCGGATACGGTATATGAATATGCGACTATGGGATACACAAATGTCCCAACTCTGTATCAGGGAGTCAGTGGCACGCCCATCACTCTCTATTCTGATGCAACAACTCGAGTCACTGGCTCTCAATCTCGCACTATTGCTCTCTAAGTGGACATCACAAGTGTGACAACAGCCTTGTCTAACTTTGTTGTAGAGTCTGGAGACTCCTTCGTCATGGGTTTCAGCTTCAGCAGTATCTGGTGGGGGTCGGTCACTGCTTGCAGGTTTGTTGGTGGCCTTACAAACAGCAATGGACAGGCAGTGGCTTGTACTAAGGTCAGTGACTCGTATTTCTATGCCAGCAACTTCAACGGCTTCGAGAGTAACCCTTTGGTATCTTCCACCACTGCCCAGCGCGTACGTGTAGAATTGACAGCTTCGACGATAAATAACAACACGATTACCTTAAATGTTGAGCTATTTGCCAACATGGATGCATACACACAAGACTACGACCGCATCTTCCAAAAGTCCTGCGCTTCCTATACTCCGAACTATTACGATATTGTCCAAAACGGAAATATTAATGGTCAAGCCAACAGCGGCGACTTCATCCTGCAGAAACTAACCAACAGCTACATTCAAGGTGCCTTCATGCCTGGCTGGCTTCTGAATTGGGGTGGTAGCTCTTACTACTACAGGTTCCAGTTTAACTACCGGCGCTTCAATTTCGGCAGCACCTGCTCAGTCAGTAATGTGATTCTTGAGTTCTCGAGCTCGTCGACACCTGGCTCTGGTGTCAATAACACTGTCAATCCAACTGGAACAACCTGCAACTCCAGCGCTATCCTCATCTACTTCGACAACATGGTCTTTTCAACTATTTGGGCAGGCATCAGTACTTTCAATACCAACCAATATATGATTGTCTACGTTACGATTGCAGGCTCTACCCAAGACTTCCCAATTGAGAACCTCGATTGGGTACCACTCATGGGAGTCTTCGCGTACTACTCAGGAGGATGGAATGATGTCACCAGTGATACTGAGGTATTCAACATTGCAACTTCGCCTTCCTTAGCAACAACCGCAACCATCGCTTCTACAGCGAACAACCGCGGTGGATACGCTGAGCTATCTTTTTACCTAGGCAACCTCATTACCACTATTGGCTCTAGCACCAATAAGATATTACTGGTCGATTTCGTGTCTTCCTCAGGATGGACTTCAGGAGCCAATGATCCTTTTAACTCATACTCTACAAGTGCAGCTGTCTTCCTAATTGAGTGTCAGTGCTATAGCGGAATAGGTCCACTCACTCTATCCTCGACTACTCCCTTTGCATCTGCCAAGTGTTACCGCCGGCTACCTCAATCACCACAGAACTCCTTTGCAATATCTGTCGAGATCGACGTCGTGGCTACCCAAGACGTAACCTGCTACTTCCCAGAATTTAAAATAACATCAGGGAGAAGCGTCCGTGCGGAGTTCAAAGTTATTTATGGTCAGTCCTTCCCAAGCTACAACCCCGGTTCTGCTGGTTATGGTGGTTACTATAAAACACTCAGCTCCAACACCCTTGATTTCAGTGCTTCAGTGCCTGATATGAGTGGCACTTATGTGAGCGGTTTGAATGGGTTTACTGAATCCCCCAATCTCTACGCTGCAGCAACTTATGTCCAGAGCACATACGGTACTACTTATGTCATCAACATATCGTACACTTCTGCTCAGAATAGGCCCTATGTCTACCTGAACCTCAATAACGGAGGTCCAGTAGCAACCACTGATTACTGCATTAACACCAACTTATTCCTTGAGTGCAGAGCTTACAAGACTTACATCAACGTGCTGGTCTTCCGCATGAAATCTACATCAGTGAATGTGATAACCTTAACAGTTGCTAATGCAACATACCCAGCCAGCCAACATTACGATTCCGCTAAGTACAATGCTCTGGCCTATATCACCAATTCTGCAGGTCAGTATGTCTACTCTGGCACATTGACGCACAATAAGGGGAGCCTACTTCCGTTGGCGCCGACTATGACAGTCTACAACGATCTCTACGGCTCCAATAAAGTGGGATACAAAACCAACCTTCTCATCACATTCAGTCTAAGTTCACAGACGCTCTACAACAACTATAACACTGGCAGCAAGATAGTCATCACTTTCACCGGAATCACCACTTATGGCACTTACTGTTTGGTGTCGGTCAAGGGAGATGTCACTGCTAAGCTGGTCTGTTCAGCTTCGAGTAATACTCTCACAATTACCTCTCCAAGTTCTGACTACACTCCGATCGACGTCCTCACCGTAACACTGGGTATCACAAATCCAGGCAGTGCTGCAAGCTTTACACTAGTGTACTACAATAAGTACGTTTCTTCAACCCTTTACTGGATGGCAATCAGCACCTCCGCTTCTTACTCAGTCGACGCCACGTAAACAGCCACCTTGCTGACAAAATCACTAATGTATATGTACCCAGTGAGAGCACGTATTTCGAGCACAGCTAACTCTCCACTTCGTATCAGGTTTAAGTTACCTGCTTCCTCTGCGAACATCGATACTGTAAATGCAGGTCTACATGAACTTCGGCACAGCAAAATCAGTTCCAGTTCAACCTTCGAGTGTTGGTTTGTGGAGTATAGCTCGATGAGGAACATGATTTAAGAGACGCAAGCGACCTACTTATCCTCGCCTTGTACTGCTTCTGGAACGTTGCTAACCCTTCCCACACCAAGGATTACTCCGATAGTTAACACTAACTTCTACGAGCTTGTGGTAATGCCCATAGGTATCAGCGGTTGTACTGCCGGTTTCTGTGCGACTCAGTCAGGCTTTATGCAGACCAACTTCGATCCTGTCTCCTTGGTGTCATACACGAGTAATTCAGCTGCGGCTTCGACTGCTCTCACCTACCAATCACTGTATCTATATGAAGGGCCCTACATGGTCGGTCTCTCCAGTGTCTACGTTCTGAGCACTGAAGTCTCCGTGGCCAACAGCTTATATATCGCCTTCATCCTCAACTTCACCGACTCCGTTTCGTTCCCCAGCCACCTGATCGAAATGACTTTCTGGGACATCGACTTCACTGCCTTCTCAGGTTATAACGCTGGTGATGAACTTCCTTGCCAGCTTGGATCAATGTTCACCCAGATTGTTGGGCGTGCAGCACCTCGATGCATACTCAACTATCTTGACTCCGTTAACAACATCATGAAGATCAAAATCGAGAGCTTTGGGCCGGTCACTTCAGGCATTCATACTGTCTCCTTCGATAATTATGTGCTACCTTCGCTCTCGGGCTGGGCTGAAAAGACACGGAAGTTTGATCTAGCCATCAGCTTCTACTATCCCGGAAATAACACTCGCTACGAGAATTCATTCAAAGAGATATTGGTAATGGATGGAACCAACACAACAGCACCAACAGCACCGACCATCACATTCAATAACCCTGCCACAACTATCTACGGTATTCCCACTACTGCGACTGTTGGGATAACCTGGCCGTTTGATAGCACAACTGGATTAGGTGCAGGTGCAAAATCCAAGATGGCTGTACAGTTTACCGCAGGCTACGCTGCCACTTGGTCCAGCATTAATGCTCTGTCTATCTCCAACACCAACGCTTCGAGCGTTACCAACAATTTCATCATGCTCTGGTTCAACACCAAACTCAACAAGGCAATTTTCTCAATGGTTCCCAATAACAACGGAGTGGCATCATCTCTGATCCTTTCCGGCATCACCAACCCTTATCCGTACCAGTACAACAGCTTCAACAATGCACAAACTTTCACCTTATCTTTCTTCTACAACTACTTCCTCAATTCCCTCACAACGGTCAGTCAAACTGCTTGGAGCACGTATACACGATCACCATCGTCACTGATTAACATCAATCAAAACCTCCCATCTAACACCCTCGACTCATATGTCTCGAGTTCCTCAGCCATCAACCAAGTGGCCCCCGGGGGTTTGAGTGTCTTACTGCTGAACGTGGACATTACCGAAAGCGCAGCCAATATTGCGCTAAGACAACTCGATACCCTCGAGATTACATTTACCGGTGGAGTTAGTTACCTGCACAGCTGTACTGTCGTCAGAAATACTCTTGCGTCAGTCAACACGATGTCAACATGCTATACCGTGTGGTCAGGCAGCAACTGGCAAGTGAAGATTTACGGTGTTACTGATTCGGCAGTAGACGTGGGATGGACCATTCGAGTGGCACTCAACCTCACAAGTTCGTCACTGGCATATACGTTCAAGGTCTACGCCAAAAGTGGAGAAATATAATACCAAAGTGCCTTTTCGCCAACCTCCACAGCGTCGTACTTCTCTGCTACTAGAACGATTCCCACAGTGCTGGGTTGGTCTGGTGCCAAGTATTTTGCAGGATACTTCGAAAATCAAATTCGATATTTGTAAGCAACTGCAAGTCAGGCCACTTCCCGACTCAAATTACGTTTTAGCACCCCACGAACTATCGGCACCAGCGATGTTATCACAGTATCCCTACCCAGCAACACGGCCAGTGACCCCTTCAACAACAAGAACACCAACAACCCGATGATCTGCACATTGCTGCCTGTCATTGCGAGCAGCTATGAGTAGTTTGGCGTGGGTTCATATGGGGAGTGCTACAAGGATACCGCTGCAAGTCCTGACAGGTATTATATCAAATCACCATATGGGAGCTACGCTGGAGAGTTCTTGCTACAGATACAAGAGAATGACGTTATCAGTACTTCCTTTGTGATGCCATGGAACACCAATCGCTATGAACTTACAATTGGGCACTACGATTCGGGTGGTAGCTGGGTCTACGATAACGTCATCTTCAATTCGTACCCTCTGTTCAGGGCTATCACACTGCTGCACACCACTACCACTGTCAGCGATTATGATACCCTAACGATCAAGTACACTCCCTACGGTAATGCTGCAGCCGGTGGTATCTCCACAAGCGACCTCGCACTCCGTCTCTCCGTCAGTGGGCTGTACCACCTTGCTGATGCTGGCATAGCTTCATTGTGGACTGCAGATAACTATGGATCCTTTAAAAGCGGTTCGGTGTACTCTCACAATCTGGGGAACGCTAACGCATCAGCCAATACCGTCGTTCAGTTTGCGCAATACACCAATAAGTTTGCTCCCCTCGTGTTTAGTCTTAGTCTGCAATCAGCCTACACCGACAACAATGCTTACATCTGGCGCATACCGATGATACAGAACCCGTCGGCGACCTTTGCAGCACTACGCTACAACTTAACACTTGTCAATTATGGCAACACTGTCAGTTATGGCTCCATCGTAAGCTTCTGTGAAATCATCAACGAGTACTACACAGTTTCCAACACATCCTCAGTCCTATCTGCTACGATCGTGTCCAGCAGCAGCCAGATCCAGTCTTCATCAGTCAGTCTCTACATTGATTTGAACATGTACACCCTAACTCAATGGAATGTGGCGACTTGGAAGCTTGACAATAGTCTGGTTGGACTAACCAACATCCCCGATTTCGTATCGCCCAACGATACCACCAACTACTTCTACTACTACTTCCCCAAAGTAAACATGGTTATGGCCGAGAAAAAGACTGCCAATAACATCTATACCATTGGTTTGGGATCGACTGAAAGCAGCCAAGATTACTCGACGACCTTTAACTTCAACTTCATCAAAGTGTTTAGCACATCCAACGCCCAATTGTTAACCAATCCGTACACACTGTACACCAAAGTTCCATCAGCTTTGACTTTAACATACTTTACCAGCTACAGTGCCAGCACAGTCACTCTTATCGAGGGTCTCCAGAATGTAGGCAGTAACTCCATGTACCTGCTCACTTTCACGGTTCAAAAGATTCCTCTCGGAGGCGAAGTCAATGTGGTTCTGAATCCAACCTACTTCGCGTTCCCAAGTGGATTTGTAGGACGGCAATGCCACGTTCAGGCAGGCTTTGTCAAATCATCAAGCTACAACCAGGTGCTACGTTGCTTCCAGTCAGCAACATCACCCTATGCGTACATTATCCGTGGTTTCAGTGCAGTGACAGCCGGTACTCAACTGAGCCTGTACGTCTACATGAAGAACATTGCAGCTGGCACCAGCATTAGCTTCACAGTTAATGTCTATGGTGTTGGAGGGCTCTATAGCAGCTTCGTCAGTAGTGCTAGCATTGGAAGTAACACATTCACAAGCACATCTTTATCCAGTAATGTGTATACTTTCAACCGTTACTATGTCACCTATCAATCATCACTCTACAGCACCTACTACTATGAGGTCGAGGGAACATTTACCCTTAGATCAGCCTCTCTGTCGACTTCCAGCCATGCCATCAACATCATCAACCCTTGGAGTTCTTCTGGGGGAAACACCAGACTCATCTATCGCCTGAATAACTCCGCAACAAATAGCTGGATCGAAACCTCTCCTGGCGCGACAGTCTCGTCTGAGACACCTTATTACCTGCCATCACCATCCAATGCTGCCTACCACATCAACGCCTCCAGTGAATATGTCTTTAGGCTGACCGTTTACTACGGAACCAACAGTAATGGTTATATTCCTGACTCCGTCACTGCAAACTCTCGCTGGTGGCTCAAAGCAAATATAGGAGGAACCACTCAGGAACTCAATTACTATGAACTTATACAGTATGCAAGGCCAACCCAGCTCGTTGCCTTTAGTAATCGATATACTGCAGCAGGCAAGCAAACCATGCTTCTGATAAGCTTCTCAGTCGATGCTGATGCAGTTGCTGGTGATGAGATTTCTATCACTTTCAGCACCCACAGCCTGCTGTACAATATGTTCCCAGTTGATCTTTAAGGCACCGATACTGCCCTTGGCTACAAATACCTGGATTGTAGGGAAACAGGCATAAACACATACATCTCAAACTCCCGTACTGTCTGCTTGCTCTACTACGGCAATAATTTGGCATCTCCCCCTACACCCTCCCGCTTGTCAATTATCCTGTAAAAGACTATCAACGGCTATCCTTCACCCGATACAGTTTCCTTTATGATAGCCAATGTCCAGAACCCCACGACCGTGAATATGGCAGCTGGTGCCTAAGTTAGTCTCCTTCGTACCTGCAAGAATCCACGAAATGAAAAATGTGTAGTGACTTACGCCCGTGGCTACTACTACACCACTGCCGTTGCCGAAACTGTCATGTCAAACTCTCCAACTTTTACACCCTCCAACAACGAAGTACTAGCAACTAATGTCAACCATGTATTCACACTAACCCTGTCAGCATCTGTAACCACCAGCCATATTATCTACATAGTCTATCCCGAGAACTTCAACAATATCATGTCTTCCAGTTGCACTATTTCTGGACATACATGCTATGCCTTCCCCACCCGCAACTGGATTACCATTTATCCTGGCAGCACTCTCTCTGGAATGATCTCACTCACCCTGCAAGGTATGAATAACGGTTACTACATTCAACCGAGCAGTCTTTATATCAAGGTCACAGTGGCTAGGGGAGCAGCAGCCGATGTTTATTATGTCACTCAACCCGAGCATGCAACCCTGCAGCGCAGACCTGGCGTCACTTACTATGGCAGCTCTATTTCGATATCTCCAACCCAAACACCCAGTATATTCCTCAGAAACTATGCCAACACCGTCATAATGACCCTAAACTACATGTACAGCCATTCTGCTGTGCAGGCATTTTACATCGTCCCTCCCTCAGACGTGGTCTCTTGGGAAGGAGACTACTGCAACGCCACTTTATCGATTCCAGCAGCCAGTCGAACTCCCTACCCTCTTCGCTTTAGCTGCGGAGTCTTCAATAGCACTCTTCTACAGGTACTTGTCACAGACGATTTTGCAACCTTCAGCACAGCATGGTATGACTACTCCATTATCATCAATGCAAAATTCACAATTGCCGACTACCCCGCCACTCCCGAACTGTATATTTCACAGCCCATTACTTCTGGCACGTTCTATGCCTATAGCTCGGTCTCTGCTGTTTCGTCACTGCGAAATTTCTATATCAGCTAGACATCCACAACAATTCAGATAAGCCAACACCAGGTCCCCATCATCTCATACGTAACTTTTAACACTAAGAGCTTTTACTACAGAACTGCAACTATATCATCTCCGGAGATATTCTATTTGCTGCTCAAACCAACCAGTGCAACCATCGTAAACAAAATTGTCTTCTATATACCAAGGGAGTTCGATTACCCCGGAGTGTCGACCCACGACAATTGTCAGATGATTGGCCGGTCAGCGCTCATGATCAGTAGTTGTGTACAGACACGCTAAAATGGCCGAACTCTCGTCACAGTAACTCCCAGCAGCTACGATAACTCAGTCAAGATCATACAACTGGCTAGCGTCAACACGAGCAACTGGTTCACTGCACCTGCTCTGCCTGGCAGTTTCTACAATATGACTGTGGAGATGTACTCAGCGGGTGGGACCCTTTTAGAAAAGCAAACCGTCAACATTTCTTCAGTGATGGGTGGAAACCTCGACATCACCCAGATGACTTTGACACATACCCGAAGTGCTTCAGTTCCAGGTATATTTGATATGACTTTCACAATTGGCTCAACACAAGTCCCTCCAGGCTTCAACAGCTCTAC
>ERZ724508.727-NODE-727-length-22142-cov-5.364241_pt1 | contig 22142 bp, 31 predicted proteins | sample MGYA00376041_ERZ724508 | MGnify/ENA primary metagenome ERZ724508 (study PRJEB28724, sample SAMN07190887) | wastewater metagenome | isolation source: effluent of sewage treatment plant in Hong Hong | place: USA: Christiansburg, Virginia | collected 2016-03-01 ...
CCGATGCTGCTGCGAGTCGATTGCAGCTACTACGATGAAGTGAAGAACGTTGTAGAGCTGTGCCTGCAGATAGTCAATATTATGGATGGACAACTGAACCCTCCAATCGGTAGCGAACTCGAACCAAAGACCTTTACCTTCGAACCACTGGTAAAGGAGTTGGAGGGTCAGGCGAATTGTGCGTACCTGCTCAATGAACTGTACGAGTTAGCTCTCAATGATACCCAGAGGTTCTATTTCTGGGTCAGTCGCTACCGGCAGCTGATCAAGAAGCTGTATAAGAAATACAGTCTTCTGTTGGCTAAGGACGATAAACTGAAGGGAAAAGAGCATGAAAGGCAGGTTGATCCTTCAGCATCGAAGCTCTTATGCCTCATTGTCGCGAGTTACAACATTCTGGCTGCAAAGAGCGAAGTAGAAGGGGAGACCCTCTTGGGCTTTATCAAGAGCATCTTCACGAAATATGGAGGAGGTAAGCAGATTCGCGGCTTATTCTACAAATACCTGGTGTACTTCTATGATCGGCGACCAGAAGAGTGGCTATCAAGTGTTTCTGCAGTCGAAGAAGGAGTTATTGGTGACTTCCCAGAACCGCAATTCGAGGAGGAACCAATCAAAGAGGTTGAGCATCTTCCTCCTGCCGAGTTGATGTACATGGATATGCCCGAAGAAGAACAGATACGACTCGTAATGGAGATCAGCGAGCGTTAAAGGTTAGAAGCTCAGCAACTTCGCCACAATCCACTGGCAGCAATGATGTCGGAGGTGGAGGAGGAGAAGCACGATGAGGATGACATCAAGGAGATGGAGCCTATGGCCGACTAGACAGATGAACTCAAGACCCTCGAACATAATCTCTTGATGCGCGACATATTCTCCATGTGCCTGAAGGCCTTCGAGACAGATGAACCTCTCGACACTGCTCGGCAAGCCATCATCATTGGCTACGTACTGTTCAAAGCCCTCAACAGAGTCAATCCGGGCAGCATCAATGCGTTCCTGAATTGCCTGGAGAAGTGGCTCATTGTCTTCAGTCCAAAGAGCGATAAAACTCCTTCAACGGCCACCCTCAGCTTCCTCAGCATGTTCTCCAAGGTCATTCAGCGAAGCACCCTTGTTACTGACAACCTCGACAACAGCGATTTCAAATATGCACAGATCAAGACTTTGGTGCTGCAGCGCACGAAGGAACTCATTGCAAAGGACCCAAATCCCAACAAGAAAAACGAGCGAGTCTCGATGGCCAGTCTTCTCAAGAACCGACCAATCAGCGATTCAAAGCTGAGTCTGCCGCATTCACTGTTGGGACTCCTGCGAAATCCCACCGAACTCGATCCGGTTATCCTATCCTTGAAGTGTTACTGGCTGCTACCCAAGAGCCACGACTAGTACAAAAACGAGCGAGACAGAGTAATATACCAAGAATGCATGCTCAGCGGCGATATTGAAAAGATGCATCGGCGAGCTCGGAAGCGCCCAGAGACTTGGCGGAGCTCAGTAGATGTAGAATGGCTTGAAAGCTTCATTGCCGAGAAGAAGACCGGCTGGACTCAAGCTCTCGACCTGCTCGCCCTCTACTATGATTCGTGAAGGCATAAATTGTTCTATTGAGCAGGACAAACCTCTCGTTCGAATTGATGAATTCCCGTCGGATGCCTGCTCAGTGGGTCAGCACCACTCTCCGTGAAGGAGGTTGAGAGCTAAACATTCGAACATCCCCTCACTGGAAAGTGAAATAGATTTAACGAATGAATGATAGTTTTGGGTTTGAAATTGAAGGCGATAGAAAATATTCATCTCAAAGCCGACAGTTTCCCACCCATCTCAGCTTTCGAGACTTTGGGAGGCCGATCAGCACTGACTTTTCGAAATTTAAAAGCCTAATAATATGAGATCAAATTAATCTGAGTTAAATCTGTGAGACTCTATGAGCGGTCAGTAGCAACCCCAGAAGCAGTATAAGACTAGGAGGCTGTTTGGCCCGAATGTTCATAGCAGCGCCTCGCGGAGGCGACACTGCAAGGAGGAGCGAGTGAAAGATGGCTCATAGGGTTCTAACGGTTCCAATGCCATCAGAAAGACGTCACGGCCTGGAAAACTTCGAAAGGAGCGCTGCAAACTCCTTAAAATTAAGGTGGTCAACACTGTAGTGATGTGCTTCCTCGGAGACAGTGGCTATCAAACTATTCCCTATGTCAACATCACTGACCACAAACTCACAGATGGAGAACAACAGGCTCTCACCTCTGCAGCCAAGTAGTCGTCGCTACACTTTATCAAAGAGATGTTGGTGGCGAACGCCATCACCCAGACCCCTGCGTTCCCTTACTAATGTCAACTCGCATTGATTGCTCAGCCGGTAATGAGCTACCCAGGGATGCTACTTCCACAGATCAACTGACTGTATTTCTTCATTAACAATTTTCCAGTGGACCGAGATGAAATTGTTGATTGTTGTCAGCAGCTTTATACATTCTAATTCGTATCGTCACTTGAAAGAAACAACGTTGCAAAAGTAGCACATATCTCGAGCCCAACCCTCTATGATATTACACATAAGCTCTATGGTCCCCCATCAATGTGAGTTCGAGGTATACTGAAGGCCTACAGTTGAATTCAAAGCTGAAAGGCTCAGCAAGCCATACCTCATCCAACATTTTCAAAACGATTGATGTGTTCGTTGATATAATTTATTTCGCTAATGTTAGCCTGCAACCCGTTCGAACGACCTAATCCACTGTATGTGCAGTGTACATCAGCAGGCCCAGGCTACTACGCTCCCGACGCCAAATTGGAATGTGTTCTGAGGCACAAACCACTCGGCTTGAGTGATCGATCGGAGAGGGATACCGTCGACAAGTATATAAACAATAGGCTGGAACTGTTGCAGGCGAGGAATCCGTTCCTTACCAGTAGTCGATCCACCACTCAGCTGCTTCAAGCTAATCTCGACCTTAGACTCGAAAGCATGGAAGATGACATGTACTTTAGTCGTAAAGGTGGAGAAACAGAACGAACCAGAGCTAACACCTTTCTCAAGACACCGACAAAAAGTCCGTCAAGGGCTCGGCCCTTTAGTCCATCAGTATCGAGCAACTCTCTTACCAATCCTTTCCTCTCCGCGAAACATATAACCAACAGCCCGAATACACCTTATTCCACTATGGGGAACATGATGGGAGAACTATATGATAAAAGTCAGACAAGCGCAAGACTGAATAATGCGATGGGAGGAATGTTTGACCGTGCACAAACCCAAACTTCACTCAATACAGGAATGGCTGGGCTCTTCGATAGAGCACAAACCCAAACTGGGCTGAACAATATGATGGCTGGGCTTTATGAAAGAAGTCAAAATGATGCTGCTTTAAATGGAATGATGGGAGGGCTGTACAGCCGTGCTCAAACTCAGGCCGAACTCAATAATGCAATGGCTGGGCTTTACAACAGAGGGCAAACTGAAGCCGGGTTGAATAACGCTATGGGAGCACTTTTCAATCGGGCATAAGCTGACGGTAGACTGAACAATGCAATGGGCGCATTGTTTGACCGAGGGCAAGCTGATGGGAGACTGAACGACGTAATGGGTAACATTTACAACCAAGCACAGTCACAAGCCGGTTTAAATAACGGAATGGCAGGATTATTTGATAGAGCCCAAGCGGAAGCAAATATGAACGGAAGGATGGGGGAATTGTTCAACCAGGGACAGGTTCAAGGTTAACTTAATAATGGGATGGGAAGATTGTTTGATACTGCAGAGAGGGATGCTGAAAGATAGGCCTACGATGGAGTAAATGCTTTAATCAGTGGTGCAGTCGATCGCAAAGCTGCCGAACAACAATATAACATCATAAAAAATTCAATCGCTCGAAGACAGGCAGAGGAGTCAAGACAAGCCGAGTAATAGTATCAACTTGTAAGAGGAAATGTTCAGCGGCAAAAAGCTGCTATCGACGGTATGGTATTGTCTCTAGCTCATCTTGCGCAAAATGAATCAAGAGTTCCTCTACGTAACCAAGTCTATCCGGTTGACGACTATACTGGTCGGTTGTTAGTGGGTGAACCCAATGAGCAATCACAAAGGTTAGACCAAAAAGCAAGAGATGTTGCTGCAGGACTGACGAATACCCAAGGTATAGGTATTCAGCCTCCGCCACCGTACGTAAACCCATTCGCTGCTCTGAATGTGCAGCAGCAGCAGATAGTAACACAGGCAAGCAGAGGATAGGACGTAATCAATGTCGAAGGAAAGTCCTATTATCGTATACCAATGAAGAACCCACGAAGCATGTCAGCTGCCCGTTGATGTCTTTAAACCCTGTAGAACTTTATAAGAGAATGACAAGCGAACATTTGGGAGCCCTCACCGATAAGTATGAGGAAAACCTCGAGGACAGGTTTGTGAAGTATCAGTCGGTAATCAAGCTTAAACGTGCCCTGGAGAACATCGAACTGCTCATCTCCGTATCGGAGGATGAGTAGGAGAAAGTCGAGTTGGTGGAGATGAAGCGAGGAGTAGAGTAAGCGCTAGCGGAGGAGGTGAGTCAAGTTAAAGCACTTGAACAAACCAATAGTGGGAAGACTCCAAACTTTAGTCTTGAGACTCTCAAATAGTCTGAAGTCGGAAGGCTAACAAAGTGCTACATACAGCAAGAATCACGCTGGCGAAACGCGTAGATTCTCAGTGTGGACCTCGAATAACAGACTGCAAAGATCCGAATGTTTGGCAAGGAGGTACTGGATGAAGCCACTCGAAATCTCGTATCTGAACTCGAGCTGCCGGCATACTTTCTTAAGGTCCTGTCGGAGCAGGACGCAAGCAGTTTCACAGAAGGCACGTTATGCAAAGCAGTCTACTCTAAGGACGGTGAGTTCTACCCCTGCACAATCGAGCGAATTGACCAGGAGGGTTATCACATCCGATACAAGAAGTACAACTCCAAGGAAATCGTTAAACTGAACATGCTGCGACTCATTAAGCAGCAGGTTAACGAGAAAGAGGAGCTTGACTTTAAGGATATGACTGAATTGGTGATTCCTTAACGACTGAAAATCCTTCCGAATGACCCAGAGAACGTGAAAAAGAGTAAGAAGACCAAAGTCAAGGCTTTGAAGTTTGCCTTCAAAAATGCACAGCTCGAAGATGCCAACAAGCAAAAGCAAACGAAGTGGCAAGACTTCAACCATTCAGGCCTTAAGCAGGGATACTTCAAGACGAAGGTTGATGTAGCAGTAATGAACCAGTCCAAGGAGATGCGAGAGCCTGTGGCACCATTGCTCAAAAAGGAAAGAACTTGGACCAAGGAACAGTGAATGACCTGCGCAACACACTATCAATTTTTTTGCTAGAATTTGCAGTTAACTTACAGCTCAGCGAGCTGAAGCCCCTTGAGAACCCATTCGGGCAGTTTTCCTTCTTTCTTGAACATCCCTTCAAGAAACACTCTAAGTTAACAGGTTCGGTTACCTCAGGAATTACTCTAAGGTTCCATCAATGATGGAGCTCCTCAGCCTTCGCATCAAATGCAAGAAGTAATGCAGGTTGTGAATACTAAACAGGTGGCATGCAACATCCTCCTTCGAGATCGCATGCAGATAGGCTCGGGTGTATTTGAGGCAGGTCTCGCATTTGCAGTCTTTTTATATAGGCTCGAAGTTCTTTTCGTGTTCCTTATTCTTCATACTCAGTTCGCCCTCGCTTGTGAAAACGGTGCCGAATCGAGCCGTCCGAGTGGGGAACACACAATCGAACATGTCGACTCCCAAACATGCGCAGATGACGACATCAACAAGATAACCCACCCCCATCAAATAGCGAGGCTTGTCTGCTGGTAGCTTCGAGCAGCAGTATCTCACAACCTCGACAAACTTTTCCTTTGTCTATCCTCCCGACAGTCCACCAATCGCAAACCCATGTGCAGGTTTTGGAATCAGCCCATCGAGGCACCTACTTCGCAGATCTAAATCAGTAGACCCCTGGACTATTGGAAAAAGGTTTTGCTTATCTGGATTTTTATTCGCAGCGAAGCATCTGTCGATCCAGCGAAGTGTGCGTTCCATAGCTTCCTCCACTCGCGGCCCTGTTGTTACGGTTGAGACCACATCGTCGAGAGCCATCATAATGTCGGATCCAATGCAATTTTGGATTCCAATTGACTACTCTGGGCCGATAAACATCTCCGTCTGAGTATATGGCGAAGTGAAGGTCACGCCTTCCTATGTTAGGGTCGATAATTTCTTCAGTGAGACCATTTGGAAGCCTCCAGAGTCTGTGAGGATGTTGCGATTCCAGTTCATGAATTTGTGCAGTCCACCAACTCCTTTTAGGAATTATGCGCCGGGTATGGATCCAAGATGGTAGGTATTTGACAGTAGAATTCGGCAGTCCATAGCAACCATCTGCTCGGCTGTCAGTCCTTTCATCGTTCCTTTGGTGCCGACCGGCATGAACACTGGAGCTAGGACATCCGCGTGCGGGAGCACTATTGTTGAAGCCCTCGCATGTTTGTATTACCTCACTAACTGGTACTTGAGTGGAGAGGGTGACTCTTTGACTCGTTTTGTGGGACGATCGTAGTCGTCGATATTCTCTTACATGTTGGTTGAAGGTCGGTAATTAATAAAGCTGAGGAGTTGACTTCGCAGCAATGAACTTGACTTGCGAATTAGCATAATTACAGTGGGTGCTGGTTGTTTTTTGAATTGGCATTTAAACCGACGATGAGCGAGGAGGACATCAGCAGCGCTGCCGAGGGCTCGGAAGCAAGCTTCCAGTCAAACAAGAAAACAACCGAAAAGAACCAGCTTCCCGAGGGAATGCCGATGGTGGAGTTTTTGGAAAGGCTACTCAAAAGATTTAGGGTGCTGCGGTACCTGCCGACGAACCAGAAGGATGAGTTCGAGCTTGAAGTGGTGAAGCTGTTGGTCAATGAGGACGAACGAGTCGATATGAGCAACTACGAACTGCTCACGAACTAGGGATTGGAGGCTTTTGTCTTGGAAGTGTTGGCAATCGTAGTTAAGAACAATGGAAGCAAACTACAGTAATCCAAGCTGGAACGAGATCTGGAGGACATCAACCAAATCGTCGAAGAAAAGATGGCAGCGTTAACAAAACGAGAGAAAGCCTTAGCGGAGCGAGACTCCAAACTTAAGTGTCTTCAAAGCACGTTTATGGATATGATCAAACGCAAGGCAGAGACCCTGCAGAAGGAGATCATCGAGGCCATGGGAAAAAGAGAAAACGATCTCATGAAGAGATTGAATAATCGAACACGAGAGCTTAAGATCAAAGCCGATATCCTAAAAGACAGAATAGTCGAGGTAGGCCAACTTAACGATAGGGTTGCCAAACTGGAGACACAGTAACGAGGCCTCAAAGAGAAGGCGAAGACGATGTAAAAGAGATAGGAGTATCTCAAGAAGAAGTAACTTGAGGTTGCCAAACTTGAGGCTCAATCAAACAAGGCAATCGAAGAATCGACTCAGTTCAGGACGAGGGTGAAAGACTTAGAGAAGAAGCTGGGCGAGCTGAACAATACTCTTTCGGAAAAGGCAAGACTGCTTGCTGGGAGAGAAGCAGAACTGACCAAACTGAAGACAACAAACTGCGAGCTTGAACTAAAGATAGAGGGACTGGAGCAAGCTTTGCAAACGGCAAAGAAATCACTAAAGCAGCAGAAGCTCAAATAAAAACAGTCTCCGATGAAGTTACTCGAGGAGGAACTCAACATTTCCGCGATCGTTCTGAACGATAATGAGAGTTTTGTGAGTGCGGTACATCAACAGTAAGCACAACTGAAGCCTAACTACTGTCGATATACGAGTGTCATCGATAAGCTGATTGCTTCCAGCAAGGAATTCGTGTTCGATCAGCAGCTCAAGAGAAGCTTGTTTGCAATATTCTGCAATGATCCAAATGCAGACTGTCCTCACCTCAAACAGTTGCTGCTCAAGTGGGTACTACACGACAAAGATTGCAAGGGCAGTGTGAAGATGGAGAACCTCTCATAGCCTACTACCTTTCACGCAGTACTCATTGTGCTGCTCGGATCTCCTCTAGGGCAAGCCAATGCTGTGTATTTGCTGGACAACCTCGCAGTTGATAACGACCAGGAGAAGTAGGAACTTGTCGAACAGGGATACCTATTACACATTATACAGCAAATTGGACTGAAGCAGCTGCCAAACCAGCCTTTGAACTGCGCGATCGTATCGCTGATGCTTCGCAGCATTGAGCAAAGCTCGCTCTACGATAGAATCATCCGATAGCTCTCCAAGCACCCCTACTTGGAGTACATGCAGACCCTATTCGAGAAGTACGAGATGGAGGAGTAGATCATTGAAAACCTTTCAGTACTGCTATCGAGATGCTGCCTGTCAGGAGGCGTGCAGGTCCGGCCTTCATTTCTCCACAGTCTCAAAAGGAAACTGAAGGTGCTACCCAACGACCTGCCTAAGAGAAACCTGCAGTCAGTGCTTGACTCCGTTCGATGACCTTTCGTGCAATAATAGAATTTATCGTATAGGCGATGGGTAACATCTTCAACCCTGACGACTACGTGCCAATGGAGATAGTTCGGTGCAACGATATCTATCAGTACCATCAATCGCAGGCGAAAGACAGCATTGCCGGGATAATCATAAACGTGAGTGCTGGTACTAGCTACGACCCACTCTTTTCGAGGGTGCCACAGAAGTCCTAACCAGGTACTCGGGTGATCGTCTACCACTGCAACTACTAGAACCTGGAGCTATTCAGCTAGGAGATGCGAGGAATCCGAAGCAAGAAACCCATCATCGCCCGCATCCTGAACGAGATGAACGAGATCGACCCCGACTGCACAATCTTCAACTGGGAATGCTGCTCATCATTAGAACACATAAACTTTCCCAACTCCGCGGAGTTCAATATGCGTATCCTACGTCTGCTGATGGATAAGAAGCACATGGCAATGTTTTCGGATTTCAGCTTGAAGGCGCTTATCAAGTACTGGGATGCAAGCTTGCTGGGACCCAATCCATTCCTTTTCGTCAGGGAGTTCGGAGGAAACTTTAAACTAGGCTTTAACCGAACGGCTATTGCCAACTGCCCATCTTCGCAATTACAGACGGTAGCATCGCTGTCCAAGGAAAGCCACTGCGAACTGAAGGCACTTGAAAAGACCATTGTATTCACTGTAAACCCCGAAGTTGCCCAGAACCAAAACCAAATGTATACGCTGGAAGTACTCACAGTTGCGCTCATTGATGGCATCGAGAGGCGTTTCGAGTGCCGTGTTGATGAGTACTCAGGTGCTGCTGGTCACGTACTCATTCGCTTTAAAACTGGCGGTTCTATCTTAGCGAGCATGGGCCATTGGTGCGAGCTACTGAAGGTCAAGACAAGCGAATAGCATCTGCTGCGGGTGGTTAAGTAATAGTATGGTGAGGTCATGTTCAGGGAGATGGAGTCCAGTCTTAAGAACCTTTCCGGACAAGAGCGGTTCAACTATGTCGATTCGTACGCCAACCAGATGGTCCAGCAGAGCACACCAGGCAATAACCACTATTCAAAGAAGCGAAAGTTCATGTGATCGGCATCGGTTTAGTAGTGTAATTTGTCTAAGACTGACACATATGGACCTGCCGGATATCCTGTTGATGGTGTTGATACTGATACAGACGGCTACCATGGTGGGCAGCATCGTCCAACTGGTTCGTTACAGAGAGTCCTACCCGATCAAGCAGCTATCTCCCAGGGTTACCATCATGATCTCGGTCGCTGCATGGCTCTCTTGCCTACTACTCGCCATCGTTCAGTTCACTGGCAACGGAAAGGCGAAAGAGCCCAATAACTTCGTGATCATCTGCAACCTCTTCTACGTGTTCTTCCGGGAAGTGACTATACTTGGATTCTCGCTAAGGATCCTCAGGATCTGCATCGCCTACTACAAAAGAATAAACTGCCGGCCAGTGATGGCTGTATTTCGCTCTTAAGGCCTGCTTTGCTTGGTCACGTGTGCCTTCAGCATGCTGTTACCAATAATCCAGGTGATCGAACATTACGGTTTTGGTCGCTACCCCAGCGAATTCTTTCACTTCTTCTCCAAGTCAGGAGCTGGCAACCCTTTTAACTATGTGCTGTGGAGCATCGACAACGGGCTGTTCTTTGTGGTGGTTGCACTTTCCTTGCCAGTGACCGAAAAATTTAAGTTCATTGGGCAGCTAGTCATTGTGTTTCTCGCGGCGCACTGTGAAAACTGGTACAAACTCACCTGGCTCATACTCAAAAGCAAGGGTACTACGTATGCCTACATGGTGGACCAGATGGAAGACAGATTCTATTTTATGGCTGCTTCTGTTAATGTGCTCTGCATGTTCGTACTTGTCTGGCCCACCCTCAGACCAACTTACGAGCTCCCTTTACCGAACGATGCCATCATTGGCAACCATAACATGCTATTCCAGCACAGCGAAGCCTATACCATCCTATACCAGTTTGCCCGGCACCTGGAGAACGTCCGATCGAGTCACGAATAAAATGAGAAGAGACAGCATGCCTGCAGGTATCTGCATATCTACACCGAACTGTTGATAGCACGTCGAACTGTTGCCAAGGCAAACTACGATAAAAGCACCATTGATATCGATGAGCCGACATGCCGTGAATTCCTCGAGAAATTCGTGATTCCAAACTTCAATGAGCTGGAGCTAATTCAGAACACGACCAAGAACCTGTTCAAGAATGGAGTTGCCTCAAAGGATCAGATCTGCGATGGACTTTCGATCGACCAGCTGATGCCCCTCTATGGCAAGCTACAACGAGTCATGAACTACATCTACTGCGAGTGGAAGCATACCAAGTCCATGTTGGCATTGCGCGAGGAGCTGGAGGGTAATTCGCCCATCATCAAAAAGATGTTCGAGTTGCACATCGGTATAACTTGACGCCGCGCGCTTCCTTGAATATTACCTATTAATGGACTTGGAGCAAGTTCGCCAGGCGGCAAGGTTGCGCAGCCAACCTCCACCACCGCCCACTAACGCATCCGAGAAGCACAACTCCGACGATGAAGAGGAGGTGCCAAACAATGAGGATCATTGCTTCCGATGCAAGCGACGTGGAGAGATATTCTGCTGCGACAACTGCTTCCGCTCGTTTCATGCTGAAGGGGGTTGTATGTCGACCCGCCCCACCGAGTACTTGTTGCAATGATGTAGGAACATATGGAGTTGCCCTTGTTGTAAGTTGCGGGATGAGTGCCCTGTGTGTGATGCACCCATCCAGGAACATGACGATTCTTACGTATGCAGCCTGTGCTGCAGAAAGACCCACTACCCCTGCACGGGTGTCCCAAAGTCGCTGCTCAAGCCTCTCTCCTCAGAACTCACCTTTGCGACCGAGTCCTTCTTTATCTGCTACGTGTGCCTGTATTCTTCCGAGATCAAGGTCGTGGTGGAAACGGAAATGATACCAGATCTCGGACCCTACAACCTTGTCGTTCCCTATTGTAACAATGCAAATTTATGCAGTTTGCTCCTCAGCGCATATGGGCTGGATTAGCGACCTCAACATCAAGAACATTTCTACGAAGAGCAAAAAGCTGAAGCACAGTGCCGCCAGTGCCAATCAAACCTTTACACCAGCAATATTGGAGCGGATTATTGGATTCAAGCCACCTCTCATTCATCAAAATATCCCTACCGAGTAGCTAGTGAGAGTGCTGAGAGATACCACCCGCATTGTGGAGCCTGGCCATCCCAACAACTTCAAGTTCCTGGTGAAGTGGCGTGATGTCGAGTATCAGTACAGCACCTGGGAAGATGAGTTCTTTGTTAGGCAGAGCCCATGCAACTCCCTGGAGCGCTTCATCCGCATGAAGGAATACGAGCTGCACTACTTGATTGAGAAATCTGCACAGCTAAAGGACTTCCGAGTGTGTTCCTCCAGCACGGAGGTGCTCGAACCTCGTGAATAAAAGCTAGTAAGCGAAATAGTGGAAATGTACCATAAGAAGCTGCCTGTCGTGCTGAACAAATGGACAGCTGAAAGGAAGTGCCAAACAAACGTGGTTGGGTTCATACGTCACCTGTTCTACAGGGAAATGGTCGAACTCCCCATTCTCGTACTGGCTAAGCACCGAGAGTTTCAAACTTGGCTGCACTTATTTGAATAGCTTTGCCCTGATATGTATGTCGTGAACCTCACGGGACTCCACGACAGTCGGAATGTCATTAAAACGCGCGAGCTCTACTATGAGGAAGCAGGAGTTCCTAAGTTCGATATTATGCTAACTTCCTTCGAGTGCCTTGGGAAGGACAACTCGATGTTCTACAACAAGGAGATCAATGTTAGGTGGAGTGTCATCGTATACGACGATGAAATGCGATGTGAGAGCTACTTGATGAGTAGACCAGGTGTCGACCAGTCCTATCGATTCATCCTTGCGAGTACTTTATTGCTCTACTGTAGAGGAATTCAGCGATGAGGAAGTTCGGCAGGTAGTCAATGTGCTTGCTCCCGGTGGAAAACCACTTCCGACGTCTGTTGAAGGTGATAGCATGATTAAGTTCGTCAGGCAATGGATTCCACATACCTTTGCGACAGAGTGGTCGGAGTACCAGCCTTAGCCTAAGTTCAAGATGAAGTTGCCCGCTCCAACAAAAAAATTCGTGAAAGGCGAGAAGGAAGGACAAAAGGTATAACAGGAAGAGCGCTTTCCGAGTCCACCACAGCTTCCAGAAGCAGAACAGAAATAACCATCACCTGAAGCCAAACCAACTAAAGTACCTTTGCCACGAGGCCGCCGTCCAAAGCCTAGACCTCCAATGAGCGAACCAGTCGTACAGCCACCACCTCAACCACTGCAGGTTGACACAAAGTTGCCATGGCCACGTTATAAACGAAGCGCTTTCCTCCGCTTCGTTCTGAGCTTCGGGATTGACTTTGGCAGCTATACAACACTGGCGGAGCAGCTGGAACTCTTTGATAAGGATATCTTCGAGAACACTCCAACCATGTTTGAGGAACTCAAACATTACGTACAACTGTTCGGCAAGCTGCTGCTAGGACTAACCACTGAGCAGAATCGTAAGGTTATGTTTCGTTTCGAGGTACCATTTTTAGCAACGCAGCCCTCTGCCATCCATAGGCGCATCACCGATATCCGCAACCTCCGTAAAGCATTCTTCAAGTACTCGCCGACTCCCGATAAATTTTCATTAGGTCATGTGAACATGGAACGCTCCACATAATAGCCTTGGAAGGAGAGAGAGGATCTACTGCTAATCCAACTCATCTTGCGGCATGGGTACGATAACTGGCAGGACATCTGCGATAGCAAGGAGTGGAAGAGTGATCTCCACTCCGAACGACAACCGATGGAAGTGATCCTAGGAAAGTTGGGTCACCTAGAAACAGTCTCCGCTGGTGAGCGCCTCCGAGCTTGCTGCAAAAACATTAGTAACCGCGCAAGTACAATCGTTGAAGGACTGCGTTGCGGGACTATCAACCTTGAGTGATCCTCGTAGCCAACCAACAACCCTGTCATATTTACTTTGGTGTCCGAAGGTGATCAAATTCGCCAGCTCTGCTTAATGCTGGCGTCGTCGAACGGCATGGTTATGGTATCAACGATGCTGGGTCCACAGTAGATACACTCCGAGGCCAAAAGCTCGTCAAACTGCTCCTTCTTGGTCTTGATCTCCTGCTCCTATCGGTTGAGGCTGAGCAGTACATCGTCCTACTGAGTTTTCTTCCCCGCCCCGAATATGTTCCAACCTCCGAAGAACCCACCTGCTCCCTCCTTGGAAGCACTGGCTTTTTTCTTCTGCTGAAGCCTCTGCCTCATACCTTCCAGCTACTTGTTGCAAACATCAATCTTCTCGATTTTATCGTGGTCGCTAGTAGGCTGCAACTTGACAGCAGCCAATAGACACTCACTGTGGAAGCCATGCATACACGGGAAGATATAGAATTCTTCGTTAAAGAGCGACTTCATGCACTCCTCACACTTGTTGCTTGCATCAATTTCCACACAGCGGTTCTTGATAGTTCGCAGCTCATTCTTAAGCTGCTCGGCATTGGAACTGTAGCTTTCCATCTGACGCTTCAGCCGTTCGATTTCCTGGCTATAGCCCTTCAGTGATTCACAAATCTCGTCCTTGAAATCCTCAATCTTAATCTTCTCGTTGAAGTGTGGCAGCAAGTCTTCAATTTTGACCACTTTGGACTCCTTAGTAAGATTGATAACTTCGTTGACGTTCCGACCCTGTCTCAGCAGGTTTATAGCAATCTCGAGCCATAGCTTCTTCTTTAGGTCGTCGTCTTCGGGCATGTTAGCGTAGCTCTTCGCTAGGGTGAACTTACCGTTCTCCAGTGAGAGATTCACAGCCTCGCTGAACAGGTTCATGACACCGTACACAAGAATCTCTGCTTCGTACATGTGGTGGCGTTTGAACAACCTTAACGCAAACTCCACATCGAAGTTGAGTTTACCGCTCTTGAGGAGTTCGAGTAGTTCATCCTTTTCCTTACGTGGCGAGGTGGCATAGAAGAATATGAGGATGTTGTGGATACTCTTATCGCGGCACTTGAGCTCGATGATGCAGTACCTGAGTAACTCGATGCCTGCTTGCCTCCTGTCGACTGGGATGTTCATAAACCCAGCGATGAGCTTAACAGGCTTGAAATCCTGGATGGACTTCATAAGAAGTTCGACTGTATCCTCAACGACCTCGCGGAAGAAGATGTGTGCATACTTGTACACAACCTCCACCACTTTCTTATCTCGCACTCGTTTGAGATTGTTGATGGCTGTCTTGAACTCCTCCTTGTTGATGTGGTGCAGAATGATCATCTCGAAGTTATTCTTGCGTTCTGCGAACTTCACGATGTTGTTGATACGCCCGTGGTACTGCATAATGTTGTAGACTAGGCTTTCATCCAGGATATCGAGGTGTTACTGAAGCACGTGGTCGAGCTACTCCTCATTCTTTTCGATCGCCACCTTCAGCTACACTGTCGCTTTCGGGTTGGTCTTCACCTCTCGCTCCAAGTTGTTCAGCTTGTACACGAGCAGTTCGATCAACCAGCCCACCAACAGACAGCGTTGACTCTTTTCCTCAGGCAGTAACTTCTTCAGCCAATATTTCACGTACAGTTCCAGCCCTTCCCGAGCTGGATCGTTGTCCACTGTGAGGAACCGGATAAAGATTTCTTCGAAGGTTCGAGCAGTGTCGATGTAAAGTGCTGCTGCCAGCTGGTACTGCTTGCCATCGAATAGACTGTCAGCATACAGCCCTGCAACATAATCCAAGTTTTAGTTTGTTGTCTTGGCCACTTCGTAGGCTTATTTGAACTTCTTCTTTTCTATAAGCAATTTCCACACCTCTGCGTCTTCCTTGCTTGTGTCGATCTTTGTGACTGCAGTGCTGGAGTATACCCACAAAATAGCAGCGTTTCTCTCGTAGCACATGTCTACGAACGAAGAGCCGCGGTAGTCGACAGCCTTCACCACCCTCTGAGTTATGCGGCTGATGATGGTCAGAGTGTCCTGGTGCAGCACATAGTAATGGAAGTCGGTCATAGCGATGTTCAGTGGCATCTCCTGCACGCTGTAGGCCAGCCTATCTTCCAGGTCGGTTCTCTTGGCGTACTTATAAGCCTCACTCTTGCTTAGGAAGTTGTCGGTAATTCTTTCATGCTTCTCCGGGATGCGGAATGCCAATAGAGTGTTGCCGTTGGTCCAGAGGTAGCTGGATGGTCGTCTTGTATACTTGTTGTAGCAAGTGTGGCCCATACTGCTGTATCCTCGCGGCATTGGTACCTCCTTCACTCTCTCGTTGCGATCCTCAAATTTTTGAAGCAACAGCTTCATATCGTCTGGACCTGTCATGCAGAACAGACTGTTGTTGGTTGTAAAGATGGTGATGAGCTGCTTACCACCCACATTCGGATTCTGTTGCAGACGGTAAATCTCAATGCTTTGGATGTCGCTTGTAGCTGGAAGCTGGACAATCGACTGATCGATCACCTCCACAACCTCTTCCTTGCTAAAGTCGATGCTGTACAGCGAAACTGCGCCATTTTCATGGGCCAACACAATCTCGCCGGTGGTTTGGTCATTTTCAGGTCTGTAGAAGGCCATGCACTTGATGTTGTAGTTTTTGATCTTCGGCAGAGAACGTACCTTGGTATCACGATAATTGATGTAGCAGTGCTGCTTGGCATCAGTACTCAGCAGACAATGGAAGCCTTTCGGGTCTAGATAGGCGTTCGTAATCGTGGCTTGTTTGTCCTTACCGCGTAGCATCCCCATGATATTCTCTCCTCTTGGATCTGGAAGTTCGCATTGCACGAAAGCAGGTTCCTTTCGCTTCCGCCAGCGGTAGAGATGGTTGGATTCCGTGACTACAATGCTAGTTTCGTCGCTAACGAGGTACTTCTTAATCTTTTCCTGCTTGGGAATACCCGGCAGATCGACAGTCTTGGAGGAGAAAATATCCACTTCTGTCTTAATCTTCTTCTCAAAGCCCATCTCATCTGAGTTTTCGTTCTGGCCTGACGGTTCATCCTCATCGTCCTCGAAGTCAAAGTCATCGTTGCGCACAGACTACATGTGATATGATCGGAATTATACACTCGAAGTAGGCTGCTATATGTCAAACTAGCCAAGTGAATAGAGTTGGTAGCAATTGACTCTGCAGTGATGCTGTGACTACTGCTCCAACAATAGATTTATGATGATGATTGGCCAGTTTATGGCAAGGCTTGTGCCACGGTTGAGGCCGTTGTTGAAGCTCAACCGCCTTGCGATTGCTACCAGCAAGAACCAAACGATAAAGCTAATGGCCGAAACCGCCGCCAAGGCTCAGCGTCGCATGTTCCTTGAAATGCAAGTTCTGCTAAGAGCCAAGAAAGTACTGCATGCTGAACGCCGCAAGCTTGAAGACACTGTGTTCGGACTGCGCAAACAGGGTAAGTGCCCAGGTGTTATCCGTCGAGAGGGCTTCGAGGATATCGATATTGTTCTCACGGGAAAGGATATGCGTGGCTTCATAAAACACCCTCAACGGGCTTGTGAACCAGTTTGGATTCGCGTGGACGGTGAAGAGATCAAGTGCCTTATTGACGACATCAAACTGCATGCACAACAGTTCATTCAAAAGGTTGAACTACGAAGGTTTATTGTTGGTGAGCCCAACCAAGTTTCGGTGCCGCTGACACTTACCCATCTGACCCACAACTTCTTCTACAATGAGCTGTCGATACCAAAGATGTACAAAGGGAGGGTGACTCTCACAACATACAATGAAGACTATCCGACCATGCTTACTGTTGACATCTCCTATGTTCATACCATGAGACCCTATAGGTTCGGTACCCTCCTTCATGAAATTTAGGTGACCTCCAGAATCTCCTGCCTCCTGGAGTTGAAATCTCGTTGAAACACCACAACCTAAGCGATCGTATCATATCGTTTGGAGAGCCTCAATAACCGTCCCCTGAAGACCTATACGAGGCTCAGGCAATTGGCCGTTCATTGTAAGGCGAACCCACCACCCCGGAAGAAATAGAAGCGGCGTAATTCGAAGCAGCGAAGCAGCTATAAAAGTAAAAAAAGTAGGAGAAGAAGAAGGAGAAGAAAGGTGCTAAGAAATGATTCGTTCTACATTTGGGATAAAGCTAAAACAGATCCAATCAAATGCCGAACTTCCCTTTAATGCGCTCTCGGATCCTTAGGAACCATTTGAGCTTGTAGGTGAGTTCCAATAGCCTGAACGACTGTGTCTCATATAACCGCACGATATGGCCGTAAGCTGCTTCGTACTCGTGGTTGAAGTTTAGACCGTTCTCCTCGGCGGCTTTGACTTCACCCATCCATCGTAATACGCTCTCCCGTATTCTTCCTTCGACGTTTCCCTCCTCTGCACTATTCAGCACATTGGAAATGCACTGCTTGACTCCGATTATCTTACTTTCGAGGAGCCTTACGATATCCTGCCAGTCCATATTGTACAGCTCATTGAAGTTTCGACAGACTTTTTCGTGAACCCCCATGTTAGCTTACAGAATTGAGCATTCACACATGAAACAATACCTGAAGGTTGGGCTGATTTCTCCAGTTTGCTGTTGCTCGTAGGACATTTCGATGTGGTTAGTAGATAAGCCAGGCTGGTAACTTCGCCGCTGACTTTGACTCAGTCTCTCAATGTGGCTTGTTGAAAGTTCATCCTTCTGAAAAGTGCTGATTTGGCCAAGTGTGTTGTCAGCCTCCTTATCTTCTTTGGCTGGGGAAGGACTGCCAAACATAATCCGTTTTTTTATGCTTGCACTCGACTTTTACTTCTTTTGCGTCGTCAGCGATATCGTTTTTACTTCGATGGGCTGAAATGTGCTTCCTTCTCTAATTGACTCTTTCAGTCGATTTATTTTACTCTTGGAAGTATTACGCTCGCCGACTGATCGGTCAACCACCGACTTACGTGACTCCGAACCTGCAGCTCCGGGACCAGAAGCACCGGATGGCATATATCGATGCTCGGCAGTTCGTTAGAGGGACTACACCTTAGAGGATGCAAGTGCATCTGCTTGAGGCTGGATGGTTGGCTACACCGCCCATTTGGATTCACTTAAGTGTTCGGGTTGCTCCTGTACCCCTTTCCCATACTTGATCATTGGATCCTCGATATCGTAGGTCTCGTAGATTGCTCGGATGTAGTCCAGGAGAGCACTATTATTCAGCACCATGGAGGAGTCTGTCACACGTTTTAGCTTTCCAGACGCCAAGTTACTGAACGTATCCCTTATCAGCTCGTCAACTCTGATGGTAATCTTTGGTACGATCTTGCGATTGATAACAATCTTTTTCCTGGATGATTCGTGTTAGGGAAGGGATAGCGGCTAAGCGCCGGTACGTTGGGAAGTGTTGTTGCGTTGTGGCGGCTGCAGTGTGATGGGAACACGAAGAGATCTGGTGAGCATGGTAATAAATTAGCCGATTGTTCCAGCGATAAAATTATTATGAACAGTTTTCGAAGCCAACTGACGGAATCGGCCTACATCGAAAGATTTTCGCGATCTTGTCAGCTTGGAGAGAAGCTTTAGGATGCTTTGGTAGCACAGTGTAAAGTTATACATCGATCTGTAAGCACATATCAGCTTAAGCTATCCTGGATTGGCTCAAAACACTCCAACTTGACGTCGATCCCATCCAAATTATCTTGGTCTTCATCGAGAACGATGACTTCTTGGTTTCTCTTGCTGCTGTCGTTCCTCAGTTCGTCTTAGTCGAGGCAAAGCAGTTAATCGAGCATTCTTCCGACTTCAACCAACGAAGGAGCCGATACTGAGTTCTTGCTTTGAGCTTGTTTGATCAAATTCTTCATGGAAATAATCTGCCGGCATAGTTCTATCCGCATATTTCTCAGAATTATTTCTTTGGTAGGTACTTCTACAGGTTCACTCTTTGGCGGCGTTGGAGGATGGTATTGCTCCACAAACTTACAGGTCAGCTCGTACAGTCTCTGAAGGGTCGTCCGGTGCCATTCGGTATCGCTGTTAGATCGATTCTCCTTAGTCGTACAGTTCTCTCGATCGAGATGAACTGCAGTCGAACATGCTGTGCCCTTGTGGATACTGCGGATTCTGTGGTAGTCGGTGATCTTCTGGATAACCAGCATACAGTGCTCCCGCATATTCTCGCTCACGTCAAGAGAACGTTGGAATCTGTCGAAGGCGATCTTCAGGATCTCCTCGACAATAGCCGGCTGGAGCATGGGATATGGGCAGTCTACGACGCATTCCGTGGCGAAGCCGTTGATTCGCCCCACTGTTTCCACGAACGCGTCCAGGAACAGACCTCTGGCTCGCCCGGGCGACCTAATTTAACTTTGATTTACGTATTCGCAGGCAGAGCTTCTACGATTTTGTTCCAATTGGGTCCCGTAAGTCGGTAGGCGACAATGAGGATCTCCTCTTCCCTGCGGGTCGGTGGCCGATTCTAAAGGCCACATCCCAGCTCCGATAGTCTGCGTCCAGAGAGCAAGTACTTCGTGGAATAGTACAGCTCGTCCTTGGTCACAAGGCTGAATTTGTTCATTCGGTCTGTAAGCTCGGCGTGCGTGAAAGGCGGCTCTCTCTCGGCAAGCTCCCGAAGTTTCCTTTCTTCTTTCGTTGCTGACTTTCGAGGACGCATAATAAACAATAATCTTGGCGCCAACTTTGCGACTGCCTTTGAGGTCCGAAACGACGGTGAATCTGAGTTTTTAGGATTTGTGAAAAGTTTCAAATGGAGTCGGCTAGAAAAGACCCGCTCCAAAAGATTACAGCCTGGAAGGAGTTCCTAAACGCCCTCGATTTCCCGGAGAACATGCCTGACTACGCAAGCCAGGCCTACTGGGAGAGCCGCTACGAGATGGAGGAGAGTGAACATTACGAATGGTATGTCGACTACGACACGCTCAGACCGTTCTTCACTCAGATGCTCTCACCCGATATGGAGATTCTGGAGCTTGGCAGCGGGAACAGCAATATACTGGGGCTGCTGCACAAGGCGGGGTTTCGGCATCTAACCGGGTCAGACTTCAGCTGGAACGTAATTAACAGCAGAAAGAACGAGGAGCGCTACCTGAAGCGGGGTATCCGCTGGTAGATCCTGGACATTACAAAATAGTGGCCACAGCGGAAGATCGACTGCGTATTCGAGAAGGGCGTGCTGGATTGTCTCCCACCCGCGCGGCTGGAGTCCTCACTACGACTGATTCACCAGTCGCTGAAGCACAAGGGAGTGTTCTTCCACGTGAGCAGCATGCGACCGGAGAGGCGCATCCGGATGCTCTCGGACTGGGAGGTGAAGGTGTATGAGCTGCCAAAGGTGGTTATCCCGGTCTTCTAAGAGGTCGACAAGAACACCAGTTACTACCTGTACGTTTGCCTGAAGTGAAGATGGATAAATTTTATGGTGGAGAATATAAGGCAGGGACGGGGAAAAGAATCTTTTTGCGGAATTTCCCTGCCTTTTCTAACAACTTATGGTACTGGCTGGCTGCAAGAAGGCTCTGCCGCCCTCCACTGGGTCCTCGTTACAGCTGGTCCACGCAAGGGGATGTTATTAGATGTTTATGTACTTTTACGTGAGCAACATGCGACCTGCAAGCTGAGAAAACATTCTGATGCTTTCCGACTGGGTTGTGAGGATGGCTAGTCACTGAGAGGCGATTGTTAGACTTGCCTTACTGGCCAATTTAAATTTTGACTTTTGAAGAGCACGAACAATATACATTTCAACAAGCCACGAATTTGAGACGGCTCAAAGCAGAGAAAATGGGATGCTGGAGTAATCGCTCGAGCCGTGGAACTTTATTGACTTCAAATACGAAAGGTGGCTTATGGTGATATAATCATTGATGATCAAACCAAGCATCGCAGCTATCTTGTTAGCCTTGGTTTTAGTTGCTACTGCTGCCCTCCCTACCTTCGATGATTACTCTGCTCACCATAAGTTGAAGTTCTCGAGCTAAAATGAGCGCGTCTATCGTCAAAAAACTTACAAGCTCAACTGCGATAGGATTACCAAGAACAACAATGACTCTAAGAGCGCTCATGTTGAAGCTGTTAACCACTTGTCTTTCTTAACTCGATCGGAATTCGTGGCTCTACATCTCAAGACTAGGGTTCCAGCTGGTTAGGAAGTCACCATCGTCAAGGTACCTGTGGGTTCAAGCTGGAACCCAACTGTCAAGGATTGGTCAGTCACCGAGGCAGTCACCTCTATCAAAGATCAAGGGAGGTGTGGGGCTGGATGGGCGTTCGCTGTAGCAGCTGCTCTTGAAAGCCTTGCTTTCAAGTCGAACTCTGTGACCGATGCCGACTACTCTGAGCAACAGCTTATAAGCTGTTCGCAATCTACTGGTAATAACGGTTGCGATGGAGGATGGATGAACAGCGCATTCGAATTCGTGAAGGGTCATGGTATCACCACTGAAGCAGTGTTCCCTTACGGTCCAAACGGGGTTGATACGACGACATCGTGTAGCAACGGTGGATCTTTCAAGATCTCGAAGTATACAAAGGTTTCTCCTGACTGCGTATCCGCTGCTACTGCCCTCTCGACAAGGCCGCTCTCTGTGGCTGTTGATGCAGCTGGCTGGGCGAA
>ERZ724508.731-NODE-731-length-22069-cov-5.301354_pt1 | contig 22069 bp, 30 predicted proteins | sample MGYA00376041_ERZ724508 | MGnify/ENA primary metagenome ERZ724508 (study PRJEB28724, sample SAMN07190887) | wastewater metagenome | isolation source: effluent of sewage treatment plant in Hong Hong | place: USA: Christiansburg, Virginia | collected 2016-03-01 ...
ACGGTCAGCAACAACAAGGCTTCAGAAACAATAATATGTTCAATCCTGGTACCATCATGCAGCTGGCTGCGCAGCCGCCTCAGCAGTTTGGATTCAATCAGATGCCAATGCAACCTCAGATGCCACCACAGATGCCGCCACAGCAACAGTATAATAGCGGTCCAGGGAAGGTTCAGATATTCCCTCAACCACAACAACAACAGCAACAAATACCCAACCCAGTCTTCATTCCGCAACAACAACAGCAACGTCCCATGCAGCCTCAATTCCAACCACAATTCCAGCCTCAACCCTTAAATTTCGGCTTCGGAGTCCCTCAAATGGGTTTTGGAGCCCAAATTCCTCAGTATGGCTTTGGTCATCAGGACATGGGCTTTGGAATGCCTCAGTTCGGAAACCTTGGAGGCCACGGCTTCGGCAGCTTTGGATTTAACATGTTCTGATTTCGTTCATCGACATTCCGAATGTTTGTATTGTGAGGGCACATTCCTGTTTGCTGGTTAATTTGGCATATGAGTTGTAATAGCGGACTCATAATGATTCGGAGCTATAGCACTGGATGCGACACGCGAATTCGAATATGCAACGATGCATACCACCTGAAACCAATCAAAATGCTCCCTGTGGGCGGCAGCCAGCTCGCTACGTTTCGATCATCAGCGTCAAAACAGGGTTTGACTGAACACGCTAAGATATCCCATATTGCTGCAGCAAGAACGATCGTGGAAGCAAGAAGTTACAACATGTCATCAGGAATGTTGACGCCCACGGCAACAGCATAGACAACATAACTCTCTGCTGCACTCAAAGAAATTGAGCGATTGAAGGTCGAGATTACTACGATGGTCAATAGTAAATCGAACCTCAGACCCTCCAACATCGATCATGGAAATCATCCAGTTGCAATTTTCAGTCAAGCTTGCGAGGCAGAGCTGCGTTGTCTACGGTCACAAAATTAAGAGTTAAAGAATCTCATATTGGCCCTGAGGAATGAACTCCGGGCACAAACCCTTCCTTCAGACAAGGAACCAGGATCTCAACCATCGGCAAATGTATCAGCGTCAAGAAAAAAACTCGCAGAGTTAACCAACTAATGCAATTAATTGCGCCAAAGATTAGAACAAACGACCAACGAACTGACGGTCAGCTCGTAGAGGGAGAGCCAATTCATGCATGAGCGAACCTAACTTTATCAGATCATCGAGGAAAAGGATAAGATAATAAACCGACTACTGACCTCGTTAGAAAACAAATCCATACCGTCGACCACCATCCTTCCATCATCAACACCGGTTATCCCAACGAACAACGGCACAGGACTATCAAATAAATCCTACATGAATGCATCATCCCGACAAACGCTAGATTCTAATGACGCAAGCTTAGTTTCCTGAGTTTATAAGATATTATGAAGCCCAGCAAGATAGAGGCTGAGAAGGCTATAGGCGCCAAGATGGAAAAGGTTACCCATACCTTCACCGACCGCGATAGCATTATCTATGCTCTCAGCATTGGCTTCAGCAAAGGTAACTCCAACATTGATGCAGACCCTCTCAAAACTGAGGATTTCAAGTACACCAACGAGATGAACGAAAATTTCTCAAGTAAACACAGTGTTCTACTTTGCAGCTTTCCCGACGTTCGTTACTTGTGTTGCAAGGGCTGACCCAATGTCTCCTCTCTTAGAGTCCCCTCATTTCCCGGAATTCAGCCCATTCAGCATCCTTCACGCTGAAGAAAAGATTGAGCTGCTCGCTCCACTTCAAGCTGGAGTTGAATACAGCAACTCAGGGCACATTAGCGATATCGCTGATAAGGGAAAGATCGCCTTGGTGACATTCAAAAGCAACATTACATCGAAGAAAGAAGGTAAAGACGTCCCTGTGGCTTCCATTCAGTCCAGTCTCGTTATCAAGGGTCTTGGAGGTTTTGGTTACAAAGGCAACGGTTCAGGATCAAAGATTCCCGACAAGCCTAATCGTAATCACGATATTACGCTGAACGACGAGTCATATCCTGGTCAAGCCTTCTTGTATCGGTTGAACGGAGATACAAACCCCTTGCACGTCAATCCTGACATCTCCTCAGCTCAATCGTTCCCCCAGCCCATCCTTCATGGTAAACTATACATAGTAATCCAGGGCTTGCTAGCTATGGAATCGTTGCACGAGCCATAGTTCAAGGTGTATTGAAGGGTAACCACAACCTCCTGCGAGTCTACCACGTTCGGTTCACCGGTCACGTTTTCCCAGGAGAGAAATACCGAATCGAGATCTGGAAGGAAGCCACCCACTACTGGTTCCGAGCTGTAGTTGTTGAGCGTAACAAGGAATGTTTAATCGGTTATTTCACGCTCCAAGAAAGCGCCAAGCTCTGATGATATGAAGTTGGATGAGCATTGCAAGACGATCAGCAGCATTTAAATATAGGGTAGTCGTTATAGATGAATCACAAACTTCAGATCAGAACCACTCTTGCTTCACTCAACCAAACTGAACTTTTTCGAGTGCTCGATGCCTACCTGGCTATCTCGACTGCGCGTCTTGAGAAATCTACGAAAGAAATCTCTATCAAATGCTTTGAGTGTGGCGTGAAGGTCAAAACCAAGGCTGCCGTTGGGTTCGGTCGGAACTAGGCAGAGGCACTTACCAACGCAGTGCGCAACCTGATGGAGGCACTCATTGACGATGATAAGACTTACGGACTTTTGAGAACTGCAATGGGCAATAGCATTCAGCCTGTGACGGTCAATGATGTTGTCTCTGATCAACCTCAGCAGTTCAAAGCGTTGACTCTCACGACCAAACACAATAGTGACCAACCAAAGGATCAACGACAGCTAAAGAAAGATGAATTGTTTGAGCAAATGTCCAGGCAGACGACGTACTACACTTCTTCCAGCAAAATCAAGCATCCAAACAGTAGCGTAAAACCACGGCTTCATGAATCGTACATGAGCCAGTCTGTTGATCATCAGGACGCAGCGGCTGATCTCAAACGTGCTCATGAATACATAAAGGAATTAGAAGCCAAGATCAAGCAAGCTAGCATCGAGAATGAATCGCTAAGAGCCAATCTCGGCAAGCTATCCATTGAAGAATTAACTACGGTAAGTCCGAAACCTTAGCCTCAACAACCGCCAATCGCCAACCCTGGCAACTTAGAGTCTCTTGAATTCAAGATTCACGCCAAAGTGAGAAGCATATCCGTCGAGCAGAACAACCCATCACCAGCAAAACTGGCACAACCCCAGCTGCCTTTGAGCCGTCCATCTAGTTTCCTCACTGAATCAACACACACAAATTTATCCACCCTTGAAGACTCAAAAAAGGAGGCTCTGAGAGTTCCAAGGTACTTCCTTAATGAAATTTAGACTAAAGCTGGAGCAGCTACCCAACTACCATGGTCGCTCGAACAAGTCCCTCAACCAATCGCTGCTAGACGCCTACACAAAGAACAAGAAATGACTTTATAATTAATTTTGAATCTCCGGAATGGAGTTAACCGAAGGTACCAACAACGAGTCTGTGACAACTTCGCGGCGACGGCTGTATACTCTGCAATCGGTCAGTTAGTCAGAGGCGGAAAACTAAAGCAATGGCATCGGAGAGTTCAAGGATCAGATCCAAAAGAAATTTGCAAGATCTGTTGCCAATAAGATCTATAGCTTTCCTCTCGTACTGACCGAGGATAGCTTGTTCTTGAGTGATAGCGATACTGAAGGACTAGAGGACATCAAGGAGTATGATCTGAACAGCCAGAATAAGAAACAACGGACCGTACAGTGGGAGTAACCCGTGAGCAAGGAAAAGGTATTCAAGAAGAAGAACTGTTTGGAGCAAAAGGGCATCGACCAGAAGCGGCTCATAAGATAGAAGTCGTTGGAGGCGAAGCGGAAGTATGCAGATCTGCTCAAACTTATAGACAAGAAGCAAACGACGCACGGCACTATGACAACAAGCATTCAGCTTGTCAACAAGAGCCGATAATCTCTCAAGAAACAGTCATCGAGCAACCACTTCAAATCGAAGGAGGAACTGCCGCAGCCTATACCACAGCCCATAATGAACGTTCAAAATGAGTTTAAAACCAAACCACTCACCAGCAAAATAAACCGGTTGCGAACTGAACCCGACGAGAGTCTAGTGACCACCCACCGGGTCAATGGTATCATCAAATTTCGCAACAACGCCGCCGTAAACCGGTGAACCTACCCAGCCGACCTTTCTGACTTTAATTAAGCGTTTTCCAACTATCAATTGCTGCCTGAGGCGATTCTTCCCAGCTCTTTGTTGACCTCCTCCGACTCCTTCTCCAATTCGTTGATGCGTTGCTCCAGTTATGTTATCTTCAAGGATAACTGTTCGAGGTTCGAGTGTTCTTCAGTTCCAACAGCATTGCCCTCCAATTTGTTCCTGGCTTCCTTTAGATGGGCAAGTTATGACTTCAGCTGCGCCAGCATATCTTCAATCTGATCTCGAGTCGATTTGACGATCATTGCCTTCTTCTCGAGCTCGTACTTTACGGTGTGCTTAACTTGTTTCATCTCCTCGTCTACAAGGCAAAACTGTTCTTCTTGCTGAGCGATTTCATTCTGAAGTTCCTCAATCGAAGCAATCTCCATCGCAGACTTGTTTGGATGAGCCTCTAGGTTTTGCTTGGAATCCTTGAGTTCTACAAGACGAAATTTGATCAGCTCAAGTTCACTCTGCAGTATGCTGACTTGGTCCATCTTTTCTATAACAATATGATTCAGCGAGCTAATCAGGCTCACGGACTCGGCTAAACTATACCAAACAAGGGTCCATATTGCACCGAGTGCCCTCCTCAGATTAGGGTGGTGAATCAATAGGCGGGAAGTGCTAAATTTATTATTCCGGCAAACTTTCTTGGTTAATCACTGAAAATACGTTTCTCCGGTTGTGGTGAGTCGAAGTCTTCGAGGAATAGCAACCACAGGAAGAATGAAGCAAACTACACACATTCTCCCCATCACTTCCTCTGTATCAGACCGAACCGTTTGCATAAAGGAATTTATTCGTCCACGAAAGAATATATGATTCAGCAGCTAATCTTACTCACCGACTCGGTTGAGTATGGTAAGCGAGTGCTGTTCCAAGTGCCTTCCCATGTCTCGCGGATGAAGGTGGAGGATCCCAACCAGAAACTACCTGAATTCGTCGGCAAGTTTCTTGCATCATGTGGTCATTGTACGCTGAACACTATGTAGTCGGCATGGTCAACAAGCAGCACATTGCTCTGGACTTGGATGAGGAGGTATTCATGAACTACTTCTATGCCAAGGAAAAAAACCAGGAGATGGTGATGATTGTCGACGATGTTGTGGTCATTGCCAGAAGTGCCTTCTTTACCCATCGCACAGCAATTCCAGACAATGACCCACTGAAAGTGTTGCCGCAGCTGCCTATCAACTCAATAAGCCTCATCGCGATTGCTAACAAGTATGAGTATGCCTAGACAATCAAGCAGCTCATAGGCTTTCTTGTGAGCGTGCTGGTTTATGAGCAAAAATGCACTGACAGTCTGTCACAGCAACTGTCGTTGATAGACAAAAGCAAAGATCTATTCCTTGCGCAGGTTAAATCTATGATGGCCAAGCTGGAGACGGAGCAGCAGTAGTAGGGAAGCAACATACTAGAAAGTTGCTTGAACAGTATTCGCCAGTACTCAGAGGAACTCATTAATAACATTCCACTGTTCTGTACACTGAAGAACCTGTACATCAGTGCAAATACCGGTCATGAATTCTAGTACTCCAAGCTGGTACGTCAACTCTGACATAGTTCCGCATCAGCCCAACTCTCAAATGCACTGAGCTTTCCGAGGACAGCAATATCATCCACAAGACTGTGCTATTCACCAAACGAAGAGCCAAAGAACAGCTTGGTCAGCACTTCACAAAACGCTTCGAGTTCATTATATCCACCATCGACTCCTATCCGAGTAAAAGTCTCGAAGAGCTCGGAGTGGAGTACAAGATTTCCTAGAATGAGCTGAAAAATGCAGCCAATATACTACTTGCAAACAATCTAGGTATGCTAATATTTCCCGTGCTTTCCTGGAGCCGCTACTCTATCTGCCTCAATAAGAAGCACTGCGCTGCTCAGTTCGAACAGCTTTATGGACGCAGCTACCTTCGGACACTCAAGGAAATGGAACGCAGTTGCGAGATTGACCAAATTAATATTGCGCTGTTTCTGCTGATCAACGGTATCGTCCGGCAGTCTCAGATGTATGTGTTCGTGCCCAAAAAACCGAATCCGGCTCATAATTACATCAGGGAAGTGTTGACCAAATATTCCCTAACTGGCACACCCCTCACCTAAATTCTCAGACTGGAGGATCTCGATTCGAAACAACTCATCAAATACGTGTCCGATCACCCAGGCGAAGTACTGATCTACATGACAGAATGAATCTAGTCAACCACGGTGCTCCAAGGTTTGGAGTTTCTGCCGAATTTGCTCGAAGTAGGGTTCTGCGGAATCCTCTTCCTTACCCGTTTCTTCATCAGCACACTCTTCTTCGATGGGAATCCAGCTCAGGTCCTCTTTATCCAGTTTTTCGGCGATGCTGTATTCGATACCTGTGTAGTCCGTCTCATCCTTGTTGCGGAGACAATAAATGTAGAAGATGTAGTTCCACAGGAAGTGTTCATTTTTGATGTGAGCATCAAAATCTTTGTTCTTTTTGTCGGCCTGTGATCTGCTCATTCCGCAAATGAAGCACATGTTCTTCATGTCCTCTACAATCTGTTTTTTGCGATCACGCAGCTCTGCGAACGTATCTATCATAATACCCGACACAATGTTGCTAAACAGCAACTCCATCACTACCACGTAGACCAGCCCTGCTAAGAATTTCGAGAACTCAAAAGTTTCCATCTATTCACTGACCGTTCCCGAAACGTAAATGGACAATACGCAATCCATCACATTTTCGCAGGACTGCTTCTTCTCTGGAAGCTCGAGTATGTTGAAGGCAAGTGATACCAGACTGAACGTGTATACGAAGAACACACCCAACAGGGACACAGTGAGTAGCTGTTTGGCGTTGAAGATGACTGCTTCAAAGACGCTCTTCATGATAGCTATCCGGCTAAATGGCTCAAGCAAATGCAGCGCAAAGAATTGCGGACCTGCTAATGCCCCTAAAGCAGAAGCCATCATAAATAGGACTATGCTGATGAACTCTGATTCGTGTTTGCAGAGGCTGATAAAAACAAACCATTTGCGATAGATTGGTTCGAGTTTCTTTCTGAAACATGATTGCTCCTTTTCTTCCTCTTCTACCAACATCGTGTTCTTTAGCTCGCGAGTGTGCTTCTTCACTGCCAGATCACTTCTTACTCTTGCCCATTCCACAAAGTAGTAGATGGAACAAGCCAGCTGACCAATAGACAGAAGCTTCACAACAAACCACCACAACCGACCGCTATAGTATAGATCGAAGTTGTCAGGGCCAAGCTCGATACTGATCATGAAGAGTACAAGCACCTGCACAATGAAGCTGAGATAGAGCGCAGCCGAACGCCAGTAGGTGTAGCTGGAGGTAGTCATATTTTGGAACATTTCCATTTCCTCGATGACCTCATCCGCATAGTTAATCAGCCCGTTGAGTTTGTCGCGTTGGGTGTCTCTGTCGACACTTTGCATGATCTGTTTGCGAGTTTCCCTTGAAAGGCAGCCGAACAGGGGGTGTCTCGGGAAGTAGATGTACTGGCGGCTGAAGAGATTGATTTCTATGCGCATTATTTCCTTTTTGAGGTGATCTAGAGCTGGAAAGCATTTGATGTATTCGGCAAGTCTATCTTCCTGTCCCTCCCTTCGCCTGTCGTTCTCCTTGTAAAGCACTGAAAATATGTTGATCAGGTTCAAGTAGCAGTCCGGTAGCTCGGATTTCTTAATCGCCTCCTTTAGCCGGCTAACATTGTCGTTGGTTATGAGCTGGTGAGTTTTATCATATGGAATGTTAAAGTGGTCTAAACATTCCCTAAAATTGTAGATTGTGAGAGCTCCGAGAAACCCAAGTGTGAGTTTATAGCGTATCTGATCGAAGACCACGTCGTCATTGCCTTCCATATTGCTGAGTACTAGTGAGACTGACTTGTTGTAAATATCGAAGAGTTCATCAACATTTTCCTTGGATTCTATCAGCATCGTTATTTGCTTTTCTTTAGTCATGAAGGCCTCCATAAAACATAAGTCTTCCAAGAAAGTGGACTTACAGAATGTAACTTGGTTCTCGACACAAGGAAGCTGAGTCACCTCATTGACGAAGTCCAACAGGAACAACGGGATGGCCAGAATGTTCACGTTCATGATCTTGAAGAATCTTCGGAGGAGCAGTGTGGTCTTCTCGATGAAGTTGATTGAGTTTGGTCTCTCAGACCCATCCTCGTCCCTTTGTAGACGAATGAACTTCTTCATCTCCACGTTGTTGTTCTCACAAAGCAGCTGCAAGAATCGGAATATTCTATTGAGGGCGTTTGATTTTTCTCGTTTAGATACCTTCTCAGCAATCGGGTCGTAGCAGTAGATGAACTTGCGTTCCATTACTCGATCTTTTGTGTTGAAATAGTCGTAGGTGTCCTCATGGGTCATGTGGAAGTTGTTGTGACTATTCATTGTCTACCTAATCTTGGTCAGTCGGTACAGCTCGTCTCCCAAGTACCTGATGGTGTCTTCAATTGAACTTAGCATGAGGTTGTCTTTGTCAAGAGTCATTTCCTGCAGCAAGGCCTACTGACATACTCGGTTACCACCGAACAGCAATGCTATCGTCAGCAACAACAGCTAGTTTAATAGCACAAGGTTTTAGTTGAGCCTTTGTTTGAATATTGCGAAGATAAGTTGGTGACAGTTCGCTTCAATCAGCAACTCCTGACTACGCGCAAGCTTTTCCTTATCCTAGTCAGTAACGTATTCTGCAGTCCACTTGTCTACTGGTAACTTCTCTTTTCCCTCCTCCTTCGTTTCGCTGATGAATAGCCTCAATATCCTGACAAATTCGATCTTCGACTCATTCTTGATCGAGTCAGGGCTGGTCTTGATCATCTCCACCACAGATGTTACGAAGTCCTTGATAGTTACTATTGGTAGGCTGTCCTGCTGGTAGCCGATGCTCTTCCACTTTGCTGTGTAGAACTCCTTCTCAATTCGGTCGAAGTCGAAGAAGAGCTTCACAAAATGCATAAACTCGTTGTCCTTGTAGTTGCGATACACCTCTTCGTTTTGCATATTCTGGCATATCTTTTAGTGGATGTCGTTTAACACGCTGTTCTCCTGATCGTGGCTAAGTTCCTGCTTACCCAGCACATTGAAGGACCGAGACTGGTGGACAATAATTTTGACCTGCTCGTTAGCAGAGGGGCCAAGCCCAAGTCCCTTTTAGGCCACCCGAACTTTATACTTTTCGAAGCGCTTGATGACGCGGGTGAACATGAGATCAACGTACTTAATCTTCTTGGTGAATTAGTCAACGTTCAGACGTTCATTACGGAGGGTTAGGTTTCTAATCAGCTCCTCCCTCATTTTGTTGATCTTGTGGCAGGTAATCATTTCTATAAAGTTGCGGAAGAATGTCTTGCTGTAATCGTAGAAGAAGTTGGCAGAGACGTTCTCAATTTCCTGCTCGCCCTCTTCATACATGAATTACTTCTTGTCGTAACGCTGTTCCATCTGTTTTAGTGTAACGGTGTCCAAGAAGGTGAGTAAGCACCCCTTGATTTCCCTGAGAAAGCAGATCAAGAACTTGCTCTTACTCTTTCTCTTGATAATCCGGAGATGAACGTAACCGAATAGCTCCATCAGGCTGAGTACCTGATCGAGCACGACAGCATTGTTTCTCATGCAATGCTTCAAGTGATCACAGAATTTGGGTTTAGAAACCATGGAATAGAAGCTGGTAAGCATTTCGATGAAGGCGCAGTAGGTGTAGCTGGCCAAAAACGTAAATCGGATCGGGTACTCGATTTCTACTAGGGAATGCCTGTCATAGTCCTCCTCAAAGTCCTCGATGTATGCTTTGAGCTCATTTGCTAAGTTTGTGAGTTCCCGCTTAATGAACTCTTCGAACATGAGGATATCATATTCGACTGGGATGTAGTACAGGCGGTTGATGTAGCCTCGGAGATGGCGAACTAAAGGCCAGCACCTTTGGCTTTTCTCAATCAGATTGAGAATGTCGAGGTACGGATGGATGTTTGAGCACTTACCAATATTAACTTCGTGCTTGGATTAGATGAGGCAACTGAACGCCTGGAAGAACATGATAATGTAGGTGAGGTCTCCTGTGATGGGGAGCTTGTTCTTTGAGAAATACTCCTGATAGCGGTCGGGAGGGCATCCCTCCATGAGCCTCTCGAGTCCCTTTGTGTAAAGTTCGAGTTGTTCATCCAGTTTCGAAAGGTCAATGATCTGGAACTTGGTGCGCTGGAAGGCCGACAGTATTTCGAGCTGGTTCTTTTTGACTCCTTTCTAGTTGAAGAGTGTGAGCAGCCGGAAGATATCAAGCAGCTTGCTGGAGTAGTAATCTGATGTTGATTTTTGCCTGACTTCCTCGAGGAGCATTTCTATGAGCCAGCTAACATCGCTCTTGACGATCAGCTTGTTATTCTTGATAAGCTCTCGGATGAAGTCAGCAACGCCGATATTCCATCGCAGGTGTTTGGTGACTAGCCGCAACGTCGAGGTCAGGTCTGCCTTGTTCTTGGGATGGTTCCATATCAGCATGGTCAGGTAGTTGTAGATGGCGTGCAGGCATTTCAGGTGTATTTCGTTGCTATCGGGGTTGTTGATCAGGTCGATATACTTTAGCAGCACCAGATGGCTATCCTGATTCTTTATGAGCTTTTGGTAGAGAGCGCAGGGATACTCTCTCTCATTGTAGATGGTTATTGTACTGCCCAGCGACTCGTAGCTGTATAGGTTCTTCAGACTGTTGTCGTCGACCTGCCTTCCCGTCTTCATCATCTCGATCAGGTAGCACAGGTCTTGGATGACTCCCGACTTCTTCTTTTACTCGCACTGCTCGTCTGCACAGTAGGGCTTCCAGATTCTAATGGCCTCCTTTTCGTCTTTCTCACGGGTGAGCTACCGGATGTTTGGTATCTCCAGGAACTTGAGCTTGGAACGAATTTCCTCTCGGGACTTCTTAGACAGTTTATTGAAGTTTCCATCGGCAACAATGATGACGTTTTCGAAATTGTTGATCAGGTCTTTACGTTGACCGAATATCCTCGAAAGAATGAGCAAGCCGTAGTTCATGAGCTCGTAGTTGTGATACTCTGACAATTCCATCAAGGCCAGGAACACATCCTTGATGTGGTCGAATCGGTCGAACAGGTAGCGCTTGGCTTTGGTCTACACTTTCTATTGTTCAATAGGAGTCAGCTCACGCATTCTGTTGATCCACAGATTCTCGTTATCAAACATGTCGGGCTCCTTCTTATGTTTCAGTTCCCTCATGAGCGACCCCATGAGATTGTCATCACTCTTCTGCTACTGGCTGTTGCTGAACTCCAGTTACACTGGTCGCATGTACCGGTCGAAGTCGATGGTGTACCAGTACATGCCCTTGAAGAAGAATGTCAAGAGGGAGACTCGAGTGTTTGTCTCCATATCCATCATGATGTCGATAATGTCCAAACACTTGATTTTGCACTACAGGTACTCCTTGCTAATTTTGTTGTTGAGCTCTGCTTTTTTGGAGCATACGAGTTCCTGCATCTGAGACAAGGTTATCATGCGACCTCGAATAGCCTCTTCCACTGCATCGATGACCCTTGTGCTGTCGTACTTGATGATCTTGATCAGCAGTGGAATGATCTCTCGAAACTGTTCTATGTCCTCCCAAAATCCGAGAGTGATAGTACCGCGTAATAGGTCAAGCAAGCTCCCCAATGCCCGACTTTCCTCAAAATCCTGGGTCGGCTGAACCTCCCTCAAGTACACGACGATAAAGTCCAGCACCTTCTTGATGAAGACCAGCTCGTTCTTCTTCTTGGTTGAATGCGACTTAAGAATAACGTTTTTGATGTCGATATCCTTCCACTCCCTGACCTTTGCGATTCTGCGTATGGTTTCGAATCCCTGCACATCGATATAGCAGCAGTGCACCACTCGAATCAACGGATTGATTATCCGTCGCCGATCCTGCTGTTGGCAGACCTTGTCGATCTGTTTGACGACGGGGCTGTTTATCATTTCGCAGATGGTCTCGTAGTTGATGATGTTTTGGCTGATGTATTTGATGTTTTCGCTGTTCTGGTGAATTGAAATATCTGCCAGCAGCTGAAGGTATTGATAAAAATACCGCCAAACCTCAGTACTCCCGTGCTGCTCGAAGAAGTCAAGCAGCTCGTATTCCTTTTGGAGGTAATCCAAGCAGATGACTGACTCTTTGAGCCTGAACTTGATGAGATATTTATTCTCCTATCGGAACAGCAAGAGTTTGACTGCGTCTTGGTTGGAACGTATGGACTCTTTGCCGCAGTAGCAGAGGTACCTAATGAGTTTGATGTAGCCGCTGTTAAAGCTGTAGCTATCGATAAAGCTGCTGGCTGCCAGTCCAATATCAGTCTTTCGGATTTCGCTGGAGATGGAGATATGGTTGTTCTCGAATGCCTTCCACAGGAAGCTTTCGACAAAAGGTTCCTTGATGTTGTAGAATTGCTGCAGGAAAATGTGTAGCCATTGCGAGGTGTAGATCTTGATGTCGGGGAAGCTGCAGAGGTGAAGCAGTATTTGATAGCACAGCTCGAATATGTTGATGAGACTGTCGATCTAGTTGCCCTTTCCGCTGAACTCATCGAATCCCTTGAGATTGGGGTAGACTTTGCCGAACTCAACGATGATATCTACGATCATGTCGATGAGTTTGAGGTCTCGCATTACCACTGCTACAAAGTACGAAGGTTTGCTGTGCACCGTCCCCAAATCGCTTGAGTTATTAACCCCGTATAGCTTACAGCACAGCTTTTCGAGGGTAGTGCGGATAGATTCCTGCAGGAACGGGTTGAAGTTCTTGATAATGAATTCCTCCACCGAGCGACGGTCAGTACCGATAGACAGAAAGCATCGCACCTTCACCAACAGCTCTGTGCTACTAAGCAGATAGTCAATAAGCTCGCGATCGGTATGCTCGAGTTTGATGAGTTTGAAACTGTCCTATGCTGCGTCCTCCTCAAGCATCTGCACCAACCGGTACGAATAATTCTTCTCGCAATGTTCTAATAGCTTGTTCAAGTAAACCTTCTCGAAGTTCATTTTTGAGGCCAATAGTTTGCTATCATGCTTTAAATTTACAAGCTAGCGGTTTTCGAGGCCTCCTGTATGGGGAACCACTGACTTGAGGGTTAGTCTCCGATCCAAATTGTTGCTGAGCTCTACTTTGCCGAACACGTCAACTGACAATGTTTTCTTGTACACATAGTGTTTTAGGTAGGCAGTCTCACCTTGATAGCAGACCTCCCACAACGCATCGTAGCAGATATTGCCACTGCTATTGACCTTGATGAACACCCTATTCTCATCAATATCGCAGCTCAGGTAGCCCATGCACTTGCTGTACTGTAAGTATACCACATCCTGATGCTGGACTCGAGCGTATTCTAATTTGAAGTGAGGCTCCATCCAGAGTATCAGCTGCGACTTGGATTGGTTGACGGTGGGGTGCCTCACAGGCTGCTGAATCTCGTTGATGGGGTGAATGTCATCGTACTTCTCCGACAGGAATATCTTCTTGTCGATGTAATTCAGGTAGCTGTTCGATCGTAAATGGTGTAGCCGGAATGGCGTCTTCAACCGGAACTTCTCCCCTTCCTTCTCAAACGAACGGTAGGTCTCCACTCGGAACAGTATATCGCTGGAGAATTCGTTGGTGAGCTCGAGTTTGAATGATCCAAAGCCTGCCTCCCCGCAGATAAAACATCCTTTTAGGTAGCTTCCTGATACCACATGATTGAGGATGATGTACTCCCCAAAGTGAATATCTCCGCCCTCCATTAACTTTGTATTGTTCACGAACTGCTCCACCTACTTTTCCTTTCGAGACTCGATATCAGCGTCCTCCTCGTTGCTGGTTGCTTCGTCGTGAATCTCAAACGAAGATTTGGGTAGTACCCGGAAGAGCTCCTGTCGAGAAATATTCTCTAAGTTGTCATATGCAAAGAAGAGGTTAGTGTCTGTGAACCCCTTGCTAATGAGTAGGCCCTTGATCTCTTTAGAGGGGTCACTGAGGTTGGGCAGCATCCCGTGAATCGAGACGATGTCGCCGTACTTGATGATCTCCTCCGACATTATAGGGTTTGAATTCAAATATGTTATGGGTGTTATCATTGCTCGTTCTCGCTGTGGATTTCCTCCACATGGTTGATAAGACGCTGCCAGCGAACATACTTGCGGAGAAGGGCTGCTAGGGTGTGTTTTTCTTCGTTTCGGTTGCGACAGTAGAGGAAAATCAACAGGTCTTTGAGACCTGCTTGAAGGACGAATACTGGTAGAGTGAGTGCCCAATGCGCAAATTGTTCGTTGGTAGGGAACATGACGAATTCGACGATCGCTATGATCGTCAAGACGACGGCCAGCATGATCATAATGAATATCGGTGTGCCTCGTCGGGAAGCACAAGTCTTACAGCATCGCGACATAAATGTGATGATGTTGTAGAAAACTGGAGCGAGTATCACCAAGGCGATGATAAAGGCTATTCCGTAAGAAATGCTGATGAGGGCTGTGATAGCCAGATGGCAGCATTCAAACTCCAGCACAAAGGACAAAATATACAAGTACTCCGGGTAGGCGAGACTATCCTTGAGCAGGTGGTAGTAAGTGAAGTAGTTGGCTGTGACGTCAACTGGTGGGGATATCTTTGGTTCACCGATCCCACTATTGCTTCCAACTGATGGAGGAGGATTATTTGGCAGTATTTCTATCTCACCCTCCAAAGCAGCTTCCTTCTCTATCGGAAGGTTGTCCAGTTTGATCGTATTGTCGTGAGCACCTCCTACTGATGTAAGTTCGTCCAGATCTTTCTTCTTCTTTCTTTTGTTTCGAGGCTCCATTTCATAGTTATTCATTGAGCCCACTTCCGAAGAAATTTTAGCCATATCGTTCTGCCTTCTGCAATAGAGAACTTAAGCAGCAATTACAAGACCAAGCACAAGTGCGTAGATGATGACCCCGTAGACTGTCATTCCATGCGACTTGGGTGGCACAACTGGTGGATCTCTCAGCCTGAATTCCTCCCAAATCTTTGAAAACACTCCACAACTGTTGTTGCTGATGTTTGAGGATGTGCCATTGGAAGCTCGACATTAGTACAGTGCACTTTGGTTGGCATCAAGAATGACAGGTAGTTGGATACTAATATTAACTTTCTGGTCATTTCCAACTTCAAAATAGTACCATGAACTGTTTGGCAGGAACATGGCCAAAGCATACGGGTAGAGCGTGCTCATGTAGGTATTGGACATCAGCAGCCTATAGTAGAAGTTGACCTTCCACAGCGCCATCGTGAAGTTCAGCAGAGGCACAGAGCTGTTCATGAGGGTGTTCTTAAAGAAATAGTCTGAGTTTATGACCTTGAACTCAATGTTGTTCTGGTAGCGGTAGTAAGATGTTTGAGTCAAGTAGTTCTTCATAAAATCCCCTGCGACAACCAACTTGTTTCTGAGGTACTCAATATTATCCACAGCAAGGGCATCTGATGCTGCTGCTAGGTACGACACTATCTGGACATACATGTCTGCTTCATCGAAGGAACCCACTGTCGTGACTCTGTCTAGGGTGTTCTGCAGTATCACTAGTTGAGAGGCTGTGAGTGCGTCAGGGTACGTAACCACCGACAGCATAATTTGGAGTTTGCTTAGAGTGGTGAGGCTACTTGCCAGCAGCCTTCTCTCGCCGTTGTTTCTCAGGAATTTTGTAAGCTTATCTTGGATACTTATTACCTTGTTCCAGATGGTGCTTTCGTAGGTACAGTAGCGCCCATTATAGAAATCATCGCACTTGCACTGCATCGATTTATTCTTGAAGGTTGTACAGATACCGTGACCGCAAGTTGAACAGGGGTTTGTCAGAGGTGCTGAAACATATCTCTGTCCAACTGTCATTTTAAAGGAGTTCACCAACACTGAAATGTTGTCGGTGGTTGCTGAAGCGATGTTGCTATCGATGACTTCCAGCTTGCTCGCTGCAGAGCCAGCGGCGCTTGAAGTGCTGTTGAGGAAGTCAATGTATGTCACCTCGGAGTATAGAGTGAATAGACGGACTGTCAGTTTAATGTTGGTATTTTCTTGCGTAAACGGCACTGAGAAGAGAATAACGTAGTTCGTGAGTGTCGTGATGTTAGCGAATCCACTCAGGAACAGAGTCTTTGGATCCAACGAGGACTCAACGTAGAACTCATAGTTGAAGGGGAATATTCCGGAACCGTTGAAGTTGATGACTGTGAGGTTGAGGACTCCAGTGATTGGTTCGAAGGATGTGGTATCGAGACTAAAGCTTGCGGTTGCCGGCTGAGCTGTTGTGAACTCTGTCGAATTGACCACATCCTCGTCTTTGACAAAGAAGTTGAATATACCGTTAGCTTTCAAAACAGTACTGTTGAGAGTGATGTTGAGCTTGTAGTAATCTCGAACTGTCAGATCAAACCGCATCATGGTGCTAAGCAAGGATTGCGAGCTCAGTTCTATGGCGTCGTAATTCGCCTATGGGCTGTAGGTGTTGGTGACTTGGATGGTGATTGGTTGCAGATACGAATACAGCCCATTGGGCAGCCTTGTGCCGTATACGGTAATTATGAGCTGACGACTCGGCTGACAGACCATTCGATTGCCATTAGCAATTGGCGTTCCATCACAGTACATGCTGCACTGGCTGGTAGCTGGCAAGAAATTGAGATAGCTAACGCACTGCGTACAGTTGTAGTGGCACGGTTGACAGATGTTACTGTTTGGAACCACCACATAATCACTGGATTGACAAGTGGTCACACAGAGAATCGATCCATTTGTAAAGTTTTGTTTGTTAAGTCCTGTGGTACACTGTAGGCATTGGTTGGCACTGACGCATTTGCTGCAGTTTGTCGGGCAGGAAAAGTTTGAGGGATTGACTGAACTGTAAAGTTTTTCGTAGTCCAGATACGAACCCGCTGATGATGGCTGTGCGAGACAGTACCTATCAGTCGAGTACTGTGAAGTTGGACAACTGGATAAGCATGATGAGCCGCTTTATTTGTAACCTTCCGGGCATTTTACCATACAACGGTTCAGGGTGTATATGTTGGCAACAAGCTTTGCAGTGATTGAGAAAGTCCCACTTGGGCAGGTCTGGTAACAGGCTCCCCTATACTAATACCAAGAGGTATTCGTACAGACTAAGCAGGTTGTTAGCAGACTGCTGACATCATAAGTACACCTGCTGCAGGTCGAGTTGCAGGCACATAGAGAAGCATTGGTGGCACTCAACTGAGTATTCTCTGGGCAAGTTGATAGACTATATTAGCAACAAGCAATACCATAGTTCGTTGAGCCATTTGCCGTTGGCGCAGGGAGCAGGGTTAACGTAGACGCAGAAATTACTGTTAAATTGATAACCAGGACCGCAGGTTAGACATACAGATTGGTTGGTGCAGTTTGTACAGCCGCTTGTACTAAATTATTGGCATTATTACCAAGGAAGGCAGTGGTTGTAGCTGCCGAACGACAAAGAATAGAAACCTTGGGAACAAGCCGATAGGCATGCTCCAAGTTGACTTGTAAAGTTGGCTGCACATTTGGTACAGTAGCTGGCATTCATGCAAACTAAGCAGCTTGAAGAACAATTCGCACAGGCTCCATAGCCTGAGGCATAGATTTTACTGAGGTATTCTGTAACGTTGTTAGGTTGCTTAAATTGGCCTGGCGGACATCGGGATGTGCAGGTTCCAGCTGTGGAGTTCAGCTGGTATTGGATGGGATCGCGGCACGCAAGACAGAATGTTCGATTTCCTTGGCAACTCAAACACAGCGAGTCACAACTTTTGCACATGCTCTAGGCATCCGAAAAGTACTCGGAATCAAGGCAGCTTGTCACGCATTTGTAGTACCGGAGCAACCCCGATCGACAGCTAGTACAAAAGGTCTCGTTAATGCACGTGAGGCAATTCGGAGAACAAGGGGAGCACATTTAGGCGAGGAGATACTTCATGTAATATCCATCGCTGCATTCAAGACAATTGGCTGCTTGTGATGTGCAGTACTTACCTAAATCAGCTTCTATGTGTACATTCGACGTTGCAGTTAGCCAGATTGTAGTTCCTATCGATGAACTTGCCAATGTAAGGAGCGCGTATGTCGCAGCGAGTTGTGAAAGAGTTGTAAATGAAGCTGTCGAAGCAGACATCACAGCTTTTTGGTTGGTCTACTGTTCCATTGCTGCCATTGTTAATTTGGTTGTTGAGCGAACATTTTTTACACCCCTTGACACAGGGGAGGCAAGTTATGTTGTCCTGGCCCATACCATACCCATCAGTGCAAGTGAGGCAGTCTCCTGCCTCGTTGCAAGAACCACAGAACGGTGTTTTACAGGTTTTGCAGACCAACCCTTCCGGGGTTGCGCGTAGATAATAGGAATCCAAACATACTAATGGTTGCCCATCTGGCAAGCATACTTGATGGGCACATGGCTAGCAGTTAAGTTGTTTGGGTGATCCACATGCTTGCATTGACCTACATAGACCGTCCGCCATATCCAGAAAGTATCCCTAAATTGGCTGATGGTTCGTACTGAGCTGCATTGAGTGCAATTGGTAGCGGTGTGTGTCATGCAGTTCGGGAACTCTGGCACGCAGAGGTTGAGACTAATAAGCCCCGTCAGCAGCAGCAAACCCAACATCAAAAAGTTATAATGATGAGGTGAAGCAAATATATAATCGCAGAATGGCAGACAGCAACCGCCATAAATACATTTCATTAGACGCTACTCGCCTGACTTACAAGTAGATACGCGAGCTCAGAGGTGAAATCAGCCCATGGGTGGAAAACAAAGAGCCAATACTGCCGCCTCTGACTGCCAACAAGACTATAGAACAATCCTCGACGAAGAAGGAACCGGAAAGGCATATAGAAAGACCAAAAATTGAATCGCCAAGACAACTTCCAGTCTCTTCAACAACTCGAAAGCTATCGCGTTAACCTTACCAATCCAAACCAAAGCTGAAGCGTGACCTGCACAGAATCCGATACTCAGACATTAATGAAATGGCGGCACTAACCTTGATACCTCTGTCGGAAGGAACCGCTGTCAAAGAGTCAAAGACACTCAGCAACAGCAAGAACTTTGCTCGCCTTGAAATGCTGACTCTTGAAACTACAAACCCCAAACCTGCTCGGACACCCGATGACGATGAGCTTCTACAGAAGCAGTTTTCAAGATTTCTGTATGAGATGCATAGTGAGGCAAAGATACCTTATAACCACGCAAGCAGACGCAATCCAGTTGAGTTCAGCCGCAAGCGACGGATTATGGAACTGTTGACCCTTAACCGAGTTAATGAAACAGCGGTTAAACACGAATCCCCAAAGAACCTGAAGGTAGCATTCGATAAGTTCGATTCATTCCTACCTAACTACCCAAAGAAGCAACTGCTGTCGCCTCCTCGGAAGATGCAGCTCTTCAAAAGATCCATAATCTGACAGATCGAAGTTTTTCAGCAACCATTCGGCGACATAGATATTGATCATTTTTGCTTGCCCTTGAAAGTGTTCCTCCATTGTTCAATTTCCTCTTTGGTTACTAAGTTAGAGTATAAGAGTACATGTCCGGAACAGAGCCACAGGCTCACGGATGCCCTTCGAATCCTGCAGCAGGGTCAGTAGCGCGCCATCGAACTTCTCTTTGCGCAGGTACCCAATCAGTTTATTATCTCGTGGAGTTCGGACTTCACAGCCCAGAAGGAAGTTGATCTTGGCACTTGTTGACGGGATGTATGGCTCAAGCAACAGCGAAACGAATCTGATGAGATTGCAAGCAACTCCAATGATGATCTTCGACCTAAATATATTCCATAATTACCTTCCACTTTCCTTGGTCTGCTTGTCGAACGGCTTGCTGTCCTGAATGTACTTGTTCACTAGCGAAGAAATCTCCATGGCGGTTTTGAGTCCCTCTTTGATTTCCACCTTATCCAGTAGCTGTGTGTACTTCTTGAATCGTTCCTCCACAATCTTCAGGATTCCGAATTCATTCTCAGTCAGATCTTCGTAGGACACCTTTGGTATCTGTTTGTCGTCGTTGTAAATGAACTTTAGAACTCGATTGCACAGATTTCCCACATTGTTCAGCAGCTCTTTGTTGTTCTTTTCGGCAAAATCTTCCCAAGAGAACACAGTATCGGAGCATTCAGGGCGGTTGATGAGGAGGTAGTAGCGCCATACCTCAGAAGGAATACCAGTGCTCTGAGCGCTGTCACCGAATACACCTGTGCCTTCGCTCTTTGAGAATTTTCCATCTTCGTAGTTGAGATACTCAGTAGTAGAGATATGATGGAGAAGGGTCCAATCGAGCTGGCTGGAGATAAGACTAGCAGGGAAGATGACTGTGTGGAATGGAATGTTATCTTTGCCCATGAACTGGTACAGCTTAACTTGCTTCGGATTCTGCCACCAAAGTTTGTAGTCTTCCTGGATGTAGTTAGCGGTAATGGAGATATATCCAATTGGCGCATCGAACCACACGTAGAACACTTTCTTCTCGTAACCTTCAACCGGGACAGGAACACCCCATTTAAGGTCTCTAGTGATATTCACGGGTTTGAGCCCCTTTTTGATCCAAGCTTCAGATACCGCGATAGAATTCTCAGTCCACTCTCCTTTTTTGCTGCTTTCCTTCAACCACTTTACTAGATCTTCTTCAGCCTTGGGGAGATCAATGTAGAAATGTTCGGTCTCTCTTTCATAGGGCTTTGTTCCACATAACTTGCATTTAGCATCTTCAAGTTCGATTGGGCTTGCCAATAGCTTTTGACACTTATCACATTGATCGCCCTTAGCTTTATCGTACTTACAGTTTGGGCAGGTACCAACGACGTATCGGTCAGCAAGGAAGCGATCGCACTTCTCGCAGTAACACTGATTCATCTTATCTTTGAAGATACGTCCATTGTCTTTTGTCTTATTGAAGATCTCTTGGACAATAGTGGTATGCCAGGGAGTGCTGGTGCGACCAAAGTAGTCGAAATCGATATCAAACCACTTGTAAATACCGTCGTGGATCTTAAAGTAGTAGTCACACACCTCCTGAGGAGTTTTTCCTTCTTCAAATGCCTTCACTTCAGTGGCAGTTCCATACTCATCAGTTCCGCAGATGTACATAACATTGTCTCCGTTCAGCCGTTTGTACCTTGCAAAGACATCAGCTGACAGCACACAGCCTATCAGATTACCCAGATGTGGCACGTTGTTGACGTAGGGGAGCGCACTTGTGATCAGAATATTCTCTGATTCGCCGGGAACTGTCTTCTCCTTGTGCACCTGTAGCCTTTGGTTGTTGAACTCTGCGAGGTATTCAGGAGACAGGTCCACAGCCTTTGCATCTTTCTTCTTGACCTCCTTTTGCTCCTTGACCTCCTTGGGCTTGTTGGCTTCCTCGAGTAGTTTGGCCTCCTTAGCAGCCTGCTTTTCCTAGTGCTTCTTTGCCTTCTCAAGTTTCTTAAGCTGATGCTTTGAGAGTTTCTTGTTGCCGTGCTCATCGACCCCTGCATCCTCTTCTTCTTCCTTAGGTTCCTCTTGCTTCTCAACCTTTTCTTCGACCGATGGAGTAGGCTTTTGCTATTTCTCTTACATATTGTTGGTAACCAAAATTAATTTGAACTTCTAAACGTAGACGAGATCATTTGTACTCTAGATCGTGCCAAAATATTCTTTGATAATTTCAATGTTTTGCTTATCAGAAGCGACTTTAAACAAAAGGTGCCAGCACTGATGGAGAGTTAACCAGCATGGACTTGATTTTACTCTCATACTCAATTGGAAATCAAGAGTGTTCGGCTAAGCAGTGCTCGGCCT
>ERZ724508.732-NODE-732-length-22067-cov-5.403189_pt1 | contig 22067 bp, 28 predicted proteins | sample MGYA00376041_ERZ724508 | MGnify/ENA primary metagenome ERZ724508 (study PRJEB28724, sample SAMN07190887) | wastewater metagenome | isolation source: effluent of sewage treatment plant in Hong Hong | place: USA: Christiansburg, Virginia | collected 2016-03-01 ...
GTAACATCATCATCCATTGATTTGATTTAAGATTAGTTGGATCTCTTTCTGTTTTACTCTTTACTTGTCTGGAAATTATATTGCCTTCTCCACTTCGTGTCATAAATAATTCATCAAAGGGAAAGGCTATCGAAACCCATTGATTATTGAATTGAGAACCATACGATGCTAATCATGCATTGAAGCACTTCGTGATGTAGTTGGCAAATGATCCCACCTGCTCAGCAGTACAGTAGGGTGCGAACCTCTCCAGCTCCATCACTCCGATCCGCCCACCGAACAGCAGCCTGAAGTATTCCATAAACGATTTGAGGTTGGCCACAATCTCACCGAAGGCAGAGCAGACAATTAGTCTGAAGAGGCATTCATTTATAGGCTGACTTTTCCCGATATACTGGTTCAGATCCCTAAAATAGGTGTATATCGTCGTCTTGAGTAGGTTTCTCCTTGCAGTCAGATCAAGTGATTTGATCCTCTCAATCTATTGTGGGTACAGATATTCAAAAGAACCCGAACTATTTCCTAGCTCCTCTTGCCTGAAACTGATTAACGCTTCTAAAGCACCAATCAGGCTCCGAATTGCTTCGAGTTTATCAGCGTAAAGTTCGCAGATCGCTTTGCGCGTGGAGATTAAAAATACGAGTTCGTCAGGGAGACTTGGCCTGCGTGCGAGAGTCGGCATACTCTGATTGAGCGAGGCACTAGGCTTTAGCATTGGGGGAGGTACCTTTATGCCGGATGATAGATGCTGGGGTTGCCCAGGAACAGATTGCAGCACAGAACTCATAGGATTGGCTTTCTCAGAAATCTTTTAGTTGTAGGTGGGGATTTGAAGCGACTGCAGATATTGTGGAAGTTGAGCTTCGGGTATTCCAGAGGAAGAGATGCTGGAGATGCTTCCTTTTGGATTTATTTCCAAACCTGACTCCTTTGCCTTTTCAATTAGGAAGGTCCGAGAAGCTATCGTTGTGGCATCATTCATCGATTTGGTCTTCTTAGTCAAAAAGGCGTTGGGGTTGTGACCTTTCGGAGCGAAACCTTGGTCGCTTTTAATTGAGCTGCTCATCGAACTGTTGTCCTCAGAAAGACTTCTATCGGAGTAGTACATGGAGTTACCAGGCTCTTCGTGAACCCGAGTAAGGAGGTCAGGTTGCTCCATGACACTCAACAGCTGAAGCACTGTCTATGTCTTCGCCCGTTTCTGAGGCTCGAACTCAAAGAATTTTTTGAATAGGAATATGAGATGCTTTGAGGTCTTTTGAAGCTTTTTAACGATGAAGTTCGCTTCCTTCTCCATGTTCTCCTTTCTGATCATTTTGATGACATTTTTAATGTCGAACTCGGGAATACAGATATTCATGATGTTGTCCGTGATGACCTCGAAATCGCTGAAGGTCATGAGCCTACTGCCATGGTAGAAGAAAGGATTGATTCGGAAGTAGGATTCGAAGGCGAGAACACCCAAGGCCCAGATGTCTACAGTCTTATCGTAGGCGTCGTTGTAGACTCGGTTATTCATGATCTCTGGAGCTAGGTATACGGGTGTCCCAACGAATGTCTGACTTATCTCCCCCACAGATGATACTCCAAAGTCGGTGATCTTGCATACATTATGTTTGAGAATGACATTGTCGATCTTGATGTCCCGATGAATGACCCCATTTGAGTGGATGTAGCTAATGCCATGTGTCAGGTCCTTCAGCATAGCGATAAGCTCCATTTAGCTGAGAGACTTATCCTATCGGCTGTCGATGTAGTTCGAAAGGCTACACTCTCCCAACTCCATAACAACGACAAGGTTGTTATCCGAGGTGCTAAGGATAAACAGCTCCTTACAAACTCTCCACGTACTTGATTACGTTTGGATGGGCCATTCTTTTGTGAATGCTGATTTCCTTTTCGATTGCTTCGCGAGAAGGCAACTGGCTTAGACTGATCAGTTTGATCGCGTAGTGTTAGCCAGTTTGGATGTTCTGACCGCAGAACACAGTACCCTGCTGACCACGACCCAAATCGTACTGGACTCGATAGCTTCCGGCTTTCCCTTGCAACACCGATTTCATCATGGTTGATAATATTACGATCTTTGTGCGCTTCAACTCAGCAGCCACTGTGGTCAATTTATATTTACGATGGAAGAGGAAGGTGAGCTGGAAATGCAGATCATTCTGCTTGAGTATAAGTACAGGAAGGAGCTTCAAGCAGAGAATCAAAAGGAACGTTTGAGAATTCAAGTGAGGCAGAGCATCAAGGATGAGTTCTCTCTGTGGAGGTCCAATACCATCTCGAATCTCAAGCAATATGGAATCCTTGGAGTTCCCATTTACTTGGCATCCATAGTGCTGTTTCGGTCAGCATTCATCCTCCCAGCGATGACCACGACAGCCAGTTACTTCTTGTATCGATATGGTCTTCCCTGATAGCTGCTTATAATATGAATATCGACACGCTTAGCTACTCCTCGGTCATTAGAGCATTCGCATCGGTCGGATACCATCCAGATTCATGCCTAACCCAGCATCAATACGAGGTCTGTTTGAATAAGCTCGTCAAGCGAAGATACCCTCAGCATACCTTCGACAGTAATGTTGCTTCAGAGCTCTTCGAACAAAATGATAAGGGTTACGATAATACCGCAAAGGTCTCCTCCTACGCCATGACTGTTGTAACGGCATTTCAAATACTCGTGGAGCGCATAGTTCAGTCGTCAAGCAGGATGCAATACTATCCAGAATCGGTTTCGGGAGCAGCAGGTGAAGCCAACTGTTCAGAAGAACTGATGGTTTTCAAAGAGGCAAAAAGCGACTCTGAAAGCCTCCTGATGGCTTTTGGAGAGAAGAACACCGAACTTGAAACATTGACTCCTCCGCAAATCAACTTATCAAGGATCCTACAAGCATCTGAAGTTGTACATTCCCAGACCTTGAGCACTGCTCCCGATTACTCAAAGAAGGTGCTGATCGAACAGAACTCATTGGAACATCAAAAGAATACTCCTCAATTTGCTCAGTCATCTGTGATGATTGGCCGTCATCAACCCTCAGCACAGATAAGACCATCTGGCGGCAACAATAAATTACAGCCACTCCAAATCTTGTTGATTCTTGCAGCAAGCCTCGCTCTGGTTCAGCTGTTCATGTCACGACACAAATACCACTTTATGAATCTGCCTGCGGCATTGGCAGCATTCGCTGGGGTAAGCTCCAGATTTCGTAATAAAATTGTCATTAAATCTATCCAACTCTGTCTGAGTGTTGCAGTTGTGCTTTCTGTCTACTGGCTCGTTGAAGTTGCAGTGGTAAGATGTTTGAGACGCAGAGTCCAAGGGTGCATGAAATCTTCGGTAGCAGCGCCGATGAGACTCCAACTTTCATGGAGAATACAGCAGCAGGCATCTCCCAACCTCTCCAACAAGCGATGGTGTGCATGCTGCAGACAGACGGGAGGTGCATAATGGTGCAGCAGCAGCCACACTTGATTCAGACAGACCCTTCAGTAAATTTCCATGAAGGTTCAACTACAAAAAGCCCAAACCTTGAATGTGCAACACCCCACTCCGAGCTACCTTTGCAGTTGATGCTGTTTCTCGTGACAGACGCACTGAAAGTACTTGACCCGTAATTCAGATCCTCTCATGTTTCATGATGCTTAACTTCAATCCATCTGAAATAACACCACCGAATTCATCAACCTTCGCCAAAGAAAAGATGATATGAATGTATTTAATGTTGATTATTCATTCAAAGTCAACTCGGTACGTTGCTCGAATTTTGACCCCATTCGACGACACGTTTCTTTCGATATCGAATGCCTCCTTCATTTCTCTCTTGCATACCAGGCATTTGTTGTTGCACTGCTCCACATAATATTTCATGCACGGGAAGCAGCAGGTGAGGTGTCCGCAGGGTATCGCCACCATGCTACTTCTCGAGGATAGGCAGACCAGACAGTCTGGTTAGTCCTTGCTGTCCTGCAGGGGAATTGTGGTCTCGCTTGGTTGTTCGGTCCCAGCCACAGAAAAGTAGTTTGAGGAGATCTCCTTCAAAACAACGGGAGATTGAGCAGACACTTCTTTCAGAAGGCACTTAATGCTGGTGGTATGTCTATCAGCTTCGGCTGTCAGAAACACTAGTATATCTGTTTCATAGGGGTAGTAAACAGCAACTGGTAGCAAGCACAGAATACAACTAGCAATTGCACTTTCCCTGATGAAGTTCATCCTCAGCGATTAATTGATGCGCGTCGGCGCGACCAGAAGTGTCAGAAATACTGCTGCCGTGATAAAAGTCACACCCATCATGGCGTACCCCTGTCTTCGATAGATGTACTCAGCTGATGGCCTGAGCAGGAGAAAAATGAAGCTAACACCAACGAGTGCCGACCCAAAATATAGCACCTATATCGATACTCAGTTTACTATGCAGGTTGTGAATGCTGGCAGCAGAACTGAATCCCAGTTGGTCAGCAGCACTCCGTCCAGCTTGAGCAGTGACATAAGAGCCTGCGCAAGCATGACAAGTTGAATTAGCTTCGTGACTGCCCGGTAGCTGCATAAGTATATGCACACCACCCATGCCAGCGAAACGGGCAGGAATAGGTAGCTGTACTTGCTAAAGCTTAATTATGAGTTCGCTGCTGCGAGGATGGTGAAGATTTGCAGGCTTAGCAGTTGAACTGTTGGAAGCAACGAAACCGAGTGTCTCCCGACCAGCGCAAACAGTGATGGAGGTATCAGAACAGCTACAGCCGTTCCCTTGATGATCCAAATCTACGTTGTAAGAGAGGTACATCACAGGCGACCCACCCCCAGAGTGCGACAGCAAGCATGAGCAAAGAACAGCACAGCCAGATAACTGCAGCAAGTCTGCACCATATTTGGCTTGCTTGTAGATCTGCCTTTCGGATTCTCAGCGTCGCTGTGCCGTATTGAAAGGTGACAATAGTGCCATTATTGTCGTCGTGTAGGCTTCCCTACTCCATATTGCAATTCGATTATGCTATTCCATATTGGAAACTCTGACGATCTGAGGACCGTTTTCACAGCGGATCTGTTGCAACTTGGCATTTTACGGTATAAGTCACTTCTTACCCTACTGCCTATAAAATTGCCTGATCTTCTCATGAAATTCTTCTTCGCAGTTTGGAGACTGCATCAAATGATATTGCATCTGATTGATATACACATTCAATCACTCCATGATGGCCTGGAGATGTTGCGCCGGTAGAAAGTAGAACCGCAGAATCAGTACAAAGTTGAAAGCTGTTGCAGATACCGAATTTATCATCAGTGGTAGGAATTCCATGGTTCCCTTCATAAATGGATGGATGAAGTCATGGAAGCATACTACCATGACTCCAGTGGCAATTGCCAGCATCGATCGAGGTTTCTTCCACTAACTATTTCCCCAGAAGCTCATCGAAGCGATCAGAAGGGCAATTTTTAGGTATTTCTAGCGGACATCGATGAGCAGCGGCAGCAGATTGACAGAGTTGATAAGCACGTCCGGCCAGAGCACATCACCGTAGTAGAGCAACGCCAAGTTGATGTAGACTGTAATTGCTTTCTCGTGTGCATGGTAGCCGAAGAAAAAGAATAGTAGACCACTCAGAATTACAGGCCGGACAAATTGCTCGGAGGTATCTTGCTTGCCGTTGGTCGTTACTGTTGCTGATAGCGATTTGAGGAATGTTCGAGCATAGATTGGCAGGGAAGTTAGCAGGATTATTAGAAGGGTCACACCTGCTGACACATTCGGCAGAACTTTGAGACTTGATGAGTACGCGAGGCTCGCTGCAACTGGCCTCTGTGTGAATCCGATTCCAGCCAACACTCGATCCAAGAAGTAGTAACCTGCCCAAAAGTTTGGTGCCCAGTACGCATGCACTAATCCTCTTTGGAAAGGAAAGAGCCGTTGGAATATGAACCCGATTTGCTGCCATCCACCTGCCACCACGAAAGGTCCAAATGAAAACAGAAAAGGAACCCCTGCGACAAAGGCAACACTCACAAACCTCTTGAGATTTGAGCGGACATAGTGTCCGAGAATGTAGAGGAAGTAGATGGGTGCCACGTACAGGTATATATGCTTGAAGTTAAGCAGCACTGAAAAGAGGAGGGCACTTACCAAGACCTTTCCCTACCTTAAGCAATCGATTACTTCAATCATGAGTTGGATGCTAAATATGAGAAGCCCCTGCATCATTCCGTTGTACTGAAAGTGGATATCGTCCAATAGAACGAACCCAAACTGCAGGAAGAGTGAAGCAAACAGCTGCAGGTTGCTGGTTCGATTGCGCATCGCATACACCAAGCTCAACAGGTATACAACCTCAGAAGCCATTACAGTCGCGCGCTGGTAAAGAACACAACCAATCGTATGGCATTCCAGTTGCTCTTCCTGCATTAGTGTATGCATACCGACAGGATTTCAGGGCACAGCCACTGCGCCGGCAGTCCCAGCAACCACTCGAAGTACGCGAAGAATGGTGGATAGTCAAGGGTCCAAACTGACCGATCCTGCATGACATCTCGGTTACTTCCAAGTACCATTCCTTGAGTGGATGATTATGCGTAATTCGGAGCCAGTTTCGGTGCACATCGAAGTCAGTGCTGAAGTAGGCAGGCACAAGCAGCAGTCGAATAAGCAGCCCGATCAGAAAGATATCGAAGATGTCCTTTCGTGATAATGCCATTGCTTATAAACATGTTAATTAGTCAATCGATGAAGGATGCGCGAAGAGCAGTGCTTCCTCGTTGTGTTTTCCGGTCAGTCTCGGTCCGAATCCGCTTGGCTTTGAGTTCCGAGATAGATTCACTTTGAAGCTGCTGGTACGCCTTCCTGGCCACTATAACCTTCACACGATTTTTGTTGGCTAGCTTCGTGAAGTAAATTTTGTTAGGCACCCCGCCTGTTAATTCATTCTGAATCTGAACGATCTCGTAAGGAGAAAGTTGGCATCTTCGAATAGCATTTCTTGCTCTCTCGATTTCGGGGGTATTTCCGATCTGCTGCTCCCGCAGCTTCAGCAACTTCAGTAGCTCTAGAAACTTCTTCTTACGGAAACTCGTGCCATACTTCATACAGTTAAATTCGTAGAGATTTGTTGCTAGGTCCTTCTGCGGGATTTCTGCTAAAACCTTTCGTCCTAGACTCGCAGCCTTCTCTGACGACTTTAATGATTGCGTATACAGCACCGATCTGGGACTCTTCGAACCTAGCAGCTCGAGTGTAAAATCTGCTTTGGAATTGAGAGTTCTTGGCTAGTAGAACTCTTTTTCAAGGCGAGGTTTGGGAATGGAAACTAAAGATCGAATGATTCGGAGTTTCGCTGCAGAGATGTTCTGAAGGTCCTGCTCGTTGCAGCCACACACATACCACAGCAACTACAAGTCAATTTCCAGGATTTACGCCCCGACCGAAGCAACCCTTGTTTCATACATGTGTTTCTCCTCACACTCAAACCCAAAGAATTAACCTTTGGACAACAATAGAACGCTCTTCATTCGGCAGTTCTTGCGCATAAACGGCAACCGGCAAAGCACCGAAGGATCCTCTTATTAGGGCATGTAAACTTCCACATCTCCTTACAGCAGGCAGTACAGTTTTCTGGGTTTATCGCCAACTCCAAACAGTTTCGCTCCCTTCTTATAGTCAGCTTGGCAGCTGTTTGATTGCAGCAAGCACAAGTACTTCTTCGGGAGATCCAAGAACCTTCCGAGTAGCTCCTGCAATTACTCCTCATGTCCATCGGCCTTCCTTCTAAAGAATTTCTGGTAAGTCTGTGGATCTACCGTCAACACCACAGACGTAGATTGTGTATAGATGCTTGCCAGTGATGGGCATTTAAACCTACAGTCAGCAGTGTAATACCTCATCTCAATAGCGTTCATGATGTGACCCTCACGAAATCGTCGGACGATGCGAAGAGTGCTATCCCCGTCCCTGACTGAAGTACTTGCTGTTGGTATAGCCAGCGATATATCACCCTGGTAGAGGATGAGTGCTTTGGTGGTGTCACTGCCGTGTCGGCACATTATTGAGTCTGCTGGAAGGCACTCGTAGTTGATTCCATTCAGGAGCTCTTCAGTGGTAACGCAATTAAAATGCTTGGTGAGAAATAACTCAACAGCCTGCGGGTTCATCGATTAGCTATTCCCAGCGACGGAACATCGAATCATTTGCCGGAACAATAATATTGGGGGACTTCGAACTGCATCAACCAATAAAATCATACACTTCCATGGACCTGTTTGAAGGACTCAAGTTTTCGGAGGAGGTTCGACCGGAGCTTGAAAGACACATTTCAAAAGCTAATTTCAATAGGAGAAGATAACAGCTCAAAAGCAGCATCGAAGCACTCAGAAAAGATGAGGCGGAAGTCGACGAGCCATGCTCAATGTTACTCGCCAACCTCGTTGCTGACCATCTGCGCACACTCAACCTCAACCATAGCTACACCGTGTTCCTCAGAGAAGCCAATCTCAAGAGCGAGGAGGTCGTGCTTCGGTAGGATCTACTGACCGTTACCAACCTGCAGCAGTCTTCAAAATTGAATCGGTTAGGGTTTGATCATGGGAAATCGGCGCTTCAAATTCTTTACGAAGTAAGTCGATAGTGGTAGAAGCCTCGTTTGAGCAGTTCGACTCAAACTATCGAGAGCAAAGAGCAGCTGCTTCCCGAAACCTACTACGACGACAAAGTGAATAAGCTAAAAATCGAATTAGAGAAGGTCGCAGCAGATGAGAAGCAGCATTTAGTACAGCAATTGACATCGGAGTTGAGGGCAAACATCAGGAAGGAGGTTGAAACTGACCTAATATCAAAGTTCCAGCGGGAGAAGTCTCGGCTGGAAGAGTCCATGACCTTACAGAAAAGTGGCTTTCTGCAGTAGCAATAGAGCCTGACCTCGCGCTACAAACTGGAAATCAGTTCGGTTGAGAAAATTCTCACCTAATCTCGAAAGGAAGTTCAGAGGCTTAAGGATGAGCTTCAGGATGCCCTGAAGAAGATAAAGCAACACAAATGCTTGGAGTCTGAGGAGTACACTGGAGCACTAACAGCACTCAAGGAACAGTCAAAGCGCATGAGGGAGAAAGAGAATGAGTACAAACTTGCAATCGCGAACATCAACACGACCGTGGAAGATGTCATATCCCAGAAAGAAGTGCTCTTGATGAATGAGGATAAAGCCCAGCAGCTGAGATCAGATAAGTTACGAAAGGCAAAGGGAATCGATGATCAAGCAGCAAAGGCACTATTGACAGCCATCAAGAACATGGAGGAAAGGGTCAAACTACTTTCTGAGGAAAATGCACAGCTCCGAGAAGAACTGGATAATCGGAGCAGAAAAGTGTTTCAGCTGGATCGTTAACTGAGCAGCATTCAGCAGGAATACGCAAACTCACAGCTGAGCCTCGAGATAAGCGGTATAAAACCAATCCAAAAGCGACCAACAAAGTCAGTGGGTGTGCATGTTCACGAAGACATGATAAACCCACCAGCAGTACACAAACCGCAACCAGAGGATTCCGAGCAATAACGCGAAAGATAGTAGCAGCAGAAGCAACTCATTGAATACCTGGAACAAGCAAATAAGAAGAAACTCGAGTCGACAAAGCAAATGGATTCGCTAAAGTTGGACATGGCGAGGATCAAGCGACGCGTGCGAAACATCATCGATGAGCCGCTGTGACTTGTGTGTATGTTCATGCAGACTCACTGTCCTCAGCCTCATAGCGAGTGATCTTCTCGGTATAGTCCTCGAGGTAGTAGGCCAGCATATACGGGTGAGTCACCTTCAGCTGGAACAGTTTCAGAATCTTCTCGTAGACCTTTCGTAGCACATCATTTTCCTATTTCAGCTTGCGAACTGCCTCAGGTATTGACTCGTTTTTACGAACCCCCAGCACCTACTTGGTCTGGTGCAGTACGAAGTCAACTTTTCGTTTCACCGGCGACACTGGGAATTCCACAGCAATACCTTCCTGCCGAATAGAGTTTGAGATGTTGGTCTTGAGAAACTTCCAGCAGTACTTAAGCGATGGTCGCTCAATCTTAGTGAGCTTAGATACCATGTCTATGCACATCGAAGCGAACTGCTGTTACTGTCTTGATGGTTTTTGACCGTTCGCAGCACAGTTTTCTGGTTGGACTTTCATGAAGTACTAGTCGTTGTAAGCCATGTTTTGCCCAAGTAACTTCTTTCCCATCTGGCTCTCCAGAGATTTTATGCGCTGCTCCAGGTAACGGATCCGCTCTTGAGGGTTGCTTCCGTACTCTGAATTTTCGTCGGTTGCTCGTTTTGCGCCGTTTAGGCAGTTGGGACATCCCATACTTTGTCTTCGCTTGTTTTTTGTCTCCAGGGATCCGTCGTACCTACTCAGGCTGCTGCTATCTCTGCTTTGATGTAGGTTACGCTGACTACTCTATCGACTGTTCTGACCACTGGTATAAGAAGGTGCAAGAGATTCAGTTTCTTATCGATGACTTTCGAATGCTGATTTGTGCTCTGCGAAGTACTTATCGACCTCTATCTGTGCATGGGATGAGTACTTTCTCGAGAGAGTGGATGCTGCTTGTCCTTGACGGCCTGCTGTATCTGCTTCCCGTTATTGATTCCCAAAGTTTGCAGGGTATACGAAATTTCGTCGTAGGACATTATTATTATCGAACTTTCACAGGTGAGTTGCCTTGAACCGAGTTGGCTTGCAGGTGGCTGTTACTCTTTGCCCTTATTCGATTTGAAAATAAGAAAACCAGTGTCTTCGGTCGTATGAAAACAACTGAACTCTGTTCGAAGCACAAACCACCAAACGCAGCTAATGATAAGGACTTTCGTTTGCAGTACGTCTGTCTTCATCGCAACTGTCAAGATCGCTTTCGGTTGTGCTGTATGAAGTGTCGCAACTAACAGCATCGCGATCATGCCATTAAGCTTCTCACCATCGGAGAGCTTGTCAAGGAGTAATATACCACTAAAGCAGACTCGATCGCCTTAAGAGTTAGGTCGTTCGCCGGCAACCATTAACACCCGAATACTACGAACTCGAAAACAAGATGGGTCTGATTAGAGAATTTCGGGTGAACTTGTACCTTCAGGAGGCAGCACTCACCGAGATATCTCAGAAGCTCGTTAGCATCGCGAACGACATCGAGAAGTACCGAAACTAGCTGCTGCCTCAGATTGAGAAACATCTCCAAGACATAAGGGAGTCCCCAGCTGCAGAAGTCACCAACCAAATTCTACAGAGATTATGCTAATATTTGGAATACAGCCAGGCCAAAATGAAGGTTGAGCTGTCCAACGATAGGCACAAGAGTTTGGAAGATTCTCGGAATAAGCTTCAGCAGGAAGCGGAATCCCATACCGGCAGGATGAAGGAGTATCTCATGAAGATTATTGAGGTGCTACTGGACAAGGGCGATGAACAACAACGGGGGCCACGTAAATAGCCGCTGGTGCTCGAGACCGGAACTTTTGAGGAACTTCGAAAGGCTCTTCAGCAAGAACTTTCGAATTTAGGCAGGGAATTAACTGATAAGCTCACCTTAAAAGCAACAATCGAGGAGAGGTTGGAAGGTCTTGGAGTTGAGAGACCTCTACCAAGAGAAAGTGAGTTGCTAAGTAGTCCAAAACGAAGTAACACCAAACAACCCGTAACTGTCAACGATATGCCATTGGTTCGTTGCCAAAGTCGCAACAGAGAATAATCCGACGATAAGCGATACATTTCTCCTCTGAAAAACAGGGTGAGGGAAGACACACTGAAAGATTCTGACCTGATCCACCAAAAGAACGAAGAAATCGAAAACTTAAAATGCACCATCGAAAAGAGCTAAATCGCATTGGGACGGTACTGCGAGTAGATTGAGGCTATTCGAAGCCGCTTCGTAAAGGAAATCGAACAGTTGCACCACGATTTATAATGTGAGTCAGCTGAAAAACAGCGGTTAGCGCAAGATCTGTTCAAACACAAGCAAATGTTGGAGGGCAGGTAGCAAATGGAGCAAAATTTGAAGGAGATTTCGGAACACTACAACGAACTCATATACGAGTACAATGCGATCAAAGATCAGCAACATCACACGGAAACATCTGCTGCTGAGATTGAGCAGTTGAAGACAGCAAACAGCACATTTCAAATTGAATCAAACAAGCTCAAGGAAGAACTCCAAAGAACGGTGAGTCTGCAGTCGGGGTTCGAGAAGGATAGAGAAGACATGCAGAAGTAACTATTGAACCTTCGGCAGGCTAATGATACTCTCACGAGGGAGAACAAGCTGCTGAGGGAAAAGAGTTCAAAGGAGAAAGCAGAGGTGACAAAGAAATATGAAACAGAGTTCACAGAAAGTAAAAAGCTCCTGGAAATCGAAAAGACGAAACGAAAGCAGGCTTAGGATTCCAGTTTGACTGTTCAAGAAGCAAAGAAGAGGCTGGAAAGCGAGTTAAAACAACTCAAGGCTTAGTGCGATAAGCTTCGCAACGAATCTAAACAACCGAAGCAAGAGCTTTAGCGGCTTCGGTCTGAATGGAAGAAGCTGAAGGATGATGAAATGCTTTCCAAGGAAGACAGCAAAACCCTCAAACAAGAGCTGGAAAGGCGAGTCGGGTAGCTCGAAAGGGCCAAGGCAGATATGAAGAAGGCCAAGGCCGAATCTGACGCAATGAAAAAGCAAAATGGAGAGTTGAAGGAGACCATGATTCATTTGGAAGGAGAGTGTGATTCCTTGCGGAAGGCTAAAGTTGGGTCAGATACGATGTTATCGGAACTCTAAACTATCCACAAGACCGAGACAGCTCATTTTCGAACAGAAATCGAGTCCCTGCAGAGCAAGTACATCGAGACTTCAGTGGAACTTGAAAGTGCGAGGTTAGAATCAGGGAAAAATTATCAGGAAATCAAGATGTTGCACTCCGAGCTCGAAACACTGCGGAACTCTTTATCGAGTTTTCAGCTAAAATCATCAAAAGAGATTGAAGCCTAATACGAAAAAGGGAAGCTTCTCAGTGCCGATGTTGACTCCCTTAAGAAGTAAGTTTACGAGAAGGACACATAAATTACTTATCTGAAGAAACAGCTTGACCAGACAAGCCTCAACTCTTCCGAATCTGTTTGCAGACTGCTCGGCTCGGAGCAGAAAAATCAAACTTTATTGGCAGATCTTAAAGCCAAGAAAGAGGAAACAGATCGACTTCATCACGAAGGAGACTCCCTTCGTAAGGTAAATGCGACGTTACAGGAAAATATTGCACAGTTGCAAGCTTTATATCGACATGCATAACAATAAAGTAGGGCAAAGCGAGAGAGCCTCGACTTCAGCAGTCAACAACTAAGTCAAGCTCAGCACGAACTCTCTTTGCACAAGATGGAATTCGACAAATTGAAGGCTCAGATGAAGTGCTAGCTTGAAAGGCATCAGAAGTAGAAACAGCAGCTGAATGAGGAGATCGAGAAGTAGAGAGCTTTACGATGTGCAACTGTAATTGAGCTGGAAAAGTCAGCGCATACGATAAGTCAGCTCAAGGTCGTAACGAAGTAGACATGCGAAAGCCTCGCTAAATTGAAGGAGGGGAATATTAAGCAAGAGAGAGAAAAACAAATGCTTAACGATAAGTTTCAACAGACTACTTATGATGTTGAGCAGCTCAAAAGATCATACGAGAATTCAATGAGGACCATAGAGGAGCTGAGAGCATTCGAAGTTAAGATGAGGAATGCTCACTGCTAACTTTAAAAGCAATTGGAAGGGTTCAAGAAGCATGAAGCAGAACTTACTGGTGTGCTGAAATGCACTCAAGAAGATCTTCGTCGAGCCAACTCCGAGCGATAAAATTTGCAGCAGCATCTCAATGAGCTGGCAAAGACGCGAGCTGAACTCGAATAAAAGTGGAGGTTAGAGTGTGACAAGGAAGCTTCTCTCGAAGGCAGTATTAGAAATATGAATGTCGAGTACAACCGGTTAAAGGTGTCGCATGAGGAGTGCGAACACATACTCAGTCTACACAAGAACGAGTTGGCAGTGGCCTGTGCAGAATATCATCAGCTAGAGCGATAAGTCGAAAGAAGGGATTTAGAGTGTAATCAGCTGCGGGATCAGCTGTCAGCTATCCACGAGACCATAAACGGACTGAATGAACAGTTGACTTATTCCGAGAAGTTGCTGCTTGAGGAAGCTAAGAAATCTACGGAGACAGGCAAAAGGATGAGATATCTCGAAGAATCCAATCTATCCCTTGAGTCTGAGATCGGTTGCACACGAAGTGAACTAGAGTCGAAGCAGAGTGAGGTGCATGCACTACAGAGACGGCTTGACTAAGCACTGAAGATAAGGGACATGGATGCTGCAAAATAACGATCTGAGAGAAACGCATTGCAGCAGGAATACAACAGTCAGCAGGCTGCATTAATTAACGATTTGGAGGCGATGAGCCGGAGAATTTAGCAAATCACAGCACAAAAGAACGACATCGAAAAAGCTTATCACGACTTGAATAAAATTCGCAGCAATCTGGAAATTAGTTTGAAGAACACAACCATAGAGATTTAAAGACTTCAACAGATTGGGGAGTCTCAGCGGCAGGATAACGAGCGTGCATCCAAGAAGGATCTTGAGCAGCGTCAAGCAATGGCGAAACTCGAGTAGCTCGTTCGGCACTCGGAAGTTAAGGAGAAGGGCTACCGAGAAGGAGTAAATTGTCTCGAAGCCACCAACAACCAACTCAAGAGATAAGTGGAGACCCTCAGACAAACTCTCGCAAATCAAGAAAAGTCATTGGTTGCGGATGTTGAGCAACTCACTTCCCAGTTGCATCTCGCCAAGCAATAGATCAAAACTTCAAACGGACAGCTCGCTGAGCTTCAGCTGGAATACTCCCAGTCGAAGAAGATTCACCAACAGGAAATCGGTCGACTGAATGGAGTTAATTTGGAGTTCTGTAAGAAGTTCGAAGAGGCCGAGGAACGTAGACGAGAGCTTGAAGAGTTATGCAATGCCCACCACCATGAAAACGGAAAGCTTTCAGGTGAACTTAGCAAGGTTCGTTCGATGCATAGCAAGCAAACCGAACAGCTAAGCCTAATCCAAGCCACCCATAAATATCTGGAGGAAGAGTTGGGACGTCGAAACAATCTCTACGGAATGCTGGAGATGGAGCAACAGCAGCTCAAATCTGAGAACGAAAGGTTGTTAAAGGTGAGACTCACTGAGGAAAGTAACAGGAGACTGGTTGGCTCCAACGATACCATCCTACTGACCCGTGAGCTGAACAACTGCAAGGATCAACTGGGCGAAGAAAGAAAGCGTAACTCCTAGTTAATGCGGGAGCTAGATTACGTCCGCTCCCAACTGGCTGAAAATGGAAAGATGCAGCCAAATCGGGTGCTGAACAAGGAATGCGAATCGTACAGGGCTATTCGTCAAATCATGATGACTCTTCGCGAGGATATGCAAATCCTCGAAAGCCGCATTAAAGACAAGGATTTGATTGAAAAGATCTACCTCAAAGAACTGGAGAGCAAGAAATCCTAGGTAAGTCGGTTAACTGCGGAGATAGAATTCCTGAGAAAGCCTGCAGAGCAGAACCCGTATTTGGCCGGACAGTCGCAGCAGCAGCCCAGCTCCATCCTAGCCAAACTGGAAGATGCGGCAGTCAAGCTGAAGAACAAAGAGAATAAACTGCAGGACCGGCTAGTCAGTGAACGTATCTGCACCTTTTTCGAATCGATCAACAAGCAGTGATCAGCTGAATCAAGTTTATAGGAAGTTAGTCAGTAACGATGACGGTTGCTCCGATTTATTCATGAATTGCAATACAGACCTAAGTTTATATACTTTGTCAAGGTTCGCCTTATCTAAAACTGCTCAGATGCACTTGCTGCCAGCTAATCAGGATTCTTTCGCGGTCCCACTTTTAAGCTCGATGATCTTGTGATTAAAGCATTTTGATCATAATTTATGAAATTTGTTTAAGCCTCGGTGTGTTATTGAGATGATCTCAGTGCTGTAGCATGCATACTATCTCTGATACTATCGTAATCGACCCTATCCGAATAAGTTGAGAGCGAAGCCATATAAAGAATCAAACAAATAAGTCGATCACTCCCTCCGTTTAAGTCGGAGGTGACTTTCAAGGATGGTGTTCGGTCTGTTGAGCGAGTCCTTGATCGAGAAGTTTGAGTATTCAGCAGTTGCACCGGAACTCCCATAGCCCCCGAGGTTCGGTCCGTTCATTCCAGAGTAGGGCAGATGAGAAGTATTCTGTTTGCTGATGGCAAGTCCACTAATGATGTTCTTAATTTAGTCCTTTATTTGTCCCTGCTTATGCTCTTCAGGATCGTTGTGGAAGTAGACGGTACGAGACTTAGCCTGCCTTGCCATCCGATATTCCTCAGTCCCCTCATTCTAATCTGCCAAGAACCTTAATGGCTGGCAGTTGCCAATTACCCCATTATTCTCTGTTGGTCCTCTGTACTTTGTGGGGGTCACCCTACTGACACGTTTGGAGTTCTCCTCAAACTCATTTCTCCTCGAAGCAGCTGCTGTCGCCTCCATTCTCGCCTTTTCAACTTCTAGACGATGATTCTGCTGCATCTCCGTAATTGTGTTTTGGAAGAGATCACCGTAGTAATTTTCAAGCTCATTAACTTTGTTGCTAAACATGACTTGAAAGTTCTCTTCCAATTCGTTCCTGATCTTTTCTATTTGCTGACGATTGCTAAGCTATGCTTTCTCCAACTTGTCTCTCCACTAGGCTTCCAATTTGTTCGCAGCTTCTGTCTGGTGGAAGGCTTGCTACTTCCTCCGGAACTATTTTTGTTTTGTCAGTTCCGATTCGTAGGTCTCTCTAATCCTTCGAAGCTCGTTTTCCAAATCAGATTTTTTAATTTATAGGGTCGAGATGTCGGAGGTTGCTCTGCTGAGTTCTTCATTCAAACGGCTCTTTTCATCCGTCAGATTAATGATGATAATTGACGTCCGCTTCACTTCCGATTCAAGTTGAGAAATTCTGTCGAGATACTCCTGGCATTTTTTACACTTTCCTTGTAAGTTCCCCAGCTTTCCGTCTTTGACGATTGCCTGAACTCGATCCTCAATCTCCCTCTCTTTCTATTTTCTCATTCTGTCAATCTAAGCCTCCAACGCCTTCTCCTTCTCAGATCCTCCACACTGTTCAATGATAAGCTTGATTTCATGCAGGAGGGCACTCTACACTAACATTCTTTCTTACGCTTGGCTTTTCCTCTGTAAGTGCTTTCATGAGAGTCTCATTCAGCCTCTTTAACTGAACCTCTCGATCTTTAAACTAGGCAAGCTCCATGATAGCGAGCTCCCGGTCCTGCCGAAGCAGATGTAGCTGCTTTTCCAAGTCGAACTCCCGAGCTGAACTTTCAAGTCGCTCCGACATTAACGATTATTTAATAATGATTCAGAGCAACCATGTACTAAAAAAGCGGACCTTTGTCAGTGAATCTGTCAAAATACGCTTCTGTAGGCCACTGCCTCAAAGACCAATCGAGCAACTTTACACTGTACTCCACAAAAAGGAACCAAGGCTCCATAACTGTTCTATTGCCACCATTTTAAACATCTAAATCAGTAAAGGCAGCCGATTCTTTGCCCAAGACTCCCATAGCAGCACCCACTACAAGAAAGCATAATTCTATGGGTAGACTCAGCCATGAGAAAAGCTGTTCAAGACTGAAGAATCATTCCGAATCACGACGCGAACTTGGAAAAAAGTCAAGTTAAGTGGTGACTACAAGGGTGATGAAGAAGTCAGATTCGTATCTGAGGCTACGATTGGACAGCGGCAGAAACAGCGCAAACAGCAAATACAAAATGCAAACGAAAAGATTAACTCTGAAGGAGGACCGAAGAAATAGCAACCAACATTAAAATGCGACTGAACTCAAAAGACTGAAGAATGACTTTGACTGTAAAAGCAACGCTAAATTCGACAATGCGATTGAAGAGCTGCTTCGGCAACCCAAATAGGCTGGCAGTCTCACAGAGTTGGTGGCCATCCTTCAAAACAGATTAGTAGCTGAGCGCAAAATGACCGCATACGCATTGGATAGTTCCAACTAACGCTGTAAATCCAAAGAAGCGGAACTAACTGCCTTAAGGGTGGAGATCAGATCATTGAGGAACGAGCTGCAACTAGCCAATATCACACTCAAGGAACTGAACTCGAAGAATGATCGCAAACGGTCGCTAAAAAGTACTCCAACCCAAACCAGAGAAACAATCACGAGCGAACAGTACAAGGAGTATATTGCCGAGCTTGATCGTAAGTTTGAGGAGTCGAAGCTACAATAGGCAATTTACTTGAAAATGCTACACCTAGCAGAATCGGAGCATCACATTAACCTCGGCTAACTCTACCAACGGACAAAGGAGCAATAAGACAACTTCTCAGACTCCTCGAGCTCACTTAAACTTTTTCAGAAGAAGATCACAGTGGATGTGAGCAATAACTCTTCGGCCCAAGCTGATATTTCGAGTACGACAGCAGTAACGTAGTCGTCAATGACAGTGATGAGACTAGCTTCAACTTCATCGGCAAAAGCCTGAACGATGAGAGTTATTTTCAGTTGGAAGTCGAACACAAATCCAAAGAGAACGGCAAAAAGGACATTCCAATATTTCAGAAGCCCATCAAGCTGAACTTAGAGCTGCTAAATCGTTCCAGCCCAAGATCCGAGGACGACTGAGCACTTTCCCATTATAATCCATTCTATGAAGTTGTTTTTAGGCGTCATGACGGGCCTATATCTGGCCCAACTCTACTCCAGGCCAATGCAGAATGCCCAAGGAACCCAGCGACCTTCATATATAGCTCTACGCGACCAGCTTTACAGGCCAGTGGTACAGGAGATATCCAAGGCTGACGATCGCAAGATCTTAAAGACCATGAGCTCTGGTGTAAAGGCCTACTTCAAGAGCCTGTTCAATTGATAACCGATGAATGCGAATGGATAGTTGAGATTAATGCCAACGAGCAGCCTATAATACATAACTTTGTTTACAAGCTACTACCACCCACAGTACCCTTGACCTAACCAAGCCATGAAGAACGTTGCCAGTAAGGACACAGTCAAACGACCGAAGCTTGGGCTTCCAGCACCAGAAGTCAAGCAGGAGAGGCAAGAACCACTTCATAATCGATATGATGAGCTGAGCCTATACTACTCCAACGAGAAGTTCAACGAAAAGATTCACAATTCCATCAAAGCAATAGCACTGCAAGCCTACTCCAAGACTGAATTCGCGTACATCAAGCGATACCCCATCTGCAAGATCCTCACCTTCCTCGCAAAGAAGCTATTCCTCAACGGTCTGGAACTCATCTTCTTGCAGTACATTCTCGAGGAGAACAACTGGCGTATCGACGATGAAGTCATCACTCGCAACTACAAGCAAGTTAAGGACTTCATGAACAATGCCGACGTGAACGATTAGAAGGAATACGCCTGCATGCTGTTCTATTTGACGCTCATCAGCTACTCCGCCAAGTACTTCCTCAATGAGCCTGACCAGATGAATGTGTTCGAGGAGGAGCTCAACAATATGATCGGGGGATTTCAAACTCACTTCAAAGAATGGTCGAGAAACAACTCAGCCATCACCAGCAAGATCAGCCCCAAGATACTCAACAAGATTTTCAGGCAGCTGAATAACAGGGAGTCGAGTACCAGTTATTTCCTCATGGTCTAATCTATCATTGATATCTCCCCACCGTACAACAACAGCCAAAGCGATAAGAAGGAACGCAAGAAGCCAACAATCAAAGACAACGAGAACCAAAGTAGCCATCAGCTCCCCCAGCAGCCTCCGAGCACGATAAATATCAACCACGACCAAGAAGAAGAGGATATTAATCGGTTGAGTCGTCAAGGCCTTCCGCTGTTCCAGCCTGGCCAGTCCTTCAACGACGACGATACGTTCCCAAACCTTCTAATCCAAAGACAGAACACGTCGGTGAACGATGGGGTTGAAAGCCTGATCGATCGTAAGATTCAGGAACAGTGATCTATTATTGCTGTCCACCCTTGTAGTGGTTGTCTCGAGCATGAAGTATATTGAATATTCGTGATGCATATCAACGAGATCCATAACAAGTTAAAAGCAGGGGACCAGGGGGAGAAGTGGAAAAACCTCATCCCAGTTAAGTCTGTCCATTCAAATCCTAATGGCCTTGTACTTGTATATGAATGTACCTACGGAACTCGTTCCTTGATCTTCAAAGCAAACAGATACTCCAAATCCTCTCAATCCCCCAAACCGGAATCGAAACCAGAAGTATAGTTTGCAAAGGAAGAGTACGAATTTCATGAAAAGCACCTGTACCAAGGAGAGGCTGATATGAAGTGGTACTTCCCAAAGATCTACTGCATGGGTGAGATCGAAGAGAATGGTACTTACGAGACTGCCTACCTCATGGAGAAGGGCAGCTGCGATATAAAAAAATCGTTCCTGGACAATAACTCCAAGGAGACGAATGTAAGGTATTGCTTCGAAGCTGCCCGTGCCCTACAATACTTACACCGCTTGGGTTATGTTCATCGAGACGTTAAACCTCCAAACTTCGTTATAATGGAAGCGTTCGAACCAACCAGACACAAATTCGCCAAACTTATCGACTTTGGGCTCGTTCATAAGTACTCCCAAGAAGAAAAAACACAAAGCTGTGAAAGATCGGCTGGGTTCGGCACTCAAGGCTACCAACCACCCGAATCGGTAGCAGAAAATAAAATTACCTTTCCCTCGAAGCTCTCGCGATGTTATGATACCTGGGCTTTCGCTATCGTATTGCTGGAGGGGATCTTCGGTATGGAAACGCCAACATCAAACATTTCAAATCTCTACGGCTTCATCAACGATACACCCGAAATCGTGGAGACTCGCCTGACCAGACACTTCAGCATCAAGCACGAGGATGACAAACAGCTCATCAAATAAATTTCCAAGTGTTTGGTGTATAAGGTGGAGTCACGAGCGACGTGTATGGATGATCTGGTTGAGGCGCTTAAAAATTATCTGAACTACATGAGTCCCGATCCAATCTTTCCATTCTACTTCGAGACCTAACTCAAGCTCATTCGGCAGCGTACTAAGAAGATCATAGAAGATATAAAACCAACCGATGGAACGCCAGTGATCTACATCGTCGATGGGCTCTATGAGCAGCGCTGCAAGATTCTGGAGATTACTGAGTTTGAAGGGGAGAATCTGTTAGCACACTTTGAGTGGCAGCGACCAGAGTTCGTTCAAGTCATGGAGTAGCCATAAGTTCAAAATCGTTCTTCGATTTCCTCTACCTATTGGGTCGTGTTTGAAGATTGGGAACTCTAGCTCCAGGACCAACCAAACTCATCGGAAGTGTGCGCAGCTATTCTTGAACTCTATAACAAGATGTGCTCACTCCATAAGGCTGGTTTTACCCTGGGTTAGCGGAACTTCTAAAAGATTCCGCTGGTTCGAGAAGGGCTCGTCCTCACCCCAAAGTTTTTATACCAGAACTGCCTAAAGTAGCTAAAGTAGGCAAGAGAAGTAGAAAAGGACCTATCGTTATTTTCACGCCTCATAACAAAAAGTAAACCACCCAAATCAACTATGTCTGCATAGGATTATTTGAAGAAACTGCTTTAGTAACTCAAACAGAAAACTCCCCCCAAGTTATTCTTCACCAAGTCAATCTATTCTTCGACAACCGATCTGCAAGATCTACCCCAGAATCTCTGTGAAATGCTCACCAGCATCAGGCTCGAAGATGCAGTTAACGGTCCTTTGCACACCGAACTCAAAGAACTCAAATAGGAAAAGTCTCTCAAGTCCAAGATCTACGAAGTGAAGTACAAACACAACCGGAGACTCTTGGATGCTCGCTTATGTTTGTATACGGACATAGAGAGCAGCTCCCAATAGAGCAGTGTGATCGAGAACTCCATTAAACGGGAAGTCGAGATGGGCAAAAAACTGCTGAGGCGCTACAGCCACTTCCTCCACTACTACGATAGCGGATTGCTTCCCGCCAACAAAGCCTACATCCTCACAGAACAATAC
>ERZ724508.736-NODE-736-length-21947-cov-5.305591_pt1 | contig 21947 bp, 33 predicted proteins | sample MGYA00376041_ERZ724508 | MGnify/ENA primary metagenome ERZ724508 (study PRJEB28724, sample SAMN07190887) | wastewater metagenome | isolation source: effluent of sewage treatment plant in Hong Hong | place: USA: Christiansburg, Virginia | collected 2016-03-01 ...
AAAGGCTTGCCTTCAGTAAGGTTGAGATGCAGCCCAGCTCGAAATCCTATTTGTAGACATCGCTGCACCGCCTTCCTGCTGTTCTGCATGTTGACAAGAAGTGAAGCCGAAGTAACTGCCCCTTGAGCTATGAGCAAGAAAGTTGCCTCATCGCACGCCTCCGAATACCCGAGATCGTCTGCATTGACTATCACTGCAACTCGTGGCTCGTTCGACAGTTCGAACATACTAACAATGATGACTGAAGTATATCAGTTGTAGCCGTTGAGCAGAGGCAGCTCAATGTTCGAAGCAAATCGGAACGCAGCCTTGATGGACTCCTCGCGTTCGGCATGCTTACGTTTAAGGGTAGCCTTCTTCTGTTCGATATCCATGCGCATGAGCTGGTTAAGGATGGTTAGCTACTTGGCATCGGAGAGGAGGCGCTTCTAGCAGTATACATAGTCGCGGCCATGCTATCTGCTCTGGATGAGCTTGAGTAGCTTTAGTGGACGGTGACGGACAGGGTCTACGACCATTTCGCATTTTAGAGGCACATCGGGGAAATTGTTGCTAATTGAATAGGTACTCACGCTTTCAGATTAGTGGTCCCAGATTTCGTCGTCAAAGGAGGAGATGTTCTTGGGGTCAGGGCAGTCAACTGTTGTGCCATTCTTAAACTTCGATTCGATTGGTTCGGGCTGCTCATTTGGCTGTTGGGGAGATGTTCCCGTTTCGATCTTCTCTGGTTTGTTGAAGTTGGGGATGACCTGCTGCTTGAGCTCCAATTCAAAGTTATTGTAGACCTCTGTGTGGTGTGCTTGGAGGCTTTTCAGAGTCCGGGTATAAAGCTGAACGAGGTCAGGCTAGATTATCAGAGGCCGTTACGTTCGTGGCGAGCTGTACAAAGCCTTATGGGATACTAGTGTCGTCCACCAGACAGCCCACATCTTACAATGCGATTGGTTCTAGGAATTCCGGAATCTGCTTTAATAAGTAACCCGATACCCTCTTGTGCTGGCTCACCCGCCCCATGAGGTTCTCCGTCCTCACAACGAGAATAACCTTCTTATTGGACAGCTTGGTTGGTGGCCGATAAGCATTGATGGTGCCATAGATGGCCATCAGTGCTTCTTGCAGAAGTTACAGTACATTGGCACCCTCGACTAGCAGTTCCTTGCGATAGTAGATGTGGAAGCATTCACTAAACTTCACTGCAAGGAACAGCGGATGCTTGACCTTATTGCGGATATTGGCAGCTCCGAAATAATTGTACAGTCCACTGAGGTTGTTTTCGATTTCCTCCTCAGCGTATCCTCTACTCTTCTTCGACTCCTTCTTGACATACCGCTTGTAGAAACTGGCAACTTCGAATGGCTCAATGTAGGCACTGAGCCTCTTGAGTTTGATAAGCTCGGCTTCTCGGGCGGATTTCCTGGAGTCCACGAAGATCGGCGTGGAGATGCGACTGAGCAGAATTTTAGATGGCTCGCCCTAGCACTTGTCATATACCGTCAGTAAGAAGTGAAACTTGGAGCCCTATATAACCATTGAAGTCGTGCCTCGTTGTTGTAGGAGGTGGCTGCAAACTTTAGCCCGGTGAAGGTGCAGTGATTGCCGACCAGCTCAAAGCAGGTATTGCCCTCGAGGCCGAGATCCTCCACGCACAGGGAATATTCCTTCGAGATGATGGGCTTGACGATGTATATTTCTGCCTGCTGTGTATTGTCGGAGGTACATGGAGGTTCTCGAAGCTATTGATCCGTGCCTTCGGGTCAGAGGCTGGATTGGCCTACGTTAACACCACTGATACCTGCAACTCAACGTTGATGTCGGGAACAGTCCAACTTTTATGCCAGTTCCAGCCGATCGATCCATCATACATGAGATTGCGCTAGAATTCGATGCTGAGCTTGAAAGTGAGCTCGTCGACCTCTTGGTTCTGAATGAGGCAAGATACTACTTCCCGGATCAGTTGCAGCCGGTGGTAGGGCGTCAGGTTGATCGTGACTTCCGAACCCCCTACGTTCTTCTTCAGGAAGAACGAACAGTCGATCCATTCGAATGTCATCTGTGTGCGGTGAGTTGTGGCTTTAATGTTATACAGCTTGCATTGATATTTTACTGACATCATTTACGGGTTGACAAAAATATTGGTAGCCATCCCAAGCGATCGAATTGGCCAGTAAGAGGGATTTTAGGCACCTGACTTGATCTCTGTTACGAAGAGGCAGTTGCAGCTGGCGATGATGTCTCATTATTCTGGAAAACACCGTTGCGAGACAGTTGACTGCCAGCAGTAAATAGTATTTTCCTTGACTGGGTACCAATATTACCGCCAGGTAATCAAAGTAACTTCCACATTCGATATAACAATTTCCATGAAGGATAGTTTTGATTGCAGTGAGTTGCAGCGCTCCCACTACACCGTTCGCAAGCGCAACGAAGGTGAGGTGCACAAGAAGCGCATCATCAAGAAGATCGTACTGTAAAACGTCGGTGATGCAGCATTTCCTCCATGAATAAGGACACCGTGAAGATATTCCTCAAGATGATCGAGTGTGAACCCGGAAAGTTCTCCACGGAACACCGGGAGCGACTCAGGACCTACTCTTAGACAATCCTCGACAAGGATAAGCAGAAGGAGCTCGATGGTGAGCTCGACCAGTTGTTTGACGCCAGCACTCCCGAGGAATGCAACGAATGCTTTCTGGTAAGCAATTGGTCTATTCAGCGCCTTATCAAGTACTTCATACTCTCGCCGGTCGAAAAGAACTACATCCTGAAAATCGAAGGCGAACTCAAAGAAGACGAGCGGTTGGAGAATGAGCTCCAACATGTACAGCAGCTCATAGATCGTGAAAAGCAGAAAAAACTGGAGCTGAATCGGAAGGTGGGAGGGTTGGAACGAGACCCTAATGAGGTGGGCCGACGCTAAACAATCAATCAGGAAAACAAACTGGAAAAGGCTCACCAAAAACTCAATGAAATTTGTGCGGGTAACAACCGACTACGCGAGAAGATTAACCAGCTACGAAAGGAGAAGAATGTAATGGAAGAGTACAGCACCTACTTAACGTAGAATCTACGCAAAGCTGAAGAAGGAGTTAGTGGAGAAGAAGTAGAATGTGGAATAAACAATCAAGTCAGCGGGACAGGCCTATTGCGCACGCAACCAAGCCTAAGCCGAGCTGAAACAACTCAAGGAAACAGCAGAGCAACAGCGACGAACCTTCAAATAAGAATGTGAGAAGCTGAACAAGTAAATCCAACACGACATGCGCTTCAAACAGTTCATTAAGAGCAAGCAGAAGGAGAAGGAGTCGCTGACTAAGCTGGAGGAGCAAATTCGCCAGAACGAGGAGTCGATTGAATTCAAGAAGGAGTCTAACTTGAAGATAGACTCGTAGTACCGGTAAAGTCTCGAGAAGGAGGCAGAAATCAGACGCTCCTTCGAGAGAATCAAAAAAGAAGTGGGCATCAGTGAGGCTGGTATTGAGACTTCTGGGAAGGAGCTGTTAAACGTGTTTGTTGGATTGTATGAAAAGAACACCATCATGACCAACTTTGTGAATTAGCTAAACCAGGAAGTCGAGCAGTTGGAGGGACAGATAGCTGCTAAGAAGCAGGAGATACAGGAAGCCTGCTTAAGAGGAACAGCACCTGACCATGATCCCGATCGTAGCCGCGAATAGCTTAAGATCCGACTGGAAGTACAGTAGAGAAAGAAGGCAGTGCTGAAGGCCCAATACGACAAGAGCGTAGAGACCATTGGACTGATCAAGCAGTACTTGCAGGAGGTATTCGAAGAGATCGATGTTGACCGCTAGACCATCGAACGACTAAGTAGGCAATTTGATTAACAGTAGAGAATAGTTCCATTACAGAGGAGAACCTCGTTGAGTTTCTCGGTTAAATCTAAAAGCGTGGGTTAGAAGTGGTATCGCTATACTCCAAACTTGTCGCAGAGCAGCTACGCGCTGAAAACAATGAGGGAACTGACCTAGACGAACACCTTAACGATCTCAACAACATCGTCACCTACGAGAACTCCAGTTCCATGAACGGCGGTGCTAATGGTCGACCAAACGAGTACCCGAGCGAGCTGATCCTTAAGGTGAGATAGGAGGACCCGTGTGAGAATGAGCAGTCCAACAAGAAGGCAGGATTGATGCCCCTGGAATAGTTCAGAAGGTTCGCACTGGAATCTCTGGAGAACTTCTCGAAGCGAACCAACAATCAGCTCCACAGAGATAAGGTAGCCGCCAGCAAGAAGTTCACAGTATCGACGACAAGTAAGAATAAACCACGTAAACGCCAAGACTGACGATGATAGTACTTGACTTTCTGAGAATATCACTATGGCTTGTCGGCGAGCAGGTACAAATACATTCCATCGTAGTGTAATCGATCGCATATGCGTTCCAGCTGATTATTACAGTATTTCTTCAGGAAGTACAGGGAGTTCTCGCGAGTCAGTCGGATCACTTTGGGCTCCCCAAAGAGGTAGTCTTTGAGATCTGCACGCACCAGTAATCCGTCAGAATCCAGTCTTAAACTGACGATGAACTGCTCACCACCTATTGATCTGACCTCCCTCATTTCTACTGCAGACGGGAAAGGGTTCTGCTCGCCGGTCTTTCGCTGACGGTTAAATTAAGCAATTGTGGTGTTTGCTGGCTTATTGGAACGCAACGTCCGATGTACCCTATCAATTTGATGACTTCGTTTGCGAAAGAACGTCTATCCGTTGGTAGATTCGTGTTCAGTACGTTTCGGCAGTTCCCTTTTCAGCAATTACAAGTTGCTGATCAAGTTCGGTTTGAGTTATAAGTTCGTCAATCTCTTGTCCCTGCTGATGTCAGACATACTGCTGAATGCGCGCTGCCGTCTGTCCCGTCCTTCATTCCTTTTTGACGATGTGGGCAACTAAGACCTCTGCATCAAATTGCTCCGATATCCAAACGGTTATGAGTGTGTCGTTTGCATGAGCATCCTATTCTTCCGCTTTTCGTTCAGAGACATCTTCCCAATCACAGTTTCTGGCTTCTGGAAAGTCCTCCGGCTGATCTCCTCCGTGGAGAGACTTCGGCGTTTTATATGAAACGAACTACTTCGGTCGAGTTTATTGGATTCAGTCATTTTTCATAATATGTTCCAAAGGCTCTAGAAAGCGATCAGTAACTTCGCGCACACCGTTGCTGAGGCTAGGTGGTATCGGGACAAGCTGACGATATCTTGGGTGTAGCCAACATCGACCGATGGGGTTCCCTTATCTACAGCGCCAATCACAAACACCACAGGATTATTTGTATCGACGTCCTTGAGGTATTCATTTATGTGGACAAGCCTACCTTTGGTAGAGGCAGCCACTTTGAGGCATTCTTTAGGGAGATGTTCAATGACAGGACCTTTCAGTATCCTCATCAGGCTCGTCAGTCCGTCCGACGATCTTATCTTCTCTTTCTTCAGAAGTTGGCCTATGAGGGGGGAAAAGCGCTGGTAAGTTCGAGGTATTCTCGTCTGTGGGTTTATTTCGATAAGCTGTCCATTGAAGGTGTTGATAAGCACCTTAAGCAGTCCCGCCTTATTGAGAGGACTATCCATGAGATTGAGCAAGCACTGATGTACAATGTGCGGCTTATAATCCTCGGGATCCCTTCTCAGTCTCTCCCTGATGAATTTTTCATTCTCGTCGTAGGATAGCAACTCAGGTTTCTTCTTATGCAACCTTGAGTAGTCGAGCCCTGCAGCTTCAAGTACCACGATCAGTTGGCGGCTATCCACTTGCACTGGTTATGGTTCTGGGACGACTGGTGGTAGCTCAACCACCTCCTTTGTCTGCTCTACAGGTACAACCTGCTTCTTATTCTTGGTCTTCTGTAAATGTTGTTCCTTGCTTGTCATTCAACAGCCCAATTTATAATTGCCATTAAGCATATGCTCCGCCCAAGTCCCTACTTTAAGCAGAACAAGTAAAAATTCTTCTAACCTGACTCGCTTCGTCCCCAGCCAAGTACGCTTGAAGTCACTACCGGAGTACAGCTTCATAGCCACGCCTAACAACCACTACGTGACCGTTGCTATTGTTGCTAATCCACCATTAACGAGCTTCGAAAGTGCGGGGAGTGCTCGCGACTGACCTGCCAACAGTGCCTGCAGACATGCTAACTCTGCTCTCGAGTAATGTGCAAGTTTGACACCCGCACGGACTACAGTAGCGACCGTTTGGTATGCTGGTCATGCAGCTCATGATACTTCTCGTTGTTGGACCAATACCAGAATATAATCGCTAATGCAACAGTGCTCACCACAGAAGCAGGTTAAACTCATCAAGTCACACAACGGTTAGGAAGAATTCGCGATCGTGCTGGACTAGGAAATAGGCCGTGGGAACTTCGGGGTAGTGCGCCGAGCAATCAATATGGCCGACCGACAGCAAAAGCTAGTCGTGAAGATCATTCCCTTGGAGGAAAGTAGACGATCAAGCGTGGAAACCTAACTTCGGGTGATTCGCGAGCTCCCTGAGCACTAGAATTTGGTGAGAGTGCTTCCAGTAAAGTGCTACTCCACTCACAACTACTACATCCTTATGGAATACTGCTAGAGTTCGCTGGGGGAACAAATGCGCAAGGGCCAGCGCCTCACTGATGATGAGCAGTTACGGGTCTTTTATCAGCTAGTCAGTGGATATAAGGTGCTCTACGATCGCAAGATTCTACATCAGGATCTCAAACCGGATAACATCCTGCTCAAGTCAGGTACCTACAAAATCGCTGATTTTGGACTCTCAGTGTTCTACGAAGGGCACACATACGATGATCGGAGACAAGGCACGGTGAGCTACATTGCTCCGGAAAAGTTAACTGTCAGAGAATACCGAGGCCATCCGAAGAGCGATGTGTATTCCATGGGAGTCATTATGTTCGAACTGATGATGGGAAGGCATCCCTACGCCGAGTATCGCGGGGATTTGAAGCAGTACGTGCAGGACTTTAAGGATGCGCAATTGAGACTCCCATCGAACTACACGAATCAATATAGTCTGAGGATGCTACCGCTTATTGAGATCGTTGTGAAAATGGTTGCGAAGAATGAAGTGGCGAGAATAGGTTTTGATGAGATCTGGGAGTTTGTGAGCAGGCACGAACTCTTCGAATAGTTACGATGTGGCTTACCGCTTGTTCGGAGGAAATCATCGGAGGGAATGATGAATACCGAGCTCATAGTGTCCCAAAGATCGAGAGTAGTGACACTTCCACTACACGCGACGTAGCAAACCGAAGACTAGCTCAAGCAGAGTCTCATGGAAGAGCAAAACAAATAAATACTGAAGGAGCAGCAAGAGGCAGTCAAAAACATCACCGAGTTCTTGGTGTCAAAGCGGGTACTGATCTACTACTTCGACAAGCTTGCACGCAGGCTGACAGTTGAGCAGATGCGGACTGGTAGTCACTCCCAGCCCATCGATCGATTAATCTTTTCGCTGGTCATAGTCAACCGCTGCATTCTCAACCAGTTGGTCAAAGAAATCCAATCGCCAACCCTCTTCAGTGTTGTTCAATGGCGTCTGTTCCGAGCGCAACCAAGTAAGTCCCTCATGGATATCGTCATGAAGGACTACAGATACGTTGAAGATACCACTTGCGACCTGCTTGCTGAAGACACCAAACTTCCCAAAAAGGAACAAAGGGAAGTCATGCAACTCCTCAAGGAAGAAGACCAAGGCAGGCTCCTCGATGGTTTGTTTACTGCACTGGATGCACTGCTCAGGGACAAGGCAGCCCTAATCGAGGTTCGCAACAAGAGCTCATTAAAAACCCTCGCGTACATGGTCACAGCCATCGAAATTGTCGAGCGGCTAAGAGCAAACAAGCCACAATCATCGACCCTGGAAGAGTGCCACCGACGAATCGAGACTTCCAGTGAGCAAGCCCTGCTTGACTCAATAACCCTGCACTGCACACATACAGGCATTCTGTTTTCCTTGGACCTCAGTGGTGTGGCTTCCTCCACACAATCTTAAATCCTCTAACTGTGATCTAGTACTTGATGCTTACACGAAGTATATTAGTCAGAGCTGTTCCTGCAGTCGCTTCAGTCGTTCCTCGATCATCGCTTGGATACGTTGCTCAATGCCGTCGCAGGTACGCGTCTGCCTATCGTACTCGTAATCGGACTACAGCCGATTTATGAGAAACCGTTCCACTTTTTTGTAACTCTCAGCCTGGGAAAGTACAATCTCGTTCTTGCTCATGAAGCTGTCCAGCGATAGAAGGTGCAGTGGATCGTTGAGCCGGGTGCTTACTTGGTACTCACTGAGGTTCTGCTTACTCAGGAAGTCCTTCATGCGAGAGCTGTGGGTGAGCACGTGGTTAATCACATCCTTGCTGGGAATCTGCGGATGATGTGGTGGCATTTCCTGTGATTGCTGGGAAACAGGGATTACGGGTCGACTATTCTCCGGCTAGATAGTTCGAATGGAAGTCTGTTGTTATTTCTTCTTGCCAGTGAGAGGTCGTTGAGGTCTTCTCACCTTCCTTTCTTGACTCAGTGGGTCCTCAATGTTGCCGGACTTGAGTCTACTGAGCGAGTTCCTGAACGTATCGTCCTTGGTGGTTTCGCTCTTTTCGTCAGTTTGCTTCTTCATGGTGGAGTTGCTTGGTCGACGCTTGACCTTGAACTCGGTGGTGGTGTTGAACTCCATCGTAAACAATGTGCAACCTTTTGGCAATATAATTAATAAATTGTGCGAGGACGGTTCGCGGTAAGTACGATCAGCAGTCGCAGCTACGCTCCTGCTTGCGATCCAGTGATTTGCGGCTTAACTCCGAGTTCTTCTTCATCAGGGCAACGCTGTCCGGACTGACTTGGTGGCTGATGTCTTGGGCCAGCTGTTCGAAGATTCTGCTGACATTGGTGCCGTCTTTTGCAGAAGCTTCTATATACCTCACAGAAAATCGCTCAGCGAGTTGTTGACCTTATTTGGCCGATACTCTTCTTTCCGAATCTATGAGGTCACATTTGTTGCAAACTAGAATCTTGGCGATCTCGGGACTTGCGTAATCACTGATCTGCCGCATCCACCCCTCTGTATAACCCTGGTGCTTACCGATATTGGAGAATGACTTTTTGTCGTCTGCAGAGTACACAAGCACTATCCCCATGGCTCCTTTGTAGTACGCCGACTGAATAGTGCGGTAGCGCTCTTGTCCTGCTGTGTCCCAAATCTGCAGCTTCATGGTAGCACCTCCACCGATGTCTACGAACTTATTCTTGAAGTCGACCCCGATGGTTGCAACATAGCTATTCTTGAACGCGTCTTCGCAGAGCCTAAGTAGAAGGTTGGTCTTGCCCACACCCGAATCACCGATTATGACCACCTTTGCAGAATAGCTGAACTGAGGCTTCATAAATTTCTAACATAATCGGAGGGCACAGTCATTTACGATTCTCGCCAAACTTGAACAAGTCACGAAAGCACCTAATACTTGATGAAGGCTACTTGTGTTGTGCTGGACTCTTTAATGTTGGGCTTGCAGCACGCATCGCCAAACTGTCTTTGGGATCCTTGGGCAGGTTGAGTTTCGGGATGCACGTTCGGTTGTTTAAACTGCTCATATTCTTGGGTTGGGGTGAAGGCTTGCAGGTACCTCGAAGCGGTTGCTGGAACGACTGAGTGTTATTGAGTTGCGGTTGGTTTTCCTTCTCTTTTACCTTAACTAACAGATTGTGGAAGTTTAGGTTGTTCTCTTTATCCTTTAACGCGGGTCTCCTCTCTAGCGTCTCGTCGCGTTTCTTGTTGTCCTCTTTCTCCTGCTCGATCATCTTGTGGAACAGTCTAATGGTGGATTCCGAGCGACTTCTGCGATGCTTAGTCATGCAGGGTCTTTCATTCTGTTCACTTAGGTTGTAGAACCGCACCTTACTGAGTTACTGGTACATCTCGCGGTCCTATTCAGCGTCCTCCGGTTCGTCGGCAGTATGCCGTAGAGGGAAGGTGTAGGTTTGATTTGCCCGACACGCTCGAAACTTAGTTTCAATGTCGAGTTTGAACTTTCGGTTTTCCACGAATGTGAGAGTACCTGTATTGAGTATTCTGGCGGTTTCCTCCTCCTCGTAGTAGCAGAGCCCCTGCCGACTCGTGTTGATGCTGCTGCCGTTCAGCAATGACTAGGGGTTGAACCCTTTCATGTTTATATAACTCATCCCTTTTAACGTTCAAATTATAATTATCGGTGAGTCTCCAGCGGACGATGGAAAGGGTGACCGTTAGAAGTAGTAAAGTGTTGGTCTATTGGGTTATTTGGCGGTAAGAACCATAATCAATCTACAGCAGCATTATCGCAAGCAACCCATACGCAGATGTTTTTAAGAATCGTACAAGTTCTACGAAGTGTTGTTGATACCGTTTTTAATAGTCCTCATCAAGTTTGAATGAACCGGCGTGATGATGTCATTTCTCTGCTGTGTGTCCTACAGTCGATAATTGTGCTATCTGGTTCAACACGTTGCCATGACAACCCAGATAAATTCTGTCGAAGCTTTGAAAAGGTATTACTTCTTCACTTCGACAACCGACTCAATCATTCGATCTGCTTGTCGGGCGTGGAGTGATGCCAGGTCAATTAGCTTGCCTAATGATTTTACCTTGATCAACTCGCAATTCAATAGACCGTTGAACCAGTGAGCTAAGTTTCGAAGGAAGGACCACCAAGCCGCCGATGTTTCCCATTAAGTTTCAGTGCTTGCTGCTATGAATTTTCTACAACTGATTGCACTAGCGCAGGTGGGAATAACAGGAAACGGTAAGCACTCTTGTCCAGTTAAAAGCGAAATAGATCACCAACTTAGCTGAGAAGCGAACTCCCTGTCCAGAAGCAGTAGCGATAGCTACCGGAAACCCTTAATTACGCTGCAAATCCAGTGACCTCCGACTATAATTAATTTAATCCATTCAAAACTTGGGCTATGGAACGCAAAGTCTGGAGCTAGTCGGTACGACTCATACGATTTCTCAGGAAGACCGCATACTGCGCGACATTATCGAAATTAAGAATATCAAAAAATGGAGTTCGATTGCGCGAATGATGGAAGTCGAGTATGGCGTGTGTGGCCGCACCGGCAAGCAATGCCGTGAGAGGTGTAGCCATGTGTAAATTAGATGGCATAACAAGCTCAATCCTGACATCAACGGGGATGAGTGGGATCCAGCCGAGGAACAGTTACTCTTCCACTATCACGATTTGCATGGGAATAAGTGGGCACGTATCGCTCAGTATTTACCACGGAGGTACTCTGAGGGTTTACGTAGGTCCGACAACTGTATAAAGAATCACTTTTACTCCACACTCAGAAAGGCGTTCCGTGGGGTCAACCGATACATTACAGAGAAGAAGCGTCGAACAGAGCAACGACCATTCAAGAAGAACATGCTATCCAAGATCATTTTGCTGGCTGAGGAGTCCTTCAAGCGGACCCTCGCCGTCGACCAGGAAGAAATCGACAATTGTGTGGGTAATGGCTGGGTTCTAGCATAGACTTGAAGAAGAAGTTGGTGGAATATGTAATCAGCCGTGGAGAGCACTCCGATGCCAGTATGGACGCGCTTGTAGAAAGCATTAACAAACTGACAAAGGGACTGGTTGTGAAGAAACCCAAGAAGAAGAGACGCCTCTACATGGATATTGACTCTTCCTAGGAACGCAAGTTAAGATTGGCTACTGAGAATAAAGAAACTTCACTTTCAGTATAACTACACTCTTAGAACAAATCTGTTGAGGTTAAGGAGGAAGAAGTGGAGGTACAGCGGCCGATCGCTGGGGTTCAGGTACAGGATGATGCCCCCTACGACTACATGAGTAAACAGATGCTGTTCCAGTAATTACCGTTCCTTGGTTTTATCAAATCGCAGGAATCCTTCCCCATGCAGATGAGTCAAAGTACGTTGGACTGTGCACAATCTTACATCTTTGCCCAGCATTTTAACAGTTGCGGCTTTCTTCCGGCTAGCACTACTTTCCTCAGTATGACAAGTCCACAGCTTCAGCCTGAGCCAATAAAAGAAAAGATGGGATTCCAACCCTATAACCACCAAAGTCAGCTGCTTCGCCCAAATTTCGTGACAATGGGACTTGGACAGAACTTGATCTATTCACAGCCTCTCCCCAAGCCAGCCAGCTAATAGTGATATTGGACGTGTCTCAATCGGTTCGTATCTCCATGTCAGCTGTTTTTGTCACATCCACCATTTCGACTCCAAGCGTTTCACCGAAGTACTCCACCGCGAATCGTATTATTTTAAAATGTCGCTGAGAGCACGTGTAGTGGCATTCCTTATTGCCGTGGTGCTAGCCAAACAGACGTAGCGGGTCTAGCCGCGTGGCTTTAATTACACTGCAGAGCCCGAGCACCTTAGCCTGGCCATCACTGAAAAGCTGACGATTCCGCTGATTGGTTCCATCAGCTCAAAGATCCTGTATGTTCCAGAGAACGCCGGAGAATGCACCACCAGTGAGACCCGTACTAGATACAAGTAGGTTGCTTCACGTTCACTCGACCGGGCTGAAGGCACTATTGTCACCAGCATTCTCACGCTGAACTCTCATGAATTGGTCTTCACAATCGATCAATTCTTTTACTTGTCGGTGTACTCATTGAACAGCAGCAATCTGCTCAAAGAGCCAGTAAGCTCCAGAAAGATCCTTGAGCAAAACTCAACGAGCTTCGGTTCGAACCCTAAGCTAATAGCCACACCGAACGAGTCAGTGGTCTATGTTTTGAGCAGCCTCGGCTACAGCTACTTCAACATCTAGTCGCTCTCCACGGAGATCAAGATGTCGAGCTAGAATCCGTTATCTGGCGAGCTCTATACAGCCCTAGTGTACAAGGGTCATATGTTTGTGGCAAGTGGGCCAGCGGGTATCGGCATCTACCGCATCGAGGAGAACCACGATTTAAAGTTTGTGCACAACATTGCCGACATCCACTGCATGGATGTCAAGATCGATGTGGAAAGGGGATATCTCTATGGACTTGATGTTAGGAACGGTGTGCATGTATTCGATGTTAAGGAGCCAAACAAGCCACAGAACTACGATACCATTGATCTGACCAACCTCACGACCCTCAACGCTTTCCTCCAAATCAACGGTAACACAATCCTCGTAATGTTCTTCAGGAATAACCGCAACATTATCATCGAGCTCAGCTACGACCATGTTCAGCGTTCCTGGGCCTTCATCCGCTACTTCAAGTTTAAGGCAGACATCAATGAGATGCACTTAATGGATAACCACTTTATTGTGCTAGGGCATGAGTTCCTGGCGGTTATGCCAACCTCCATTCATCCCAAGCTCATCCGCGAGGAACTCAATGGGTACGTTAGTATGTCTCCAATCAAGACTGGCAAGGTCTACCAATAGCCGTTCTTCATTGGTATCACCGAACACTCCATAGTGCTAGGTGCCATCGAAGTTAGTCAATACGAAACGATTGAGTGCAAGCTCGAGGCCACTTCTCAACTCAAAAAGATCATTTACAAGGCCAATCTCAGCAGCTGCTCGGAGACGGCTGGGCGAGGTTATTTCGACTACTGCGAGTACGAGAAGGAGTTCTTCATCAATCATATGGACATCGTTGCTCCTGAGTCGATCGCCAAATTGGTCTGGGGGTTGCTCATTGCGTTCGTGGCACTACTGGTTGGTGGCTGTCTGTTCTTGTGCGTGTACTGCCCCATTGTTATTTAGGATGCGCACCAGAAAGATCAAGAAGATCCGCAAGATGGAGATGGAGTTCGAGCAGAAGCTACAAAATATCGCACTACCTTCTGCAAGGATCACCGACCGCGTCGGCACAGATGTCAGAACGTGATGAGAGAAAGAGTATGCTACGAACGATCATAGGATTATCCGGTAGAGGTTCTACTTGTTATTGCGCAGCGCTGAAGATGTGAGGTGCTGGGTCTTGGTCGCGCTTGTGGTGCTCACTGCTAGCTGCTTCTTAAGCTGCAGCTTGGTTATTTCAAGTGGTTGTTGGCTATTTGGCTTTATGTCTGAAAGAGTCGAGAGTTGATGGCGGTTGCGATCACTGGAAGGCGTCTTTCTTCCCTGCCGAAGTCTGGATGAAAACTCGTCAATGTTGCTTCCACTAAAGACTTTTGACTTGAGGCGGGTGAAGAAACTGCTGTCAGGATCATCATGGGGCTCGGTCTTAATTCTCAAGTGCTTTGTGGACGTTGAGGAGGCTTTAAAAGGGACGGGTTCGAGTTCTTTTTTAACGAATAGATCGAATTTATTGACAGACCTAACCATTTTATCGACTGCAACTGGATCTATTTCGAATGGACACATGTTCGGCATTTCAGGCAAAGCATATTCCGAATACTGCTCAAGCAGCTTCAGTCTCGAGCCAAGCCTTTCGAACTCCTGGAAAGCGAGTTTGTTGCATTCTGCTAATTTGCATTCAATATCTTCTCCAATTGTTTTAAGTGAAGCAGCCTCAGCAGACTTCTTTCTATATTCCCCCACCTGCGTATCCAACGCCTTCAGATACCGTTTATAATACGATTTAACTGATTCCACAGCTTCATCCCTCGTCTGCTCCAGTACCCGAACCAGCCTACCGAACGTTTCAACGATCTCCTTCTTCTTGGAATCTATCAGTTCCTCACACTGACGTTTGCTCCGTTCAGAAATGGCAGTGAGCTGCAGTATTTCGTTATCCTTCCTTCTGAGATGCTAGTCTTGGTCGTTCAGCATATGCTTCAGCTTGGTGAAACTCTTGGAGAGCATCTTCACATCATGGTTTCGATGGGCATCCAGCATCATATCCTCCAAACTCAACACTTTCCAGCACTCGAAACAGAATGCCTCGTCATCGATGGGTGCGAGGGTGCTCTTTGTCGTCGCGTGATGATTGGACAGCCGTACCACCTTCTTGAGGATACCATCCAGTGACGATACTGATTTGAAGTGGGTAGGCTTGTTGGTGCTTGCAAGTTTTCTTAGTTCCTGAACCGTCGCTGGCTCTAACTTCGTACTGCTGTGACACTCAGGACATTCATAGTGTTGCAACTAGCCGTAACGGGTCAGCTGTGCTGCACAGCCTATACATGGGTTGTGGTTGCACTCGAGCAATAGAATCTGCTCGACAAGTCTGCGGCACACCACACAATCCACTAAAGTCTCAGCCATTTGCTCTGTTATTACGATAATAGCTGTTAACGCCTAACCGTCAGTACTGAATTTTGCCAGCCATAAAACATCACAGCTTTACCTTGTGGAACATTGCGCTCTTGTTCTGCTGGTCATTGCGGTATTAGTCTTGGTAGACAGTTATCTGCTGTTCGTTGGTGTTGCCTACTGTAAAGTGGTGTCCTCGCTTATCGCCTTCCTGCACGTCAGGGCGGGCTTGAGTAAGATCCTTCGAAGTAAAGTTTTTGCGGTGAGTTGTTACGTAATCGTTCTTGTCTGAACCAATGATGACGCCCTCCCCTTCTTTGTGAGGTCGAAAGGCCGATTCAGAAGGGCCTCCAGCTTGTGGAAGATACCTACATCAAAGAACGACATACTTGCTTGCGAACTCAGTGACATAATTATTACCCTGATTACCAAGTTCAAAATTGTTGGATTGCATTTCGGGTTTGGCATTAGCATTATTTCCCAGTTGACGAGGAGGAAGCTATCTCTGATTTGTTGTTTGACCATAGAATCGACTGTTGGGTGCTAATGGGTTGCTGTTCTGCAGTTTCGGATTAAATGCCTTCTCAGCTTGATGTCCAGCGAACGCCCTGTAGTTATTTGATTCAGTATTGTAACCAGCATTGGTGGCACCCAAGGTAAAGTGTGTTTGTCTCAGTTATTGCAGGGTTTCTTTGGGGAGGTCATTGTGCTGGATGGGCTTCTCCCCATGATAAATTTGGTTTGTGGTTTGAAAAGAATCTTTGTTGCACCCTAATACTAAGTTGGCAGTTTGAATCTGTGCTTTGGCCGTCCTCACGCCATCTTTTCTACTATAGTCTTGGCCGCTCGTGGTCTCCATATAGTGGCGGTCCTTGCCAAAGATGATGTGAGTTTATCGGACTCCTTGTGCATTGCTGGAAAGTTCTGCAGGCACCGAATCTTTCTTGGTGTACTCTTTGTTGTACACTGACGACATCAGGTTGCCTGCTGTCTACGTTTCATCTCATAAGTACCTCTTTGAAGTCGTGATTGTGTGCTCTCATGCGATTCTTCTGTTCCTCAGAGGTCTTTCCAGCTTCGTTGGAGATCTCTTTCTGGTTATGGTAATACTGGTTCGTTGTCGCCTGCGATAGCTTGTTGTTGTAGTTGCCTGCCATTACAGCCGAGCGTACCCAGCGAAAAATGATGTGTCTTAAGATCGTGAGCTTTCTTTTAGTCAAGCTGTGCCTTCTCCACGTTCTTCCACTCTTGATACTTGATGCGGTTGGTGGTTAGAAACTGGTTAGGGTCGTTTTTGCCACTCCCAAGACTGCTTCCTCGAAATGGGTTCTGACCGATGCCCTTGCCATCGATCTCTCCCTCCTTAGCCTGATAATCTCTGCGATAGATGGATGCTGGGTTGTCTGCTGATAGCATGAACTGTACCCTTCATATGCCCAAGCACGAAGTGGCTGCCCCGTCCTTCCTGCGGATTCATCTTCGGTTACGGAATTATATTAAGTCAATCACACTTTGTTAACACTGTCCAGCAGCTGGCTAATGCGGCTCACGAATATATCCTCGATCTCCTTAGCTTTGAGCGTATACTCCTTCTTCAGGTTTTGTTCATAAGCGTAGCGGTTGATACGTTCGACCACAAACTGTTCGAGTGCCTATTGGACGTGTTTTTTCATGTTACGGAAGTCTGTGTTCAGTTCCTTTTTGTGTATGAAACGCTGCAGCTCTGCATCGAAGCAGATTCGCTGGATTAAGTCAAAAGTATACGAAGTTTTTCTACTTGCGTAGATGTTCCACCACTTAGGCAGACAACTTATTTAATTCGAGAGCCTCCTTGATTCGCTTACTCCTTGGCACGAAGGTATTGAGAGCGTTGTCGATGTTGACGCTAGCGTATATGTACACGTCTTTGAACTTGCTTTCCAGCTTCATCCGTTCCTTGTTTAGGTCCTTCTGGGTGATCTCTGGCTTTTATTTGAGCATGTTGCAATAACTAATTGTAGTGAAGACTATCATTCAACTCAAACTAGTCCCAGCTTGTTGAGATAATGGCTGTAAAGGTACCGAAGGATCCTTTTGAATATAACTACCGAAGCAATGCCGATCAGCACTCTGAAGACCAAAGTAGCGAAAATTTTCCACCCCAGAAGATTTGCTTTTTCACTGTCAGCTGCGACTTGTCGTATCTGCTGTTCAACTTCTGCCAACTCGCCCTTCAATGCCATCAATTACTCATGAAGCCTCCGAAAGGTTTCCTCTGTTACCAGAGTGTTTAGAGAACCAACCTAACTTAGATGTTGTTTACTTCCAATGCTTTCCTCATTGTGAGCTTCACTGTCGAAGGTTTGCTTAGTTCATTGCTGATGCACAAGTACAGGGTGCAGTCACTGTTCGAAAGATTTGCCAAGACAATTTATCTTTCCCTCCTATCTGTCGAAGTCCACATGCTAAAGACCCCAATGTCTAGCGTAGTCTCATTGGATAACTCAAACACCTCTATTGTCAGGTTGTACTGTTCGCTTGGGGGTAGATGCTAAACGCGTATTTCGTAGGATTCATTGAGTTCTGAATTGACCTAACTGCTACCCATAGATTCACCAATGCAGTCGCGCTGCCCGCCGCCTACCTGATAACTGACTTCCAGCCCTAGCGCCATCGTTGCGAGTAGCAGTACAGCCCTCAGCCACCCCTTCATAAAATCTTCTGAGTATAAATCATTGGAAAAGTCGAGAAAGCAAGCAGCAAGGCTTGCTCCTCCGTTATTAAGCGTTCATGCGAGATCGCTAGCTACATTACTGCCTTCCGCATCGCTGGTTGTAGAACAGACTATTGTAGGTTTCTGCAAAGAGCCTCTTAACTTCAAGGATGTGGTAGGTGGATCGGCCAACATTGTTGACTGGGTTTAACGGGTCATGAATGACAAGCTTTGGGGTAACATCCTACATAACATTCGCAGTACATCAGTGTTTGCAAGAGGAAACACATTATAACCGGGCTCCGCTGGCCTTGTGGGGTACAGAAATATGGATTTGCAGATGTAGTCCATCTGATATCCATAGAAGAACAAGAACTCCAGCAGCAGCTGTCCTAGACTGTGCGGATGTTCTCGATTCGTGGAAGTCGACTGCAGCAATGCAACGACCATGAGAGCAATCGAATAGCTTCCCAACCCTCCCGTATAGGTGTCATTGAGTCCCTTTACATATAGGAACATTTTGAGCACCAATACTAACGGCTTAATGAGAGGCTCTTCTTGCAGAAACTGGCGGAGAACGTTGTTGCATCTCAAGCCATTATGGAAGGCCGTTTGGAAGGTGATATCGACCTTCCTGCTGTGGTATTTTGGTGACATTTGGAACTTGATGATGGGGATGCTGGCTCCACGGATATATTTCACATCGCGAAACAGGTCAGTGTGCTGAAGATAGCAAATATTGTACCTTGAATACTCCCGCTGATTCTATTTGATCGAACAGTTCCCGTCCCTGTGCAGCCACCACCACAACCAAATCGACATCGCTAAACTCTAAACAAAGTCCAGAGCTTTGCGAGCCATAAAGGTAGAGTTGCGCCTTTAAATCTGGTAGTCTTTCCAGAAAGAGCCCCTCGATAAGCTTCATAATAGCTGAGTTTATAGATTGGTTCTTTGAGCACTTCTCGTCCTGCTCGCGAACGAATTCGTTTATCTCGTTGGTGAGTATTTCTGCAATCAATTGTTTCGGTAATAACCATTCCCCCGAAGAACGCCGATAGTATTAGAGATCGAGATCAGGCTCACGATGCTCACTGACCTATCTAAACTCTCGTTACATCCTTTCGAGTCTCTCCATCTTCTACTTGTTGGCAGCTATCAGAAGTCGGAGACTATTCTCTTTCTCTTGGAGCTACTTTTAGCGTTCCTGCTATTTTAGCTCCCTTTGCTCCCTTAGCTACTTTAATTCTTTGAGCTCTTTTAGCTATCTTTGCTCCTTCTGCTCCCTTTGTTCCTTCAGTTCCTTTTCTTGTATACTTTGCTCTTTTTATCTCTTCTGCTGCTGTTTCTATCTCTCGCTATCTTTTGATTGTTGAACCTGACTCTCGACCGACTTGCCCGTTGGAGATTTTATGGACTTACTCGACACTTTTTTCTCGAATTTGCTCACCAACTTATCTTTTTCTTTTTCTTTAGGTTTCGGGACTATCCGGCTCGCTGTTGCAGGCAACTTCACCTCTTTTGAATTCTCCTTGTGCTTTGGCACAATGCTGAGGCTGCTATTAATCGACTTCCTAGCCTTCGCTGTCGCCTTGTCTTTATCCCTTTAGGTCTCCTACTTACGTTACTCATCCGATTCTTCCTCAATATCATCGAGTTTTTTATCCGTTGGCTCGTCTTTCGAGTCCTTCCGGTTAGTAAAGTCATCAAACTCATCGGCAAACTCATCCGTGATCTCTTCGTCATCAAGATCGAATGTATCGTCCTTTTTCTTTTCCTTTTCTTTTTATTTGGTGCGTCCTCCTTTGCCTGATTCAAGCAAAATCTGCTTAAGTTCCTAGTTGGTGAGATATTCAATTGGAGTCTTGTTCTATTTGTTTCGGATGTTCAGGTTGCTTATTTTACCCACGAGAAGCCGAATTAGGCGTTTCTGCTTGCTTAGTTTAACAAATTGCTTGCGACAGACGATGTGCATGATTGTATCGCCTTCCTAGGAGAGGATACCAAGGTTAGCTCCCTTCTCAATGAGCTTCTTGGCGATTCTTTCATGCTACTTTTGGATTGCGAAGGTGAGAGCAGGTAATCTTTTCGCTATATCAATGTTCGCCTACGATTAACAGCCAATCTCTACCGTTTGCATGCGATCGATCAGTAGCTACGCCGCGTCGTAGTTTTCTGCGTCAAGATTCATAATGAAGTAGAGTGGGTGATTGCCTGTTGAGTCTCTCATATCTGGTTTTGCTCCGTTCTACAAAAGGCATTTTACTAGCGATTCCTGCCCAGTGGAGCACGCAGCCATCAGCGGAGTTCTATCGTCTAGTATTATGCACTGAGGGTACTTAGGGTGCAGTTGGGATTAGCCTTCTTTTGCCTTAGCAGAATCAGTAGACACTCGGTATGGCTCTTTAGTGTGATGTAGTTGCTAATGCAGACAAAGATAGCCTGGTTGAGTTCGTTCTATTCGAACTCAGACGATGAAAGGCATTTCTCAACCGCTTCAAGGTTTCCATCAGCGACTCGCTGCAACAGCTTCTGAAGATCGTTGTCTGAATTAGAGAGTGGTAGTTACGAGAAGTTGTAGAGAGGTTTGTCTGGCTAAGCGTCATGTTCATGCCGCCCCGGCTATTTGAATTATATTATGGGCAATGGTCGGAATGGCCCGGTCAAATCGTCTTTATAGCCGCTAGCCTGTCAGACTTAGTCTATAATCACAATTATGTAATCGGCATCGGCTTATACGCTGCTAGATATGAGCGAACGCAGGATGGCCAGGCCCATGTTTGGTATGGGAGGCATGGGCATGGGCATGGGGGGAGGTCGAGATCTTAACATCTTCGTGGTGAAATTCGATGCCACAAAAGAGGCTGAGAAGAACATCGGTGCTGGAGACCCCTTCTACTGTGAGAAATGCAAAGTGTGCCTTAACAAGTGGTCACGACTGATGCACCCTGAGGAGTACATTACAAGAGCTAAGTCTCTAGATAAGTAACTCGAGAAGATCGAGGAGGAGCCATAAGTTCAGATGAAGTCAGTCAACGAATCCTCCATGGTCATTGAACCAAAGGTGGAGAAGCTGCTTGAGCTTGGTCCAAAGGACATGGCTTGGATCTGTGAATTTTGTTCACACCCCAATCGACTACGCATCGACAAGTAATAAATTCCGACAGAAGCTGACATGGTTTACATCATCGAAAGCGCCAGTCAAAAGCTCGGTGGTGAGTCATCACTAAAGGATTCCACAATAGTGTTCTGCATCGACAATTCAGGCAGTATGAACACAACTCAGGAGATCAAGGGAAAGGTGAGCTTGAAGCATGGTATCAGTGCTCAAGAACTGGAGATGTTGAGGCAATTTATGGAGCCTGGAGACTAAGCCCAGATGAACTACTTTCCCGGACAAAATTCTGGAAACACTTTCGTTTCCCGCAAACAGTGTGTGATGGCCGCTATCTAAAGCCAGCTGTCTGAAATTCAGAAAACTGATCCCAATAAAAAGGTCGGGTTAGTAACCTTCAACAACTAGGTGGTGGTCTACGGTGACTGTACAGAGGACGGTAAGCATATCGTCGGAGATAAGTTGTACAAGATGCCGGAAATATTGAATGACCTTGCACCGATGAGTATTAAGGTCCCTCTCCGAGACTCTTACGAAAAGATCCTGTTCCATATTAACAAAATCGAAGCTTCGGGAGCGACTTCGCTGGGACCAGCCATACTTTCTTCGATCTAAATTGCGGGAAAGGGAAGTCCTGGTTCAGCAGTAGTCATCTGCACTGACGGCCTTGCTAACATCGGATTGGGTAGTTTGGACCCGCCAACTGAGTAGGCGAAGCAGTTCTATGCTGAGCTTGCTCTTCGTGCCAAACAAAAGAATCTGTTGATCAACATAGTGACAATAAAAGGAGAGGGTTGTAAGCTGGAAGCTTTGAGCACCCTGGCCACCGAGACCAACGGGAATGTTTCAATCGTCAACCCAGAAAACATCGGTGATGATTTCGCAAATATTCTCAAGGATGAAGTGGTGGGACTCAACGTTAATGTCCGAATTCGCTTACCGTAAAGCCTACGTTTCCGCAACGAACTCAAGGAAAATCTCA
>ERZ724508.742-NODE-742-length-21831-cov-5.299596_pt1 | contig 21831 bp, 30 predicted proteins | sample MGYA00376041_ERZ724508 | MGnify/ENA primary metagenome ERZ724508 (study PRJEB28724, sample SAMN07190887) | wastewater metagenome | isolation source: effluent of sewage treatment plant in Hong Hong | place: USA: Christiansburg, Virginia | collected 2016-03-01 ...
CAATCAATCGTGAGGAACCTCACTGTCGAGTGTATTGGCTACCTTTTAACATCCATCAAGGACAACCAGGTGATGTTTGCGAGCGAGTGCCAGGCAATCATGGAATCATTGCTAGCGATGGAAGATACTCTGGATGTCGATGACTCACTTCACAGCGCAATGTTCAAGGTGTACGCTCAGGTTGCCGGCTGCCTCAAGCAGAACTTCGTGTATGCCAGCCGCATTATTGATCGAGTGATCCACGGTATCACAGCCAAGGTCGATTACAAGATGGTTGATGAAACTGAAACCATTCCTGAGGGAAGGCAACAGAGCAAGTTCATCAAGCTCAAGGTTGACTTGAAGCTCAACGGAGGTGTCAAGAACCTTATTCTAAATACTGATACTCTGGAAAGGAAGATCGAAGGAACAAACCTTCTTGTCGCTCTCGCCGAAAACATGGGCCCAAGCTTCGGACCTTTCGTTGAAAAATCCATGGACGCTGTGGTGAACCATTTGAGCTTCAAGCATAGCAAGCACATCCGCCACAACATGCAGGTTATGGTTAAGTTGATGGCGAGCTGTTGCCAGACTACCGAACAGAAGCTGTTTGTGCTGGGACGAACGATGCCAGGCCTGCTTAGCGAGTTAGTAGCAGTGCTGAAGCTCCAGCAGGACGAGGATATTGGCCTTATTCTGGAAATCGTGGCTTCAGTTATGCCATTCTGCACCGAACAGATGCTCACCAACCTGCCACAGCTGCTTAATTCAGCGTTGGCAGTCACCAAGCAAATGGTCAAGGAAATCGAGTCTGAGTACGCCTCGAAAGAGATGGACGAGGAACTCCAGAACGAGATGGACGAGGAGACTGAGAGCGTCGAAGAGGTAGAGTATGTTTCTAACCTAGATCTACGAGCGTGTGGAAGAAATAATAAAGGTGGCCGGCGGTCGCCCAGAATACATGCAGCTCAAGAAGGGCTTCCCCTCAGATTACGAGTTCACGATGATATGATAGTGTGTAGTGGGTGTGCATACCAACTCAGAATTCCTTGCACTATTCGAAATAAAGTTAATCATACACTCGGAGCTTTGAGATGCTCCCGCATTCGATGCAGGAAATCTTTACGGGCTGCTTTCTTGCAGAACGCGATATCGTTTTAGATGTAGAGATCGTTGCATAGCAAGAGCTGCCGCTGTAGGGTCTGATCGTGTTTAGCTGCAAGCTCTTGCAGAGTAGCATACCTTGCACTTTAGTTGTCGAGTTGCCGGCTGACCTCGTCAATGCAGGATCGGCTGAGGCACTATTTTAGTCGCTTAAGCAATCGCTCCCGAACAGCTATGGTGGACTGGCTGATGTGCAACCTTAACGCCCTCAGCACGAACTCCTCATTGAGGTAGAGATGGCCTTTGTTATCTACAGAGAAGCTCATGATTGGGTATAAGTGCAGGTGCCGGCGCGAGCCCTTTATAACTACATTTTATTGGAAGAAAGCATGAGGCACGAAGATGACGGCTTTGAGTGCATCGATGAGCGTACAGAGCACATCGTAAAGGAGCAGCAGCTGCTGAGCACCCTCAACTCTATGGCGGGGGAACAGCAATTGCTTAAAAAAGAGCTACAGCTGAAGGAATCGTTTAGGGTAATACTGCAGCAGGAGAAGTTACAACTTGCCGAGAAGGTTGCCAAGCTAGAGGAACAGGCTTATACACTTCAGCAGGTTGTTGCCAAGAGTGTGGAAGTGGAGAAACTCAGCCAGGAGCAGCTGCGTGGATTGCAAACTGCAGTCGGTGGGATTGCTAGCCTAAAGGATTCACTGGGTGTGCTAGTGAAGGCCGTTTCGCAAAAAGTGGACCTACTGAAGGCTGGTGATCGCTAAATTATGGACGAAGTGAGACAATCACACAAAGATTTAAAGGAAGAAATTGCTGGGCTGTACCAGCAGATTATCGAGCAGAAGAACAAGCAGATCAAGACGCTGAAAGCCAAGCTTGAGGATCAGAAGAAGCAGAGCTAGCTGAGTGAAACTACTTCGACAATTTTAACGAAGACAACAGGCATTTAGGAACAAATGAAGCTGCTGTTGGAGTGTGTGGATCGGCAATCCCTCAAAGACAGGGAAATAATGGAGCTGAGAAGCAAGCTGGCTCATGCTGAGAAGAGTTTAGTGAATAGAGACAACGAACTACAATTAGCCACGTAAAAGCTGAGGTCTTTGGAAAAGGAACTTAACTTCAAGCAGGAGATTATCGATTCAGGCAACCGTGACCTCACCAATAAGCAGCTAACTTTGATCAATAGTGAGTCCCGGTTGGAAGATGCGGCAAATATGGTGAGGATTCTGGAAGCTGAACTGCGGGCTTAAAAGCAGCTCAGGGAGGTTATTGAGCAGCGATAGTACAACAATGCCAACCTCTCAGCTCAGGTAGAGAACAGCTTCAGGCTGGTAACTGAGAAAATTGAGTTAATGGAGTACCAGCTTAGTCGCAACCACGAGCTTACTGAGCTATTTGAGATTTTTGAGGAGAAGGTTACTGAGGCCATTCGCAACACCAAGGAAAACAACCTTTCATTCTTCTTCGAGAACATCCATGACAAGCTGGTGCTGACCCTCCCCGAGCAGAAGAGCATTTTGTTCGGTCTCAAGAACGACCTCAAGGAAGTGCGAGATGCCTTGCTGGGCGAACAACAGCCAGCTGCCCAACCAGCTGCCCAGCGAAAGTTCAGCGAACGCACGTATGAAACCTACCGCAAGAAAGAGCCAGCCTACGACTTCTTCGACGTGTGACCATACACTTACTGATTCCATCACGATGAACATGTGAGCTTTATTGGGTCGCATTTTGCAGTCCAGTACTTCTTCTCGAACCACTCACTGTGTTGGTAAGGGTTTTCGAGAACTGCCATCACTCGCTGGAGTAGTTCGGGTTGGTGAGCCGGTGCACTGTCTGTCAGATCCTTCAGAATTCTGTTTGCCACATCATTGCGCAGAGTATAGCGAGGGTTTACCCGTGCCTGCAGCTCTCGATCGCGACTAAACTTCTTGTACTTGTTCAGCCAATCTGCCCAAACCTTCTTCTGCTGCTAAACGTAGTGGTTGGGCTCGACAGTTTCAAGATGCTTCTTTTTGGCCAATCGAAGTGGTTGCTCAGTGATTAGATACTTATTGAACCCCTCATCTTCCCCGAGTATTTGCTTAATGAGTTCTGGTGGGGTATGCGCTAGCTTTGGAAACGCTCGGATGTTAGTGAGATAGATATCGATTGGACATGCTGTTTCTACGAGTCCTTGTAGAACCTTCTCCTCATCTTTGAGTTATCCACCGAGCAGCGTAAACGTATTCGTGAAGTTACAAGCGAATTCATGCATGATGTCTATCAACTGATCGATTAGCTCTTCGCACTCCTACTCAGCCTTCAACCCGAGTTTTTCTCGCATAAGCCGATAGTACTCCTTAAAGTAGATCTTTTAGTATTCATGAGACACATGCCTCTTCAGGATGTCGGTCGGAACTAGAGGATCTAGCGCTTCTGCCAGCATGTTAAGGTTCCACTTGACAGTTGTGGGTTGTTGCCTATAACTATATCGTTCGCGATCATCGGTCAGATTACTGACAAAATCCTTGGAGAAGTAGTCGATGAAACTAAAGGGACCGTAGTCGATGGTGACTCCCATCATGCTCATATTGTCAGTGTTGAGTACTCCATGAACAAATCCGATGCTCTGCCATTTGGCTACAAGCTTAGCTGACTTCTCAACTAGCTGTTTGAACAGCTCCTCGTAGGGATCACTATCCTCATTCAACAGCTCCGGATAGTTGTACTTGATGAGATAATCAGCGAGTGCTTGTAGTGTCTTTCGGTTTTCCTTGGGGTCAGGTTTGTAGCACTGAGCATCCTCCAGACAGATTTGAAAACATCCAAAGCGGAGAAAAGAGGGACATAAACGTAGGACAACGGCAGCTTGTTCCAGCCGAACATGCCCGTTGTAGAAAGGATCACGCTTCACCAACTCATCGCATATTACCAGACTCGCGGCTCTGGTTGTTGGCACCCCTAAATTGTGCATAGCTTCAGACACCAGGAACTACCGCAAGGCAGAACTAACCACGCTGTTACCGTCAGCAAAGCGGCTGAATGGACTCTGACCACTTCCCTTGAGCTGGAGCTCCAGCAACTCGTTGTGCTGGTTTCGATAGCATCCTAGAATGTGTGCTCTCCCGTCGCCGAGCTGCCTTGCCCACCCACCAAACTGATGGCCGCAGTAGTTGCTACAGATAGGCTGCATTGTTTAGGAAATTTACCTTGCTACCGGGAAGAAGTTTGCTTCCTGATAGATACTCGGCTGTTGATTAGGCGTCTTCCAAGAGTCCTTCGTAGTCGATATCAAGTAGTTCAAGAGCCCCGGCAGATAGTCCGGCAATATGTGGGTTCTTTCGCACCTTCGGTTGGCTGCGACAAAAGTGATAGTCCGTGACAGTTCGTGGCTTGTCATTGATTTCTTGCTCAATGCGAATCGTTGATTCGAAGATAGGGGTTTCCAGCTTTAGTTGATGGAAATTTTTTAGCAAGGTCTTGCGCATGACGTTTATAATAAACGAGATGTCGGGCGGAATGTACGGTGGTACGGGTGGTTACATGAACCCACCAACTGGTTACGGGATGGATAGTGGAGGCATGCAACAGCCTTCCTCTACCCACCATCGTCCCGAAAGCGGTCCGTTCTTCGACTATCAACCTACCAACTTTGAACCTGGTAGGTACCACGAACAAGCTCCCGTTCCGCAGCAGTCTCAGGCACCCGCCTACGACAAGTTCTATGGTAAGGGCTGGGGCTAACCGGTAGAATCAAAGGCGTATGCCTCAAGTGGAGGCCCTGTCGAACAGTCGCCCTCTGTCACGCTCCTTCAGCGCCTTTCCATGTTAATCAAATCGCAGCTGCCCCACCTACAGAGTCTGTCAATGGGTACAGCCGACTACCGCCGTCCGGTGGACGACTATTATCGTAAGCGCTCTCGCTCGAGGTCCAGGGATAGAAATCGAGAGCGGGACCCTCGACCGCCAGCCCCATCCAGACGTCGTAGTCGAAGTCGATCCCCACAGCAAATGCCCGCTGGAGGTTCTTCTGGTGGAGGTGCCGGAAGTAATTCAGGTGGTATGGACTGGCTATGCCCTAAATGTTCGTTCTCAAACTACGAATGGCGCGACCGCTGCAAACGCTGCAACGAATCCAAAGCAACAAAGAGCTTCATGCCTGGCCCATAAGACTGGCGTTGCTTGAAATGCAATAACATCAACTACGCAAGAAGGTTGTAGTGCAACCGTTGCAAGGTTCCCCGAGAGAATAAGTGATAGCGACAGTCCCCGAATTAGTATCAGTGCTTGTCGTCCAGCAGGGGTCTTCGTAGCGAACTCATTTCGGTTTATCGAGTTATTGTCGCAGCTGGTTGTTTCTCTCCTTGAGTTTCCTCGACGATGCCACTGAGCTGACTGAAGACATTGTTCAGCGCTACAATTCCAGTGACCTGGAAATTACTTTCGCTGCGTTGCAGGACCATATCGGATTTCTAAGTCGAGGCAATGTGGTACACTGTAATAGATTGAATTTAGGCCAGCCTCAACCTTTCTCTTCTTATTGGCCACTAAGGCTATCCTCGCCTTTTTGGCTTCAAACAGCATCAGTAGTTCCATGAGATTGGTGTCTTCGTAGATCATCAGCAGGCTGTCGTCCTCATGTACGAATTCAGAGAACGGTTTGCCGTAGTTCAAGCGGTTAGCACCAACCACAACAAACTCTTTCGTCTTGAGGAGCGCAACTATATTACCACGGCGTTATTTGTAAACTGGTACAAAGGACAGTTCACGCTGCCTAAGTTCTTGAATCTTCGCCCGGTCGATGCGACTGTCGATGTCAACCATAAAGACATCTTTAAGTGGGATTAAGATGCTGTTGACTTTGAGCTCACGAAGCTTAAGAATAGCTCCCAAGAGCATGATTTCCGAGCTTTTAAGGCTCGACTAAGGTGCAACCAAGCAAGTACCTCATCCTGCATTTTCAGCAGCGCCGCAAGGTCTTTCCTCTCCAAGCGGTGGTTCGAATGTTAACCCAGCACTTTGTCAAGAGCCAGGCTAATCGGGTAACTCACCACCCAGAAGATTTTTATCATAATGCGGATCAACGGGACACATCGCTGCGCAATTATGAGTTTGTTTGGGCCAGTGCATAACGCTTGTGGAACTATCTCTCCCACGATGAGAACAACGCACGTTGATAACACGATTGCCAACCAGGCCGGAACAATGGTGTGAATGACTAGCGGCAGGGTTTCCATAGCGATAGCGTTGTATAGCAGCAGTGTTACCAGTAGCAGATGGTGATTGTGCAGCACTTCCAATATCATATCGGCTTGTGCTTTCTCCTGATTGGTACCGTTCTGCTTACGTATTTCTAACTCAAGGGGATCGATAGACAGCAAACCGACAGTATTACCGGAACAGAAGCCAGCCATGCAGCAAAGAACTACATAGTGTCAAACTCCTTACAAGCAGCGATTGCCGAATTTATCCAGAACTACTTATCCTGGATGCTGTGGAAGTGCCCATGTTAGTCCTCTTGTGGTTACTCAGTTGGGGTATGTCCCTCAGTTTCAGCCTGAATCACTAGCACGAACAGGAAGGAGAGTATGAGCAAGCGCATCAAATTAGCGTCGAAAATATACAAGTGTGAAATATCAAGAGTTATTGGCACTGGCTCTTGCGTACGTGGCCGAATCAGCCTTAATGTTCAGAACGTTGGAGATATCCACTCCGGTGAAGTGGGGAGTCTGCAACACGGGGCGTATCTGCACCCTTACATTGAAATAGCAAGGGGTAACCAGCTTCAATATGATGGCGAAGTTGTAGGTTGTGCCGGATAGATAGTTGACCGAAAATTCTGGTGTGTACGAACACTGGCTGATAGTCACCAACAATAAACCGTTGCATCGTCTACATTCGCCAGAAGCCAGACCTGGTGGTAGCCAGTTCACTTTAATATTCATCACTGCTCGGGTGAGATTCCGATCGAGCTGTATCTGATCGACTTGGGTTATTCTTACTGCATCGGGTTTGGTATAGTTGCAGATATCTCTGCTTGTGGGCGAACCACCATCGCATTTGAAGCCTGTTTCAATGGTGCAGCTGCCTGAACAGCCGTCCCCATCGTCGCGATTTCCATCGTCGCATATAAGGACAAAACGACTTCCATCTCCGCAGATCTCTGTACACACTGGAAGATTAACTTACATTTTGAATCCTTGTATACAACCTACACAGGTGGACGAGGAATTACAGCTCGAGCATCCCAACGAACAGGATTTACATGACCCATTTTCTGGGTCTATATATTTTTTATCGCCACATACATTGTTAGATGTGTCTTGTGGAACCTCCGGCTGAGAGAATGTTGGAATAGGAGGAAGGAGAGGTTGGCTGACTATAAAAGCTTTCTGCTGGACAGAAGTTCCACCGGGACTAATCTGTTGCTGTACAGAAAGCTGAATTTGCTGGCCGTTTTGCGACTGGGATTGAATTTGAAGGGACTGGCTTGTCGGCACTGCGAATGGCTGCATGAGTTGTTGTGGTGGTATCGGAACTGCCTGTTGGATCGTCTGTATGATAGACTGCTGAGCTGACTGCTGGATGGACTGTATTTGAGACTGTGCCTGTGATTGTGAGAAGGAGATTTGTGAGGCAGAATTTGGTTGCTGGAAAAGCATCTATGGTGGAGGTTCAGGAGTCTGGGCAGTACTGCCGAACAGACGGTTCATAATGTTTGAAAAAGGGTTTGAAAATGATGGGGCTTGTGGCTGTTGAGGCAACTGAGGTCCTTGTGGCCCTTGAGGAATCTGCTGAACCTGCGGCATTTGCGGAGCCTGTTGAGCTGTTGATGAGGTGCATTGCTTCCCATCCCATACTGCAAATTGTTGGGAACAAACACAGGCAACCCCACTCCAAACTGTTCCAGGCCGGTCCATACAATTATCTGGTCTCTGTACACACAAACTACCATTCCATATGGACCCGGGAGAGCACTTAACACAATATCCTGACAGATTGTTATAGTCCTGCTTGCACACACACCTCCCATTTATTAACTATTGGGTGTAGTTACAGTTCGAACATACATCTCCATTGGCTACGGTTGGATATGGACACTGTTGGTAGCATCCTCCGTTGAAAAAGTACGGGCTGCCAGGGCAGCTGGCACACTGGGCCAAGCTTATTAAGAAATATTCCACAGCAATGTTCTGCACAAGTGACGTCACGTCGAACTGAAGCTGCCAAGTATTGACTGTCGTCACTGAAAGGCTCAGCGGTGCAGTATTCGGTAGCTGCAGAGCGCTAAATCCAAATAGCGAAGCGGTGTAAGACGGCAGTCCATTCCGTGGAAGGTCTTGAAACCTGTTGCTTTGAATGCCAGTTCGAATTATTTGCCCATCGTTTATTGTCGAACCTTCATATGAGACGAAAAGAACGAAGTTTGCCTCAACCAGCTTAAGCCTCGTAAATTCACCAGTACTAACTGACCAGGAAATGCCAGTGTCATTGAGTGTGGGACGTTACAGCGACATCGAGTAGCTCTGGTCGTTGCGTTAATTATCCACCAGCAGCTGGAATCCGCTCAGCCATACTCTGACCGAGGTTTAGGATCGGCGGGTCCATCCCTGCGGATAGGGAAAGAAGCCATTATGGACTCGATCGAGACAGCATCCATCAATGCTGTTGACTCTCATCTGCTGCTGTGCAATGGTTAGGCTATCGAGTGACTCTGCGAGAAAACTGATCGTGACTTTCGTCCATGTAGTTCTTCTCCAATTTGAGTATATTGCGAAGGACGCTATTGTTGCAGTGGGAGACGGTTAGCTTTTAATTGCGATGTACAGCTCCTGGGCTGGTGGGGAGTCGAGCTGGGCGATGGCTGTGTAATGGGATTGTGGTACCAATGGCAAGGGAAGGAGGTCTCGAAAAGGGAGCTCTGAAGGTATAGTTGAGGAGCCGGACTTGATCGTTGAGTTGATAGAAGGCTGGGCTGGCTGCGCCTGCTACAACAACGAAATTGTCTGAATAACGTCTGAGTTACCTGCTGCGAGGTTATTATTTGAAACTGTAGGAGTACAGATCGGCTGTTGCGAGGTCATCTGCAGGATTATTATTAGCAGCATTATTAGTTGAGCTTGCGGCATCAAACTTTATAAATATAATTGCTGAAGTTGACATTACAGCCCCTTGGAATTAGCTACAGCGGGGACCCTGCTACTTGCAAGAGGTCGAGGCCTTGCGCCAGCAAGCAGTCGGCCTCCCAGCTGAGGCTAGGTCCGTCTTAGAGGGTTGGGCACCCTCAGCAGCGGCTGCCGCTTTAAAATTTAAAAACTTTATTCCACACTAACTGGAGATATTTGAACTACCCTTCGGTGAAAACTGGGAAATACACACCTTTGAAAACTCCAAGTCGCTTCCCCCTCGTCCTTCTCTTCCGTTTGCGGAAGTTCCCGCCAAGAAATCGGAACTTTTGATGGGAAGTAGTGTTTGCATTGCCAACAAATTGAATAATGTGATGGATGCACCCAGCAACCGTCCCTTCGACATAAACCATCGCATTGATGACTTTCCCAAGCAAATGGCTATCCGTCAACTTAATTAGACAGTGGGCAATATTCGAATGATTGTCGGTTAGGAGGGTGAACTTCCTATCTCCAACAACTTCACAAAATAACCTCAGTTATCCTCAAAATAAGCTGATTGGGAGTCTATTCAACCCGACTCTTAGTGGAACATCACCCCAGTAGCAATCCATGATGGTTCTGCTACCACTGTACTATGCGTTGCTCGATCTCGTCGACTGGGTCCAACTTGTAGGTGATGCTGAGGTCGAAGTCTAGCTGCTCCAGCACGTGCGCCTCCATACTTACCCAATGCTAAGTTGTTAGTTTGCTTTCGGTGAGTTCATGGATCTGGCACATATAAAGCTGCCGGTACTCGTACATCTTAGAATACATGTAGAAAATAGCGACAAAGATCTACCGACCCTTCTTCCTCTCACCGTTCCGTTTACGGCATTGGTATCGGTGAATCAGCTCCAAGCAAGCCTGGTAGCAGTCCTAATCATACTACATCTCTGCAGTAAGGAAGCGCAGTGCTTGAAAGAGCTGCTCTAATTGTTCAACAATACTCTTTCGAGGACGCTGTAGCTTAGCAATGTTAATCTTGGGGTTTGGCTTGCTAGGGGCCTTGGTGCTCGGAGTCTTTGGAGGCTTGAAGGAACTGGGCTTCTTGGTGGTTGCTGCTATGATTCGTCCCCTCCTTGGACGCAGGTTTACCTGTATAGCATTTTGGATGAGCTCCTTCATATGACCTTGTTATTATAGTGCTAACCCTATAATTGTCAATGAGAAAATAAACTGGTTTGATAGCTAAAGCACCTGTCTGTCAAACTAGCATCAATCCAGAGCAAACATAAGTCAGTCCGAAGTTTATTTTATCAACCCAGCAGATGAGTCTTTCATTGATCACTAATGTTTTCGACTGCTATGTAGCTACTGTAAGTGTACTTCTGAGCCGGCCAGACTCACCGCCATGGGAGGTTATTAATTGTTATCCAGTTGGTGAGCCATGTCTATGAAGAAGAAGCCACTCTAGGAGCAATACAGCCCAAGTAGGATAACCCTAAAGGCCTCACCAGCCATGAAATAGCAAAAGCTTAGCTAGGAGTTCGTGATGCGGGTGCTGTCAGAATAGGAGAAATGTAGGAAGCACATGACCGAGGAAAGCATTCTTGCCCTTCTCAACGACTACAAGAAGCTCGTTGAGTACTACAGTTCCAAGCAGGACACTATTGCCCTGTACTTCACGGAAAAGATGCAGAACCTGATATCGTGCCAGGCTGCTATCGAAACGCTAGACAAAACGCAAGAGGTTACCACTATGAGCTTCGCCGAAGAGATTGCCTCGCAGGGCACTCCCATTCAGGACTTCAAGGAGGTCAACTGGAGCTCCCCCTCTCGGTACGACCTCGAGTCGAAGCGCAAAGAGCGATCAAAGAAGGTGCAGATCACACTGGAGGTCAAAAAGACCCACAAACGATCCAACGCTAAGAACATCCTGAACAAATATTACGACGAGTGCGTGGAGAACAACCTTCTCGTCACAAACGAAATTCACCTACAAAAGAAAGACCTCGAATAGCGGCTGCGAGCTATCCACTAGAATAGTCTAAAGTTACCGATGTAGAAACAGCTGGAGCACGCCAACGAAATGGATCGGAAGACCTCATTGGAGGTGTATATCAGTTGACAGTCTTTGAGCCGCTGCTCACCTTTACATTCACAGTATCTATACGCAAGTTTGCTGGGCGGTAGCCTCATTTGGATAAGAAACTCTTGCAATGATGAGCTTTGATGGAATCAAATCAAACTGCAGGTCCTCGGCTCCTTTTGTGGCTTCTTCTTAGAGATCATCTTGTGCTTGCTTTTAACAACCATGCGTAGCGCCTCGTCAAACACTTCCTTGAGTCCCACTTGCGTCAATGCACTGCACTCCATATATCTACACTTTAGCTCCTCGTCGATCACTCGTTCGGCGTACTCCTTTGTTATTGGGCCATTCTTTATGTCGTTTTTAGCTGTCGGGCTGCGCAGATCTATCTTGTTGCCCACGAATATCTTCGGTACATCGCTCACGTGCTGCTCGAGCTCGGTAAACCACTACCATCAATAGCCAAGTACCTTCTTCCGAGCATTGACGAAAGAAGCTGGCTCCATCACTGAAAAGATCACCAGAAAGGCATCTGTGTGAGGATAGGCGAGCAACCGTAGCTTATCGAAGCCCTCCTGTCCAGCTGTATCCCTACATTTTAGTAGCAAAGTACCATAGACTTAGGTTGACCATCTTGTTGTCGATTCGAATGGCAGCTGCGTAGTTTTCGAAGACTGTGGGGACATAGTCAGTTGGAAACTCATCCTTGGTGTAGCTGCGTGGATGGGTGTGGATACCTCATGAGAACACAGGTCTTGCCGACGGTACCGTCACCAACAACGACGATTTTGACGGGAACGGGTTCTTCTTCGCTCATATTTTGAAGGTAATTATTATAACCCCGTCGGAATCAGCTGCCAACGCACAAACCATCGAATATAGATAACAATCGTCGCAACCGAAAGTTGATGCCTATAATTTGTTAGGCGCACTTATAATTGGGAGTAGAATGCACTGGTGCATCAAGTTTCTGTGGCTTTGCAGCGTCTTCGGTCTGATCTTCTTCGTAAGGAGTGGTTAAAATAGACCTACATGATCATCATGCTCAGCCGCCAACCGCAGTTCCTACCGTTCAAGTCTAACAATGTTCAGCATACTATCAACGCATGCATCATCGTGCTGGCAGTACAACCATCCCTCAATGTAGATATATGCTTCAGTGTTCATCATCACGAGCCTGCTGTGGTGGAACAGTATTCTACGAAAGCGACGTCTCCAATATGTAGGCATGATTGAGGAAGAGATACAGGCATCTCACATGCGCAGACCTTGAGACTGGAGAAGTCGAGAGAGTTCCGGACTAAAGCAAAAAGCAGACTCATGAACCGCCTTCATCAACTATAAGTCAGGCAACCAATGTATGCTATCTGGCGTAGCTGCTTGGCGTGGATGAATCTCTTGGACCGTTTAGGTTCAGTTAAGAGTCTATGGGTATGGTCTTTCCAACTTCGTCAACAGCTAATGCTGGTACTTGCCGCTCCTCTGTCTTGCCTTGGTGAGAGTGTAACACACAAGAGGGTGTCCCTTCAAACTGATTATTTTGTTCTTCTGCTGTGGCCTCTTCTGGTATTCCCAACATTTGCCTAATCTTGGGTTCTTTAACGTATTTCGAATACAGGCGAAGCATGGAATGCCAGAACACCACTCCCGCAACACAGCCAACAATGAACATTGCTGAAATCCAGTTGTCGTAACTGAGCAGGTCGTAGATGATGTCAACCTCTAAGTGAGTTAGTCTCTTTACCGAGAGTATATGCGATGTTGACAATGAGGTAGCCTCCCATGGCAATCATTGTGGTTGCTGCTCGCTTAAAATTCCAGAAGCACACTGTGTTGTTGGCGAGTTCAGCCAGTAACATTAGCAGGGGGATAAGGTGAGCACCGATTGCCTGCGCAATATCAATTTCCTTGAGCTGCCGATTGTTTTGCATCATGTAGGGAAAGAAGACCAGCCAGAATACTGAGCTAATCAGCAGTTCAATGCACATAACATCCGGAAAGATGAAGTGAGTGAATTTCCAGCTGTGGGCAACGTCGCCATACACCCTGCCGACAATGTTTTGCAGCATGGCAATAAAGAAGTACAAGTTAGTTGCCGTGAAACCCCAGTAGGTCAGGTAAGTGAAGTTTCTGCATAGTCGACTTGTCTTACTCGACGTCTGGCCCATACACAATGAGGGCGGTCTGGAGAGCAGCTGCCGATATCGCCAAGATAACCCGGTAGATACTGTAGGCGTCGGGTGGCAGATACATGCCGTGCAGATTGACCACTGACATATCATGGGGGAACAAGTAGTCCTTTAGTTTTTAGCAGCACGACTTCTTTTTCATTGCATTTTCCATTCGATATTTCTACGGAAGTGGGAGGTAAATTAGCCCAGCTATCGCAATTGGTTGATAAAGGGAATCACTGGTTTAGTGTGGACAAAACATCCGCGCCATCAACCTTGGCAAGCTTGTTTGTCGGGTTTGACTAGTGAATGGCTTCGATGGATTGCTGTTAATTAGCACGTTTGTCTGCTGGTTAAGATGTCTATAGCTGCCTTCCCAGTAATCTTTCAATCCTGCCCTTCTTGTAGAAGCGAGTGAAGAGCATCAAAATGTAGTAGACAAGCACTACAAGTCCAACCATTCCAACAACGAACGCGTAAGAGATCCAATCAGTGTAGATGAGGATAGGGTAGACCGGTTCCTTCTCTGCGTAACATACTTTGTACTGACAGTGTAGACCACATTGATGAAGAGATACCCGAAGAACATCACAACAGTAGGTGAAATGCGCTTCCAGTTCCAAAACCCGACTGCGTTGTCAAAGGTTTCCAGCACAACCATACACAATGGAACGAAATGTGCACCCACTGCTTGCAACACGTCCAGCCATCTTAACGGTTCGTCCTCTTTCCGATGGGTCGCGATGTACGGGAAGAATCCGAACCAGTAGACACAGTTGATCACGATTTCCAGGCAGAGTAAATCGATAAAGATGTAATGGCTGAGCTTCCAGAGGGAGGCGTAACTCGGTGGAGGATATGCTCGATAGAGTGTTTACTATATGAAGGCAACACAGAAGTAGAAAGCAGTTGCCATAAAGCCCCAATAGGTGAGATACACGAAGTTCCTTGATTTCAATCATGAAGTACTATATTTCTGGACCGTACAGCATCAGAAAGGTGAGTAGAGTTGCCGATAAGAGTATCATCAGCACCAGATAGAAGTGACGACCTGGCAGTTGGAAGAGTAGCCCCCTTCCACGAATGTCCGCAAAGTCGTGAGGGAACAACGCCCTTTAAATTTTAGTCAGCATTACAATCAATAACGCTTGCCGCTGCTCCCACATTTGGACAAGCCTCGCCATAACAACACTAAAAGCTGTAGTTGGCTCGCCGGATCGCTATATTATTTGAAATATTTTTGATTGGGGTCGAATGGACGAGAAGAAGAAGGAGGACAAGAAGTACATCCCACTCGATGAGGCTGACATCAACCTGTTCAAGGCCTACGGAATGGGTCCGTACTCCGAAAGCATCAAAAAGCTGGAGGAAGAGAACAAGGAATCACTGCTGAAGATCAATAAGCTAATGGGAGTCAAGGAGCTTGATACGGGGCTGGCACTCCCCACTCAGTGGAATATCCCAGCAGACGTCAAGTTAGCTTCCGAGCATGCTCTACAAGTTGCTCGCTGCACCAAGATCATCGATGAAGGAAACCCCAAGGAGATGAAGTACGTTATCAACATCAAACAAATGGCAAAGTTCGTGGTGGCTCTCGACGAAAAGGTAGCAACAACTGATGTCGAAGAAGGTATGCGAGTTGGTGTCGATCGACAAAAGTACAAGATTCAGTTGCCGCTCCCACCACGCATCGATCCCACCGTCACGATGATGACCGTGGAGGAGAAGCCCGATGTTACCTATGGTGATATTGGAGGCTGCAAAGAGCAGTTGGATAGACTCAGAGAAGTCGTGGAAATGCCTCTGCTCGACCCTGAAAAGTTCGTAAACCTCGGTATTGACCCCCCAAAGGGTGTGCTGTTGTACGGTCCACCTGGAACAGGCAAAACTCTGACAGCAAGAGCAGTCGCCAATCGAACTGATGCTTGCTTCATTCGAGTCATTGGTTCGGAGTTAGTGCAAAAGTATGTTGGAGAGGGTGCTCGTATGGTGCGAGAGATCTTCCAGATGGCAAGAACCAAGAAAGCATGCATCATCTTCTTCGATGAAATTGACGCTATCGGAGGAGCACGTTTTGATGATGGAAGTGGAGGAGATCACGAAGTGCAACGTACTATGCTCGAAATAGTCAACCAGATGGACGGCTTCGAAAGCCGAGGAAACATCAAAGTACTGATGGCAACCAACAGGCCCGATACTCTTGATCCAGCTCTAATGAGGTAAGGTGCTGATTTTACTCAGGCCTGGTCGTATCGACAGAAAAATTGAATTTGGGCTCCCTGACCTCGAGGGTCGTACCCAGATTTTCAGAATTCACGCCAGGCATATGTCAATGGAAAAAAAGATTCGTTTCGAACTGTTGGCCCGACTGTGCCCCAACACTACCGGAGCAGATCTGCGCTCTGTCTGCACTGAGGCAGGAATGTTCGCTATTCGAGCCCGACGTAAAGCCATCACTGAGAAGGACCTCTTGGACTCCATCGACAAGGTTATCAAGGGCTACCGCAAGTTCAGCGCTACCGGCAAGTATATGGTCTACAACTGACTCATCGAATGCAATTAGCTGGAGGGAAGAGTTATGGCACGGGCAACATAATTTAAATATTTTTTAAATTGCATGACCAGCTACGAAGCCAAGTTCGAAGCCGCCAAGCGCAGAGCCGACAAGGAGGAAGCATTGCTCGCCCTCCTTCAGGAGAATCAAGAGGAGAGCGAGGAGAACTCTAAGACCAAGGAAAACATCATTAACTTCCTTGCTGAGGGCTATGTTGCAAAGAGCCAACCCGAAAAGATCAAGCAGATCCTGCTGGAGTATTGTTTATCGCTTACCCAGGAACAAGGAAGTCTTCAAAGTATTCAGCAAGCCACGCGCAGCCAAGATTACGAAGAACCTCATTGATTATGTCGCTCAAGTGCCCAACTCGGAGGATCTGCAGATTGAGCTGTGTAAGTACCTCATCCGATGGTGCGTGGAAGAGAAGCGTACACCCCTCAAGCACCGAATTGAGCTGAGGCTGGCCACTCTCTACCTGACGATCAACAAGCCTGCTGACGCGCTGGATATCATCGACCCTATCCTTGTGGATGTGCGAAAGGCTGATGATAAGCACTTGTTGGTGGAGCTCCATCTTCTATAAAGCAAGATCTTCTTCCACATAAAGAACTATGCTAAGGCGAAGGCTTCCCTAACTGCTTCACGAGCAGCTAGCAACGCTGTTTATGTGCAGCCACTGCTTACCGCTGACATCGATTTGGTGTCTGGTATCCTCTACTCCCAGGACAAAGATTTCAAGACTGCCTATAGCTACTTCTACGAAGCCTTTGAATGCCTCAAGTAACAATATCTGTAACGCAGTGCTTTGAATGATCCTCGAGCAGTCAAGGCCTTCAAGTATATGATCCTTTGCAAGATCATGCGCAATGCCAAGGATGAAATTACTCAGCTGCTCAACGGCAAATACGGCCTTAAGTATGGATCGGAGCCACAGGTGCTCACTGTCAAAGCAGTTTCCAATGCGAATTCCAAGGAGTCTATTGTGGCCCTGAGGGATGTGATCCAGAACCACCCCGATATTCAGCAGGACGAGGTGCTAAACACTCACATCCGCAGCCTTTACGATAACCTTCTCGAGAAGAACTTATTCAAAGTCATCGAGTCATACACAAAAGTCGAATTGAGTCATATCTCCAAGAAGATTAAGCTGGACGAGATCACTGTGGAGCGTAAACTCGCCGAAATGTACATATTTTACTCATGCAGGATTCTTGACAAGAAGATTCAGGGCACTTTGGATCAGGCCCACCACTGCCTCATTCTCTATCACGACCTCCCCTGCGATGATCTGTACCCAAATTCCGAAAAGTTGATGGGCAATCTGGACACTGTCATCGACAAACTCTTCGAGCGAAGCCTGCAGCTGAAGAAGGTGTGATATGCCTAGTGAATTTACATAATTATGAAGGAGGGCAGGGCGAGGAAACTGTCATCAAATTACGCACAGCAAGAGTTAGATTAGAGTGATTGCTGCCTGAGGGTCGTTCGCAGGCTCGACAAGCTTCTGCAGGAAGCCTATGAAACGGTAGATGTGGAAAAGTTTCAATCGATGCTGGTGTACGCCACCCGGGAGCTCTACGACAATGTTTGCGAAAGGTGGTAAGTAGGAGATGGCTGCTCACTTAGTAGCCTTGTGCAGACGATGGAGAGCTGGGTGGAATAGTACAATGCTGGAGGTTAACCGCTAATCCTGATGTTGCTGGGTAGGGTGCAACTCGCAACAATGGAGTCTCCGAGTATGGTATAGGAGCTGCTTAGACAGGCGAGATGCATCGCTACAGATGTCTTGAGTAGACGCTATTTGTTGAGCAGAATTCTTGAACTTGAAGGAAATATTTTCTTTGAGGTGGATGTAAATCGTGCATCAGAGGCCTACTTAGAGTGCCTGGAGGTGTGCCAAAGTTAGAGTGTTAAACAGCGCAACGGCACGATACTTGAACAGTTAAAGCTTTGTATGGTGCAATGCCATTATCGCCTTTCGATACTGGAACGAATCCAGCAGAAGCATGAGGGCATGCTGGAACATCTGTTAGTAGCTAAGCGAAGTGTGGTTGACCTGTTTGGGCGTGAAAGTATCCTTGCAAAGCGGATGGAACTCACTTATAGTCAGGAACTAGAATGGGCCAGAAGATGCAAATCGCAGAGTAAACCCAAACCACCACCACCTGTAAAGTAGCTGATCGAAGTATACAACGGACAGATACTAACAACAGAGAACAATGCTTCCTACACCTGCGACCTCAACATTGCCTACTGCGTCTCGGAACTTATACTGAACATCTCAATCAAAAGCCAACGGTAGGGAAAGCGCTCAACCATAGAACTGTCCTATCCCATCGAGGTGCCTCAAGATAAGCTCAAAACACTCGGTGATGACTTGAGTTGGCTCAGCATATGCGACAATAAGATTGTCGTAGGCGAAAAGCAACTCACCAAAATCATTGCTGGGGAACCAAAAACTTCCCGTCGTTCGTTTTGGGTAGTTGAGAAAAAACACATTTTTACGGAATCGACTAAAAATCCTGATATTGAGGGAATTTTAGGCGCATCAAGCGAAGAGGAGGAGTAAGAAGAAGAGGACGAATCAGAAGCAAACTAAGACTCGTTTGTTTAGAATACCCCACAAGGGCGTCCAGTTCGGAGATTGTAGCTACCAGTCAAAGGCGGGAACAGCCGGCTGTCGCGCCAAACTACCTTCCTCTGATGACTCTCACTAGCCGCGATTCGTAATTAATATGGAACTAACGCACTAACAGAAAACTCTGCGAACCATCCGTGAGCAGGATGAGCTGTTGCTTGCGCAAGAGCAGCTAATCAACTTGCTTAAGCATGAGATTCGACAGCTTAATCAGCAGCCGAGCCGTACCTCCGAACAAATCGAAAGTAAGCTGATAAGCAGTACCATCGAAATCCATCGGCTCAGAGTGTAGCTGCATAACATGCGAGAGAACAATGATTCCCTCATTCAAACGTTTCAGGCATACAAGCAAGTGCTCAACGATAGCGAGACTGGCCAGCTCAAACGATGTTCGTCGGAGAAGCGTATAGGTTAGGTGGGCAGCCACCTTTCATAAAGCCTACGAGCAAGGATTAAGCTGCATCAAGACAGAGAGCCTTCAGATAGTCCGTAATTGGATGCGCCCTCCCCTTACTGCCTGCTCTACCAGTATGAATTTACGGATAGCGGCAATAGTCGCTATTGGCAAACCGAGGTATTCGATGTATTGCAGGCGAACCCACAAAACCTGAACAAGGTAAGAAGCAAGCTCAAGACTCTTGGTGCAAAACGGACCTTCCCTGAGCAGTACCGCCACTTGTTCTGGCGATGGGTAACATAAGTCAGTAATGCAGCTGCTGGACAATAGTTTAGAAATTACTCCAAAGCTATTCTACACAATACTTGAACGAACAGCCGAATAACCCAAGCTGACAATCGTGAGTATGGACCTGAAGAGACTCAACGTGCTTTTGGATGCTGAGACAGCAAAAGATCTGCTCGCCGACATTGAGCAATGCCTGTACGCCTTCATTCACTTACGGCCAGACATCGGCTACGTGCAGGGAATGCCTTACTTTATGTGGATGCTCATCATCCGCATGAACAAGTTCCAGGCCTTCAGAATGTTCTGTACCATTGTAGTCAAGGACCCACTCATCTATGGCTTGATGACATTCAACCAGACCTGCATCAAGTCAGTCACCGAGTTTTTTTGTGCAAACCTGAAGGAGAAAAAGCCTAAACTGAGCAAGCATCTGGAGGAGCACGCAATCACAGCAGATATTTACTTGGTCGAGTGGGCGTATACCTTTTTCAGCAGGGCGTTCGAACTTGAGCTGGCTAGCAAGATATGGGACATATGGCTCTGTGAGGGAAGCTCAGTATTCTTCAGAACAGCTCTGGCGATTTTAGAGTTGGTGGAACAGCAGCTGCTGGAAAAGGACTACGAAGGCACTCTGCACCTCATAAAGACATGCTCCAACAGGCTTGGCGAGGAGGAGTTGATGAGGTGCATTCGCAAGCAAAAGCTTTCTCGGGAATGGACCATCTGACTTCATTGGTGCATCGTTTATTGTTAATCAACCTCTCCGAATCCGGAGCCGTATATGCGTAATAGCTACCGACTAAAGTTGGCAGATTGGCCTAGAAAGGTTTGAATGGAGCCAAGGCCTCCCGATCGCTCTATGGTTCTTCTGAAAACAATCATCTACCTAACACATCGACTGCTGTGTTTATAATTTATTCCCCACCAATGGACTCAGTTCTCCGCGAAAAGCTGATGCAGCTCACCACGAAGTGTGACATTCTTCAGAAGAACGTACTCAGCTGATTCACTCAGGGCAAGTATGTTGAGTGCATTGACATCATGGAGGAAGTAGTCAGCATCAAGAAAAACGTCTACGGCACTGACCACATCTAGTATGAGAAGAGCTCTGAAAAGCTGTGCGAGTACCTCAATCTAGCCGCTATGATCTTCCTCCAGAAAGAGAAGTTTGATGTCTGCTTGGACTACCTGCGAAAGGCATAGCTTGTGGCACAAAACTCCCTGCAGTATAAGTCGACCACTTACAACAATCTAGCATGTTACTACCGAAGAATTGGTAAGGTTCGAACGGCTCTGTCGTACCTCATCCAAGCTTTAGAGCTGGAATTGAGAATGTAACAGCCATCTACCTTGGCAGATACGCATCTAAACCTTTGTGCCGTGCTGAGCCAGCTCGATAAGCATGAGGATGCCCAACAGCACGCAATGCTGTCCATAATCTTGCTACAGGATTAGTTTCTGCAGATAGCTCTGCAACGCATGAAGCGCTAGGATGAGGAAAGAGAGGGTCAGCCCTAAGACGACCTCAAAATCAGCGACGAAAGGTTAGCAGTGTTGGCGATCGCATACCACAACCTTGGTGTTGAGTTCGAGCATCTGAAGAGAGTATTTCATGGGTAATTCAGTTTTAAGAGGCTCTTAAAATCTACGGGAAGGCTCTCAAGCTATCGAAGGACTATCTCAGCGATAACCAGCAACTTGTCAACAATCTTACCAAGGTGGTGAACAGTGCAACGGAGCAGATTGAGGAGCAAAAGAAGAGCCTCTTTACAAACAACAAACAAAAAGCAGATCGCTACGTTTCGGAGACGAAGCGAGATATTTACAAGGACATCTCCAGACAGGTGGAGCGTTATCGCAATCTCCCGAAGCTGCGAGTGAAGGACGACTACCCCGTCATCGAAAATGGGGATAAGATGAACGTAAGAACTTGTTTAACCACAGCAAACTATTGGCGATAGTAAGGCTTTCAGTCGATCCACAGAAAGAAACTTCGTGAGCAAGAAACACCCACGTATCTACAAGTCCAACGCACGCACACCGATGTACGAATCGAACGACAGTCACCAACTCATTAAGGGCTATCAGAATGTGGAGATTCCCAACAGTGGGACGGGGCAGTACTAGTCGCTGGATGTCGGTGGCGGCAGAGGCGAACGATGATCTCTGCTGAACTCCTACATGCTGGTAGCTGGAGCCTTCAAGATATTATTAATCTATCAGCATTATCCGATGACGTTCAGGTCGGAACCAATGACCCACTACCAGTTGGTGATTCCTCGAGAAATGAGCTGGGAAGTCGTCAACTTCCTTGGGTCGATCGAGAGGGTGCATTTCGAGGACGTCTCCAATCCAACTAACAGACCATTCTCGTCGCAGGTCAAACGCTGTGAGGAAGGGCTTACAAAGGTAAACTCCATCATCGCGTTCATGAAGGGCAAAAAGCAGGGCGTCGAAGAATACATCCCTGAACTTAATCCTGAATTTGTTCGCACGCTGATGAATGAGTGAGATT
>ERZ724508.743-NODE-743-length-21788-cov-18.634243_pt1 | contig 21788 bp, 26 predicted proteins | sample MGYA00376041_ERZ724508 | MGnify/ENA primary metagenome ERZ724508 (study PRJEB28724, sample SAMN07190887) | wastewater metagenome | isolation source: effluent of sewage treatment plant in Hong Hong | place: USA: Christiansburg, Virginia | collected 2016-03-01 ...
TGTCGGTTAGCTAACGAAACTTTGAATGGAACGCTGTTTTAGCATTACGCCTAACGTTTTGGGGCTTGTAGCAGTAGGGGATTAGATGTTCTACTGTTCAATTAAGCACCACAGCCCAATAGATGTAAATGGCTCAAAACTTATTCGTCTGCCCCTATTGCTACAAACCCTTGTTAGCGGTAGTACGGTTAAATTTACGAGGGATTAATTTTAAAAATTTACAAAAATGTTAAGACCGTATTTAATACAAAGAGCAAAGTTTGAAAAAAGAGAAGGCAAAGGAATTGATACACTACTTGCATTTGACTATATGGGTAGTTCAGAATTTGAGTGGGGTGCATTACCAAAGGCATTAAAAAGAACAAGAGAAAACGAAAAAGCGTATGTTCAGTTTGAATTTACTTTTGAGAATTTTGAAGATAAGCCTATAATGATTTTATGCAAAGAATCTGATAAGGAAGAACTGCCTAAAATATTGGCTCAACTTGCCGATAGAGAATTAAGATTGAAAGAATATTGTGATTTAGATGCTTACTTGAAGGGTAATAAGAATTACAGAACTTCTGATTTTTGGTGGGATATTGAAAACGATTATTTCTTTTGGCGGTCAAACGAAGAATTTAATAACGAGTTTAAAAAATGTCTATTTGAAAACGGTAAGTAGTATTACCGCTAACACGCCGATTGACGCAATACGCATATAATATTGTTTAATATATATTTTGTATTGTTACGCATAACCTAATCCTTTTTGCTATCCTTTGCCACTTGATTATTCGCGGTGAGGATAGTGGGGAACAAAACGAAAATGAATGAAATACTTAATAACGCACCCAGACTATTCGCCATTTTTAACTAATTGGTTTGACTATCAAAATCATTATATAGAAAAGATGGTAATATACAACTTAATAAACCTAACTTACAGTAGAGATGGCATTACTTGGGTTGAATTAGCCGTAGATAGACTATAACCGTCTATTTAGGCTATACCCGACACGCCTACCCTAATCGGTAGGCTTTTTTATTGGTTAGTCGGATTGTTTCCGATTATTGGCGTAAAGTATAGGTCGGCTTCGGCTGTTCTTCTTCTAGTTAGCCCGTTCAACACTTGACCTCCCGCTTTGTTCCATTTAGCAAACTCCGCTCTTATGTGCTGGTTGTTAGGATTTGCAATACTCATTTTACGAAGTGTTGACCTCGTAAACGCCCCTATTCCCGCATTGTAAGCAAATGAAAGTAAAGCACCGAATTGATTGTCGTTTATATCGGAGCGAACTAACGGTCGCAATTGTGCGGCGAATTGATCTAAAAGTATTACGAATAACTTGTCGGCTCTTTCTTGGGTGATTGTATCGCCAGGTTTTACACTACTGCCATCTTCAAACCTGGTCGCACCCCACCCAATGGTCCAGACTTTTGCGCTGCATTGGTAAGCCGTCAATCGGCAGCCCTCGTACTTTCTAATTAGTGAGCGTGTAGCGGAGTTTATATTCATAATTTATTCCCATTTAACATTGTGAACCATGCCCTATTACGCCAACCTCGATAACTATATGCTTTATATTGCTTGAATGTAACAAAGCATTTAAGCGTTGATTTCATCATATTTAAACTCATTTTCATAAGCCTTTCGCAACCTACTTCTGTAACCTCTCCAAAGCTTTTTCTTAAATGCTCGTCTAGTCTTGTTCTGCAGCTTGTTCTTTTTTAGGAAAGCCTTTAGTCTTTGTAATATCATAACTTTACTTTAAACCTTAAAAGCAACCCTATCACTACCCCTAAAACCAAGATTATACCACCAATCCACAACAAGCGATTATTAGCCGTTTTAAGCGCCTTATCTTTTGCGGCAATGTTTCCCTTAGCTTGGTTTAATTCATTAGTGTATTTGCCCAAAGAATCAAGCAGACGAGCCATTGCACGATTGTCGGGAGGTAGTTGCCATTTGATAGTGTCTGTTTTATTAACACGAATTTGCTTAGTAACATAAATTATGTTAGTGTGCAAGGTGGAACTATCCCCCATTAGGGTATCCTTTATGACGATTGTGTCGGACTTTTCCACCACGATACTATCCCCTGGAATAAATACCAACTTTTCTGCAGTATCTCTTGGCGTAAGTACATCGTAAACAGCCCCGACCTTTGCGATTGCATCAGGGTTAGATAAGACTTTATTGGTAGCCCACTTAATACCACAACCCGCAACTAGTACGGATAGAAAAACGGTAAAAGCCATGCGGCGATTCGGGATAACATTACACATTATTTTCGGTTTTTAGATTTAGTCCACTTTTGTCTACCAATGCGTTGTAGGTATTGACCGTACAACTTAGGCGGCATCCCTGAATCAAAGCTGTAATGCTCAATACCTCCCGTTCCGTCTAATTTGATTTCCTTTTCTTGTCTTACGTTTTGTGTTGGCTTATCCGACTTATCTTGCAATTGGATAGTCTTAACGTTTGCTGTTTTTGCTTCTACTGTTTGAGTAGGTAATTGACCGATGCCGCCCATAACTAAAGCTAAAGCGGCTAATGATATTCTTGAATTTTTCATGTTGTTTTGTTTTATAAATTAATAATGATTAATACTAACGTTGCTAAGAAGAACACGCCTAACAATAGGTCGCTTTTTTGTTGTTGTTTCATGCGTTTGCAATTATGGATGTAAGGTAGCCAATGCACGCCCCAACCGCTAATAAGGCTGTGGCTAGTAATGCAATTGATACCCATTCTTTATGTTGCTGTTTCATAAACCGAATATAAGTAATTATTTAATATATTATAAAAAACCGCCAATATTTCTAAAGGCGGCTTTTAATTCGTAGTTTACAAACTGCAAATATTATGCTTTATTGTCGTTTGGAATCTGCATAATAACGATGGACAGTAACGCCCCTATCTTTACAACCTTGTTATGTAGAAACTCAATCCACGTAGGCGATGGTATTTCAAGGTAAGTTAGTATATCAGGAATAAATGCGATTACGCCAAATACAAAACTTGCAGCTTGTATTCTCTTTGCCCATAGTGGGTTTGCTGTAAAGAAACGCTGCAATGCAGCCGAGATGAACGGTGGTACTTTCATATTAGTGGGTTTTAAATACATTTATAAATTTGTCGGCTAAGTAACCTAATAACCCCGCAATAGTGACAAGTATTCCGCCCGACCATTTTAGACGGCTAATGAATTTATCGTGGTTTTCGGTTTTAGTTTCAACCATTCCTAAACGTTTGATAATCCCACCGTCTTTGGTAATCTCATTACCTATGATAGCTGATTTGATCTCGTGAATATCTTGTCTTAATGCTTCGTAGTGGTGCTGTTCCATTGGGGGTGTTAATTCTTTGGCTTGTTATCTATTTGCTTTGTTGCTTCTTGTGCTTTCTTATTCCAATCGGTAACGGGGTTAACAATCTTAGCGTTTTGTTGTAAGAAGTCAATCAACTCCTTACTTGCTCGTTTGCTATCTATGTTCGCATCTATTGCAGCAAGTACTGCACGAAGCTGATTAATGTTTAGTGTGATTTGTACCGTTGTGTCTTTAGTTTGCGCTTGTACATTGATTGCGGCAAAGATTGCTGCTGCTAATAGTAGTTTTTTCATATTATCGTTTTTTAAGTCCTAAGAATGTAAGTATGTAATCATCTATGATTTTATCCTCCAGCCACACACTTAACACGCTGTAAGGAATACGAACGTTCATTTCCTGAATGCGCTTTGCTTTGCGGTCATAAATTTGCACATAAGAATTTGCGCCTGAAGTGTCATTGCGTGAAATTCCAAACACATTCCAACTTAACTGGTAAGCCGTATCTTTTGCCAGTGCATTAATTACCGCTGGTGTTACCTGGATAGCGTTTTTTACGCTGTCAATTTTTTGTGCTGATGCGTTTAAGGAGAACGCTAAACCGATGATTAAAAGTGTGTGTTTCATATTGTTGTGTTTATAAATTAAGGTTCGCAAGTTGCTGTTACTTCATATAAGCTGTAAACAACACTTATTGTAGTGTAACTAAGTCCTTTTGCTTGTCCACTAAATTTTAATGCAGGGTCTACACCTGTTAGGGAAGCTAAAGACCTAAATCTTGTTCCAACTCCCAAAGTGCCGTTATAGTATATGGTATTGTACTGACCGCCTGTTTCTGACGCAAACACAACACCACAAGCTGTTAAAAAAGTACCGTTTGACCTTTGATAAACGGATAAGCTATTAGCGTACTGAACAAAATCGCCTTTTACAACTAATTGATTGTTTGTTTTTGCAGCTAAAGCCGTTGCTTCAATATTCACACTTGGAAAGCACTCTAATTGAGATTTGGTTATAAGCCTTAACCCTAAATCGGTAAATATTGATGTAGCGCAACTTGACGGAAAAACACTTGTTGTAATAGCATCCGCCATTGCTGTACCTGTTACGGCTTGATTACTTGCTGTTCCTGCCCATGTTGTAGCCATTGGGGTAGGCGAAAAGGAACAAGAGGCAAATATTGCCGATAAGATTAATATTCTTTTCATTTCATACGTTTTTCAAGTTCTTCAATCTTTTTTTCCAATGCCCTTACCTTTTCAACCAATACTTCGGTATAGTTTACAGAGAGAAAGCCTTTATCGTCTGCCTTTACTTGGTCTGGGTTTTTCTTTTGCACTTCTTGGGCTATATATCCAATATGGGTTTTGTTGTCGCTGCCATCTTTCCATTTGAAATAAGCTACATCACCATCACGACTGATTATATTCTTTAATCTTCTATCACTCGACTCAAAAAAACCAACGGCAGTTAAGTTACCACTACCATCCCTATAAGCTATTGTAGAGGCTGTGGCTGCGGTTGTAGCGTTACTTGTTACGGTAAATGTAGCGTTACCTGATTGATTAGCTGTAAATGATTGAGAACCACTTAAACCACTACCACTTACGTTAAGAGTTAGTGTACCATTACCAACACCTGCACTTGTTAGGTATGTACTACCATCCACGCTACCATCTGCCTTTAAGAATTGAGAAGATGTTCCCCCACTCTTAACAAAGCTGTTAGCCGTTACGCTGCTGCTTGCTGTGATTGCGCCATCCGAAGCTATTGTAAGTCTTTGTGTATTATTTGTTCCGAAAGCAATAGCCCTTGCGCCTCTGCCATTAATTGCAAAAACCTCTGAACCACCTGAACCAAAAATTTGTGTTGCAGTTCCAATATCCGCAATGGTAGTACCGTTTGTTTGCCAAGCTATATATCCACCAGTTGCGTTTGATGAGTTAATATTAGCTAATGTATTTGAACCTGTTGATATGCTTAGATAAGGCATTGTTACGCTGCTGCTTGCTGTGATTGCGCCTGTGGATGCGATGAACAGCTTGTTTGAACCTCCTGACGAAAATGCAAATTCTCCGGGTGATGTGTTCCCTGCCGTTAATTTAAACACCCCATCACCACCTGAAATAGCTGCATCTTTTGATATACTGTAATGGTTTAATGCACCACCATTAAAAGACACTTTTAAGCCTGTAACATCCTCAAAAGTCAAAGGTGCTGGTGCGCCTCCCGAATTAGGGGCTGCACTTATACCAATTCCTGTTGTTCTAACTGTTGAACTAAACAACCCACTCCCCGCCACTTGAAGCGCGTCTGTACCGTTGTCTGTGGGGTTTTTGATGAGTAGGTTGCCTGCGGTTGTTAGCCTCATTCTTTCAACCCAACTAATCAATCCATCGGCAACACCACTAGCTGCTGTACCCCAAAAGAAACCTCCATCCGCTTCGTACATAGTTGCTGTACCTGTTCCTTGGTATCTATAGTTTCCATCAAAGTATGTATTAGTAAATATCCTACCATTACTTTGCCCACTTGACCCTAAAGCCATTGTTTTTATCTGCAATGCGGGTTCAAAAACACCCCAAGATTTTAAAGCACCACCAATACGTAATGTAGACCCAAAACTCCCCCCCCCACTAAACGCTGCACTTGTGCCGCTTAGTGCGTTCATTAAAGCTACGTTCCCTAACCTATCAATGATTAAAGGTTCAATAGCACCTTCTTCATACCTAACCCTAAATTTAGCATCCCCTAAATTATCAACCAATGTTGACCACCTATAACCACCAGTTTGTGCGTATGTTATTTTTGGCGTATTGAAAACTCCGACTGTTAATTGTTCAGAATATAACGGACTTGTTTGACCGCCTACGCTTAAATGAGTTGCGCTTTTTACTAAACCACTCATAGACAAACTTGTGCCGTTGAGTGTAGCATTCGCAATGATAGTTCCTGAACCACCTGCATTTAAGTATAAATTACCCGCGCCAGTTGCTGCTTCATTTCCCCTTAAATCAATAAAAGCACCCCTTGTAGTGTTCACATCACCGCCCCCACCAATTCTTGTGATTTTTGTATCTGAACCGTCTGTGGTGTTATTATAAATATCTAAGTAAGTGGAATTTGAATTAAATATTGAAGAAGATAAATATAAAGTGCTACTTATGTATGCGCTCCCATTCACTTGAAGCGCATCTGTGCCGTTGTCGGTGGTGGTGTTTATAAGTAATTTTCCTGAAACAAATCTTGAAGAAAAACTACCACTTGCATACATATCGGTTGCAGTAAATTGTGAACCTACTGTGCTTCCTAATTGCAAAGCCGAACCCGTATAACCGATAGCAGTATAAGTTCCTAATGTGTATTTTTGTGCATCTACTCCACCAGCCCCACTAAACGCTGCACTTGTGCCGCTTATGCTTCCATCCGCACTATTCAAAACAATAACATCAGTTTCGTTATTTTGAATTCTTAACTTATTATTGTTAGTGCCATTGATTAGTACGTTTGTTGATGTAGGTCTATTTTGACCGAAATTGTAAACCGCACCTGCCCCACCCGCTGGTACATCAAAATTTATAGTGTTCGCCTCCATCCGTAGTATTGCCGTTCCCCCTTGACTTTTAATGTCCAATTGATTGTCTGTTGTTTGGGATATTAACGAAACTACTGCACCATCTGAACTACGTTTTAAATTAATAGTTCCGCTACTGCCTGTTCCCCCAAAACTTCCACCCCCACTCATAGACAAACTTGTGCCGCTTAGTGCGCCTGTCAACGTTCCCCCACTCAAAGGCAAATAAGTTCCTGAAATAAGAGTTGTTATATCACTTGCAATCACTGGACTTACCACACCACTTCCATTGGCTTTTAAAATACCACTAACAGAACCCGCACCACCATAAGTAGAACTAAGTACACCGTTTACGTTATTAAGACTTGTATTTGCTTTACCTACGTCTAATCCCGCAGCGTAAGCCCTTGTTGATAATGTAGTTGTGTCAGCATTAACCGCACCCGTACTTGTAATTGTTGTAAAACTCATTCCTATCCCCGCACTAACGGAAGTAACCGTGCCGCCTGATGATGGAGAACTATTTGTTACGGTAAAGTTGGGGTAAGTTCCCGTTACGGATATTCCCGTTCCGTTGTTTAATGTTACGGTTTGGTCAGGTGCAGTATTGGTAATGGTAATGGTTCCGCTGCTTGTTATCGGTGAACCTGAAACGCTTATGCCTGTTCCAGCACTGGCCGCAACCGAAGTAACAGTTCCCACCCCTTTTGTATTGGCCAATGCACGTATCACCGCAATGGAATCCGCGCTTCTATTTGGTAGCCATCTGCCAGCAAGTATGGTTGAACTATCTGCAAAAGTTAGATAGTTTCCAATAGGTTGTTTTGTGTTGGCCAGTGCGCGTATCACTGCAATACTATCCGAACTTCTATTAGGTAACCACCTACCCGCTAGAATCGTTGACGAATCGGCAAAAGTTAAATAATTACCTAACGGTTGTTTAGTCTGTATTCTTGATTGAACATTAGTTAAGGAATCTAAAAACCTTCCCGTTGCAGTATATCCAACTAACAAACCATTTACATTCGCCTTAGTGCTTAAAATACTCGTATCGGCTGCTATGGTACCGCTTGAAGTAATTGTTCCACCCGTAATACCACTTCCATTGTTTGTTGCTACACTCGTAACCGTACCACCACTTGAAGGACTACTATTGGTAATTACTCCCGTTGCAGCGTTATAAGATATACCCGTTCCCGCACTTATTGCAGTTCTTGGGTAGTATGTTTTATATCCGCTTAACATTGTAGCCGTATCTAATATAGGTAAATACCCACCACTCACCGCAAACGCCAACGCCCTTGCAGTACCTTTGTACTTTGCCATTACTACACTATCCGCTCTCCAATATATAGCGTTACTATCCGCAGCGTTAAAATACGAATCTAGTTTAGTGCCTAACGCTAAACCATTGACAAATCTACTCTTGGCTGAAGTTGGCGAGTATTGTGCTTGAGCCACCCCAATTAACCCGATAATAAGTATTAGTATTCTTTTCATAATCATATTATTTATTGCAGGATAAACAGCCAACTCTCATCCGCCACCGCTGGTGTATAAACCGTTGCCGTACCCGTTGCGCTATCCCACGTTACCCCGCTATTAAATGTTCCCGCTGATCCGATTGGTGACTTGGTTATCCCTCCATTACTTGCGTAAACCAGGTTCTTACCAATACCACCACCCAATACAAATGTAGTTTGCCCCTCTATTGCTGTTGCATTAACCACCGTTAAAGCAGTTCCCGCTATGATAGTCGTACCGGCTGGAGTTACTACCGTGCCACTAATTGATGGTAGACCTTTACCTTTAAGTTGCACTTGGTACATTGCGGCCTCATTATACCGCTTAGATAAAGTAAGATTGCGGATAAACATAGTACCCTCAATGATGGATAAGCCTTCAACAGTACCGTTATCCATTACCCATTTTACATTAAATTGTTCCCGATTAACTACATCGGTAACAAGGTATAAGTAGTTCCATTGGTCGTTAAGTAATAGCAGCCCATCGCCACTTACACCCCAACGGGTAAGGGATGGAATTGAGTCCTCCCAAAATGCGGAGGTTTGGGAGTTGGTAATCTTTTCGTCTACTTCAAAAAACACTTCGCCGTTCTTCATGCAGCCAAAAGGCACATCGCCATCATCGGTTACACGATATATAACGATATTTGAGCCTTTTAGTGTGTTTGCCATGTTACAAATTTAACGTATTTTCTAACAGAATCCAACATCGGTTATAACCCCACTTGCATTAATTCTATATGAGCGGGTTGTATTGAAATAAGGTATAAAGAACTTAAACCAAATTGTATTACCCATAAACGGTTGCGTAAGGTCTACATCGTTGTAAATCACATCCCCAACGACTGGCAAAAATTGTTCGCTGTACTTAATCAATGGGTAAGTCGTAAAGGCACAAGCAGCAGAACCTGAAATAGCACCGTTACTGCTCATATTTTGTGCAATACCAATACCAATACCGTTATCATAAACCGTTGTAACGGTAACCTCTTGGTGGGTATTGTCTACTTGCAATACAGTACCAATTAATTCGTTTTGTTGGCTATCAAAGGTAGTTGAACCGATAATATATTTCTTACCCGTAACGCTAATTTGAGCGGGGTCTGTATCGGTAAAAGTCATTACATCCGTTGCATTAAGTAACCCGTAAATACTTGAATCAATATTAATAAGGTTTTGCCTTAACATATTGATGTAGTTTTGGAACATTAAATGCGCTAAACTAAAGTAGTTATCTGTGCCCAATCTTTCCTGCATATACCAGCCATAGATTTGATTGCCGTCTACATCGGTTATAGCGCCTAAGAAAGATGGCTTTTTATTAGATAATGAACTTACTTCAATATTATACCCATGCGGAAATACTACGTCTTTACGGTAGCTGTTTGTGTCGTTTATTTTAGCCGTCATTAATACGGATCTAAACAAGCTATCAACCGATATTTCAAAGTCGCCTATTATAATAGCCGATTGAGTGTTAACCCCGCTACCTTGAATAAGTACGCCAAATGATAAATCGCCATCAATCGGAGAACCTGGAATTTCCTCCAAGTTCACTAAAGTATCTTCGGCCTTGTCTTCTACTCTGTAAAAGTCCGTCACGCCAATGGTAAATGTTTTCCACGTATTATCATCCGCAAGGTAAACGGTTGAAGTTGCCCCCGCTACCAGTATGCGAAGTATGCAGTTTGGCAACAATGCACCGCCTCCGTCAAGGTTGGCTGTTGTATTATACACTCTAAACTGAATTAGAGGCGAATCCCCAGCGTTTATTGGAATACCTACCGAACTATCCACCTGTGCTAATGCAGCCGTTGTAGTGTTGCCTAATGCGAGAATAAATGCATTTAATTCTTTGGTTTGGTTTTCCCTTACTTGAACATAACCCCCTCCCGCAACTGTCGCAGTCCAAAAATCAGCATTACCCGCCGTTAATTGCTTTAGGTTGGCATTGAAAAGCATATTATCAGGGAACTCTATTTGCTTAAAACCTATAAAATTGTTAAATCCTTTTTTGTATATCTTTAGTTGGTCGCCTTCTACGAATATCGCATCGGTTGGAATATTCTTAAAGCCCGTTACTGTTCCATCAGCAAGATACCCACCAATACCAGTATAGCGTGTGAAGTATCGGGTACTATTACACGCTTGATTAACTTGTACGATATTCCATTCGCCGTTAGCCATGAATATACGGCAACCCCATGATGTTAGTATTTCACGCAACACGTCTAAGCAATTAAACTCATTTCGGGTTATCCCTTGCTCGTCTATTCTTGTACGTACAAAGTTATTAACTGCCATGTAACACTGTGTCCACGGGGTTGACTGTGGCGCGTCAACGCGATTGAACATTGAACCGCCAAAGATGCTCGTAAAGTCTACGATATTGGGAGCGGTTGGAAAGTTTAGTTTAGTGATAGAGTCAATAAAGAACTGCCAAATATAAGCGCGGTAAGTGGTTACGGCTGTGCTGAAATCAATATCTTGTAACATACCTAATCCGCAAACAGCGTTGAATTGAACTTGTTTAACATCGCCGTCAAAGTTTAGTTGGACATCGTCACTTAATGCCCACCCCTGCCAATCTACGTTTGATCCGCGGAGTACCTTTACCCAATACTTTCTATCGTCTAAGGTGGTGAAGTCGGGCATATTCGCAAGATCTGTGGTAACATCTAGTACTACACTAACCTGACTTGCATAGATAGGCTCAAAAGGATCATCGCCTTCAGGAATATATTGTTTGTTATAACTATCGCAAGGGTATTCAATAACAGCCCCCGCATAACCATCTTCCCATAGTTCAATGGTTAACGTATCAGCGTTCTTTGTTGCGAATGATGCAGTGTATTTTTTTGTGTATGCCATTGCACAAAGGTAACAAAAAAGCCCCAACGATTAAATTGGGGCTGTGGGTAAGGGTAGTAAAAAATTATTTATAGCAAAGAGGGCATTCTTCTTTCATTTCCAAAGCCGACTTGTAGGCTTCTTCGTAACTTGAATATTCTTGCAAGAATATGTTTAATTCTAATGAAGAGCTATCTTCTAAGTACTGAATAGTGTTATTTATTATAGCAAATGGAGTATTTTCTTTAATCCAATCTTCTGCAAACTTGCAAATAAGACTAATATGCTCGCTAACAAATACAACACTTTCAACTGCAATAAGAAAAACAGCAGGCTTGTCAGTTTCTGTTTGCGATAAAATAAAAGCTGTTACTTCTGTTAAACTTCTTAATTCATAGCAATGAATGTCTTGACCATTTAAATCTAATGGCGCATAATGTAGTTTGTAATTCATGTTTTTACGTTTTTGTTTACGTAAAACTACAAAACAATTCCATACCGCCAAATTTATTTTACCTCCGAATCCTCCTAAAGCCCATACCAGTACTTGTCCTCTTTTGTGAAATCTGTATATCTTGGCCTTGTATCTTCCCTAATAAACCACCTCCGCCGCCGCCATTACCCGCTAACGCTCCCGTTGTGGCAAATACCCCTTTTAATGCGGGGAATGCTTCAAGTAATGCAGCGAAGATTAACGCTTGAGCAACCGCCGCCGCTATTTGTACCGCTATTTGCTTAAAGGCGTTGGCTAATACATCGCCTATACTTTCGCCATTCATCATAGCTGCTACCATTTGACCGAATACCTGACCGCCGTATTCTGCGATTTCACTCATTGCGGCTAATTGGTCATTAACCATCATTTGCGCTTGTGCTTGTTCAAAGAGTATTTTATTTAGGGTTGCGTTTTCTTCTATTCGTTTAACCGTTGGGTCTGCTATTTGGGTGTTGCCAGTAGATACCGTTTGGCTCTCTCTCCACCATTTACCTTTATTGGCTGGTGTTTCAAATTTTTCAACTTTTTGTACATCTTTAGCAACCTTTGCAACTTTCTCTTTTGTAGGTGCAGGTATTACAGCGTTTTGCATTGCAGTAGCCCCGCCGCCTAATGCAGCCATAAACCTTTGAGAAGCCTCAATCTTTTTAATTATATCGTACTGCTTATTTAGCTGCCTAGTCTTATTATTTTCTAATTCTAGGTTCTTTTCAGCAGCAGTTTTACCAGCATCCGAAGCGGCCATACCAACTACCTTAAACTCATCATTGGTAGTTCTTTTTTTCTGGTAAGCTACTGTTTTTTCAATCTTGTTTATATTCTCTAAGGCCGCTAATCTTTCAGCCTCTAATTCAGTTATCTTGTTCTGTGCAGCCTTTGCCCTTGCGTTGGCTAATATGCTATTCGTTAAATCTTGATAACCCTTACTGGCTTTCCCTAACGCAATATCTTCGGCTGAATAATTCTTTAGAATATCAGGGTACATATCCTTTAATTCCTTAGCCGCCCTTATGCGCTTATCCATTGAAATAGCTACGTTATTGGATGCCTCATATAATAACCTAGCCTTAACAGCTTCTTCGGCTGCGTTCTTGGTAAACTCTTTTGTAAATTCACTCAAATCGGATATAGAAGCCTTTGCATCTTTAGCCCCCTTTGACCAATAACTTAACCCTACTTGACTAAAGGTAATAGCGGCCGTTAATGCACTAAAGGCAATACCCGCCGCTCCTATCCCTGGAATAAGTTGCGTAAGGTTGTTTTGGATACCCATGAAACCGAATGGTAAGTCTTGGATAACACGCGCAAAGTTCATGCTCGTCATGTTAGCCGACTTCATAGCCCCGCCGACTGCATTAGTCGCTTTGGCTGCTCCGTTGGCACTTGTGGTCAATCGGTTAATGTCCGCATTGAGAATATTAATACTTCTCTGTAAATAGGTTATATGGTTCGTATCGGTAGCTTTTGCAAGTTCACGCTCAAACTTCTTTAAGTTATTAGATGCAGCAACCAATTCCTTTTGCATTTGGCTGCTTTCCATCTCCAATATCGCTTTTAACCTTGCTTCCATTAACCGTACATTTTAGTAATCTGTAATAATTGTTCTTCCGTCAAATCTTCACCCCAATCCTCCTCCTCTTTCTTATCCCACCAAAATGGCATTAATTGAGTAATACCTTTCTTTTGCCCTTTCTCTTGTATTCCCATATACCCTATGTAATACAAAAGGCGGGTTTTTTCCCAATCTTCTTGGCTTCTCAATTGGTAAGCCTGAACATATAAGGAGAAATCCCGCCAAGTTAAGTCATCTATTTCATGCGGCTTTAACCCCGCTCTCATTCCTAATAACCAAAGGTCATCAAAGGTTAACTTTCCGTTTTTTTTTCAAGATCGGTATTGGCAATAACGTTTTCTTCGGATAAGTTAATCTTATGCCCATGTATGATGTATAAGAACGCCTTCATAATTTCACCGTCTTCACTTAGTTCACCGCCTTCGTCAAACCACTCACAAGCGTCAACAATAGTGTAAATAGATTGACCGCCTTGTTTAATGGCAGCGTATTCTGCGCCAATTAATAAAAGCTGCGGGATAAGTTTCTGAATATTTCTTTGATCTTGGAATTGCTCAAAAAAAGCTATTGCATCGGGTATGTTATACCTTTCACAGTATAACCTTTGAGCATACATACCCCACTTAATTTGTATTTCTTGACTCGGTAATTTTATGATGTGCATAAATTATACAGCAATTGTTTTAGTTAATGGTGGAACAGATACTGTTAATGTTGCGGTAAAGTTTACCACTTCATTATCACTCGCTGTTTGATTTAAATCACTTACAAATACATCCCCTGCAAATGACAAGTCTCCAGCTATTTCAGTAGCACGTTTGATCTCGGCGTGGAAAGCAGTACCGTTAGCCCAGTATGTGTACAACTCCGAAGTGCTTACTTTGGTAGCGGTTGCTCCTAAAGTAGTGAACCCTTCAATAGCAAATGATTGTTCTTGCAAATCGCCTGGTAGGTACTCGTTGCCACAATCGCTTGATGCGTCAATAGGGCTAGTAGAACTAGATAACTCCTTTGAAGTTAAACAAGCAATAACCTTTTGCGTTACACCAGCATCATCTGACGCGTAGAGCAACCATGATCTAGATTTAATTTTACGTTCTGCCATTTTTATAAATTTTTAGGTTAATCAAAGTTAAGTTATTTTTCGGTAAGATACGCGCGAACTCGTACAATAGTTCTGTATTGGTTATCCGATTCACCTAGTAATGGTAAAGTCTGTATATCTTCAATGACTTGGTTATCCATTGTAAAATCAGCCATTGATAGAACCGTATCGGCGTTAATAATAGCTGTTAATTGGTTTACATAGCCGTTGTTTACTGCTTTGCCAAATGATTGGCTCTTACTACATACTTCTAAGTTCACGATATATTCGGTATAGAAATTACTATCCTGCGGTATTGGTACGGCTACTATTTCACCAATGATAATGTAATTATCTTCGGCAATAGATGAAGTCATACCGCCGTTATAAACGGGCAATACGCCATTAAGTGCGTCACCGTATGCCTTTGATAGTTGTATTGCTGCGTATTTCATTATTTACCGAATTTTTGTAAAACTTTAACTATATCTCTTAAAATTGTTTGTCTACGTTTAAAGAATGGGGCGAAGAAGAAAGGCGAGGCGGGTATATTGCCCCCTGGTCGTTGCCCCTTAAATTGCCTTGCATATTGCTGTAATTCCGTTGGTACGTTCACCCCCTTACCCGTTCCAAACTCTATAAACGCTGCATAGTTTGCGTTATTAAATATCTCTTTGTACTTCTTGTCTTGTACATCAAAATCATTGCTGTTTTTTAAGTACCCAGTATCCACCCTTGTTAACGATACTTGCTCCCTATTAATATCAAAGATATGTTTGTCCACTACATCGCTCACCTCATTAACGGCTTCTTTGCTCATTTTCTCTAACCGCTTTTCTAGCGATTTAAAGCCATCTGTTGATATGCGGAATCCTTTAGACATCGGTATAGGCTAATATCTCAAAATAGCGGTTAAGTTTGCTTAGATTGTTAATGGCGTGTATCTTTAGTAATTGGCTTTTGTAAGTGAATGTAGAAGTAAGCGCAATGGCTTCGTCATAGCGGCAATATATCTTATAAACCCGCTTAAATGTTACACCAGACAGTTCTAATAACCTACTACCTTGCTGCTCGTCAACCGCTGCGAATATGGTCTTTAACGCCGTGCTGGTAGCAATCATTTCATAGTTCGCATCCTTTGCGTAAGTGACGGTATTTAATACCAACGCCTCACGCATATTGGATGTACTAATCTGTAAAACGCCTTTTTGTATTTTCATATAAACAAAGGGTTGCGGGTGTATTTTCTAACGGTACGGTAAACTTTCTCGCTGTAACCATGTGAACCATTCTCGCCCCTATTCTCAAATAAGAATGATACCTGATCTTTTATGCAGTTTAGTAAATCATTCGGCAATAGTGGATATGTTTCAAATGCAGCCGCTGTGTATCCCGCCTTGTACGTACATACTAAATAATCTGTGCATGGCTCGTAAAGGGTCTTAAACTGCAAACCACGTAGGGTAAAATCTGTTACTGCATCGCCGGCTACATCTGCAATAGCAAGTTCTTTAACGTAAGGCCCTAACGGTAGTTCAATATCCCCATCACTATTATCTATCAATGCCACAACGGTGGACGGAACTAAAGATAAACCCGTTAGTTTTTCAATACCTTGTCTTGCAGTTACGATTAACTCCGTAATGAGCGTATCTTGCGAATCGCTTGTAATATTCATATACGCTTTAGCTTGTGCCAAAGTTAACGGTTCGGTTGAGCTTAACGGCGTAGCGTATTTCTCTAAAACGTAGTTATTTGGACTCATTGCGTTTGCGTTTAGGCGGTTTAGCGTGTTGTGGCAATTCTGCTAAGTCAGCGTGTGTAAGCGCTCTACTCGGTGCAGGTACTTCGGATTTAGGTATGTGCGCTACTTCGGCTTTAACATACCCTTTACTAACTAATTGGTTTATGCGGTTTGTATCCGCTTCGTAAGTATCGCCAACGGCGTAGTGTATGCGTGTATTAACGCAAGTAAACGCCCTTATTACTTTTGATTTCATAGAACCAAAGTTAAGCAATTTATAGAAACAAAAACCCCCTTAGTAGAAACTAAAGGGGTAAACAAAAAAACATGATTGCTATGAGAGATTACGAAGATAGGGAAATAAAATAAAACAGCCCCTAATTTCTTAGAGGCTGTTATTATGAAAGGTTAGTTATCTACTAAACTAAAGCCAAATCAACTTTAAGAAATGCGCTCGCATTATCTAAAGCCAATGATTGACGGCTAGAGATTTTGACACCTACTAATCCTTTCTTAGCTAATTGGTAATCGTTCTCGTAGAACTTAATAGTAATAGGTGCAGCTTGTACAACCTTAGCGTAAGACCAATCCCCAACGATTGCCTGATTAGCAGCAATACCGCTCCAGTTAGCTTTATACAAGTCAATACCTTCTAACTGCAAACCACCTTGGGGGGTTGAAGTCATTACGCTTGGCAATGTATAAAGACCGTTAGCGTCTTTGGTTTTGTACATTCTTGCGAAGTTAGCAGGCTTAGCCACTATACCGTTAGGCATAAAGTCTGTACCTTCTAATTCTGCAATAGCATCAATCAACTGCTCGGCATCAACAGTAGCAACTCCTGCACTTGCAGAAATAGCAGCTATCAAAGCAGTACTAAAATTAGTATTTTGTACTTTTTTGAAATCTCTTAATAGCATTTGAGGCAATACACTTCTTACAAAGTCTACATCCTGCAAAAATTCTTCTGAAATAGCGGTAACACCTGCAATAGTAGCTACGTTGTTTACTGTTTTAGTAATATCGTAGTCAATTTGAGAAGCATCTGCGCCCTCTGTTTTAGTGCTAATTGAACCTTCGCTTCCAGTTTCTTTATAAATCCAATAAAGACCAGTTGCGCTAGGTACGGTATTAACTAAATCTGTGAAACTTCTTGCTTGACCTGGTTTTAATACAACTCCTGGCTGAATGCTAGGAATAGCATCATTGATACCATTTGCAAGCAAGTTATTTCCCATAGTCATATCTGCTACTGCCTTTACTTCCATCTTGAATGGTTGACCACTTTTTAATTGAGCCGCAAAGTTACCTTCATCAAAAGTCTTAACAAACTCGCTTCCGAAATCGTTAGCTAATTTTGCTTGAGGCTTTTTAGTTTTGGTTGCTAAGTCATCAAACTGCTTTTGCATTTCAGATTTAAACTCATTCAATTTAGCTTCGTTATCAACGGATGCTAATTTTTGCTCTAAGTTCGCAATGGCTCTTTTGCCTTCTGCTGCTTCTGCACCGAAAGCCTCAATTTTACGCTTAATTTCTGCCACGTTATCAACGGCAGCCTTGATTTGTAATTCTAGTTCCATCTTAAAAAGATTTTAGTGTTAAATTAAATTGTTGTAGTGCTTCCCTTAACTTAGCTTCTCTTTCCTGCTTAGCAGCTAATTCTTTCTGTTCGTTATTATCCGAAGCAGTATTAGTGCCTTTTGCGCTTTCAAGAATAAACCTTTCAAGGTACTTGAACTCTAAATTGAGTAATGACAAATCATCGTATTTGCCATCCTTAATTCCTTTGTAAATCTTCCCGAAACGAACACCGATATTATCAATGCTCATTTCTTTCTCAATATTACCGATGAAGTTCTTTACCACTTCAAGGGTAGGGGTATCGCTTTGTGCGCCCCATAAAACCGCGCTGCCCTCCATTAGGGTAACATCGGTTATTAATCGGTAATCTTTCTTGTCTTCGCTTGTATTTGTGTAAAACCCAACTGAATGTTGCGTAATATCCCCACCCGTGTATAATGGCCAGGCAACTTCGCGCCAATTGAAACTGTTTTTGTATTCTGATACCAATACCAAGTATTGCTGTTCCATGAACAACTCTGATGCTTTACTCAATGCACCCTCACGAATACCCCAACGATGATCTAATAAATGCCAAACTTCATTTGACCCTTTCGGTCCGTGTGCAGCAATGGTGCGGTTGAATGCTTTTGAATCAAACACGTCACCATCACGGTCTAATTTCTCAACGGTTGCAATAGCTATTTTGACGCGCTTTGTAGCTTCGTCAACATCTAGGATGCCCGTTCCATCCATAAACATTTTATTCTCTATTGCTTTACCCATTGCTAACTAAATTTATTAGTACGTTATTCAAAGTTACTAAATTATTTAACACGAAATTTATTACAGTATCAAATTCATTACCGCCAATTGGTTGGCGTAGTTCACCCGTTGGGATAAACGCAACTACGCATCGGCAATTACATACGTTCATTGCACTTGCAGACGGGTCGCATGGGTACATCATAGCCTCAAATCCTTTCATTCCAGGAACAAAGAACGGTTGATTGAACGGTACACTTATACCGTCCATTCTTAGGTGGTCTGTTTGGTTGCGCGGGATGCGTCTTGTTCTGTTACTCTGTGCGCTATCCCATACCTTGTTCACTACAACCCCGCTATTGGCCGCAGCAAACATTGCCCCCGTATTCATAGCCCTTCCCGTTTCGGTTCGTGTGATTAGTCTCGCCCTTGCTGTGCTTTCCGTTAATGCTCGTAACCTTGCAGCTATCTTGTTATTCCCTATTCCCTCTTCAACCCCTTGCGCTATTATTTCAGCCATTATTTTACGCTGTGTTTCTTCAATCGGTTTAACAGAGCGGCTAAGTAAGTACCTATTTAAGTACTCACGCATAAAAGCATTATAGTTATCAATTGCAGCGTTCTTCTTTGCTACCTTTCGTTTAATATCCTTATCGGTATAACGCGCCCACCTTGTACCCGCATCAATATGCAGGTTGGTAAGAGTAGTGGTCATTTGTTCGGTAGGTAGCGCGGAAATAACTCCGTTATCTTCATACTGCCTTGTTCCGTCCTCTATCATAGCATCTAAAGCCGCTTTGACGGGTTCATCATGTTTATTCGTGATGCGCTTGAAATATGCTGAATAGTATCTATTTGCCATACGGGTCGTTACTCAAGTCTATTGGTGCTTCGCCTAATGGTACAAGGTTTTGCGGCACTAGGATAGTTCTTCTAGTTTCTTCATCCATCCAATCTGGTACAGGCTCTCCTAACAATTCGTAGGTGCGCTCAATTGAAATAGGCGCTTTGCTTATCCAATCCATTAACTCCTTTTTGTTCTTCTGTAATTCAGGGTAACAAGCTAAGTCATAGTCAATTATGCGGTCTTTAATACCGCCCCAATCGCTGTAAATCTTACGGTTAAAGTTGTTTCGTAAGCTGTTTAAATGCGGGATGGTAGCGCGAACCGTTAAGGCTTTTTCAGCTTCAATAAGTGAATTATAAGATTTATTGTCAGGATCATTGAGTAGTTGACTTGGTACACCGTAAATATTACAGAAAGCGCGAACATCATTCCAATAGGCTTGGTTTATTTCCATATCCTTTGCGCTCATTGAAATAGGGGTGAACCCAATATCGGCTGGAGTGATGGAAATACTACCACCCTTTTCAGGGCCTTTAACGGACCGTAAGTGCTTACGTAATAAGTCTGCTTGGGTAAGTAGTTCCTCGTAGTTCATGTCATTGCCGCCCTTAATACTAATAACCCCAAAATGACCACCATTCTGCAATATACTTACCTCGTATTGCTTTTGGCTGTTTGATTTAGTAAGCAACTTTGCCCCCGCGTGTAATGGGCTTTGCCCGTATAACTGCGAACCAACCCCATCATAATCAAGGTTGGCGAACTTATCGTGCATGATTTCTTCGCGGTTGAAGTTCGTAACCGTATTAATCTGTAATTGATACCCTACTACTTCAGCCGGTACGGCTTGTACGTTTGCAATGATGCTCATGTATTGGCTAGGTAGAGCGTGTAGGCTATTTGGTAGCCCATTGTTCGCACCCGCTTCAATTAGCTTGCCGTATGTATAACTATCACCCGTTATTAGTTTGTAAGCTACTAGCAATTCAACTAAATCGCTCCATGTGTCGTTTTCATTTGGGTATTTCAATAGGTCGCTAATCTTTGATGGCTTGTCTACTATTTCCATAGATTTTGATTGCCAACGTAGAACCTCACCCCAATCGGTAATCTTATCGGGTTGGGCAATTAGCGATTTATATTTTGCGTATGCTTTTTTATCCTTTATTTGGTATTCGTACCAATCTGGTACTTTAGCTTTGTCGGTTATTAGGTTCACCACCGAATAAACAATATCATTACCCATGTAGCCCGACTTAACCTGGTCTAGCTTATTTTGCCCCGACCATGTTACCACCCCATTCCCTATCTTTTGAGCCGTTACCATTTGCTGATTCAATCGCAGCCCTAAAATGGATGCTAATTTGCGTTGGATATAATTCATTCGGGAAATATTTTACTTTCAAAGATACGATATTTTACTAAGCTACAAACGGCTTGAACCTGGTACGGTTTAGTTCGTTCTTTATAACAGCCGTTAGGTTATCCACCTCATCATCATGCAACCCATTCGGGAACGATGCACATTGGTTAAGGAATGAATCATTCCAATTACCTTCAACTAAGAATATTCTACCCGCTTCAATCTTCGGGCTTACTGCGTTAACCCTTGTTACCTTGTCGTCCTTCGGGGCTTCATCTTCAATGATATTTAACCCCGTTGTTTGCTTAATCTGTTGAACGATTGACTTCCCACTTGCCTTAGGTTCAACCCTTATTTTTGATTGTGGGCTATAACCGTACAATTGCACCCATTCTGGCAGCCATTGGCAAAGCTGCGGAAATTCTTTCCATACGCTAGTGGAATGTAGAATATAAACATTTGTTCCATCTGTTTTGTATGCCATTGCCCCCGTTGGGTCATTTGATTGCTTAGCTGTATAGGCGGGGTCTAATTGGAAATGCGTTGTAAGGTTCGGCGGTACTTTAGCCATTGGTATAATCTCAAACCATTGTTTCTTTAGCAAACCGCCGTCTAATGGCGCAGGGCGTTGCATCATTTGACCTGCATAACCATAACTACCCAGATCTTCTTTGGTAGCCGCTAATGATTGTTTATTGCGGCGTATTGGGTCAAATAGACCGTTGACATAATACTGCTTTAGTTCTGATGGGCGTACATCTTCGCTAAGTTCAGCAGGGATGCAAATATGATTTGTTTTTAGACTTGTTTTGCCTAAGATATACCCCGTTGTGTCTTGCTCGTGTAAACGCTGCATTACGATAATAACGACACTAAAGTCGTTTGATACCTTTCTACTTGAAATAGTTTCACTTACCCATTTATTAGCCCTTTCACGTTCAACTAAGCTAGTAGCAATAGCAGGACTCATTGGATCATCCAATATAATTTGGTGTGCGTGTATTCCCGTAATGCCAGAACCGGTAGAAGTTGTGTACCGTTCCCCTAATAACCCGTTTTTAAAGTTTGTTTTTCCCCCACTTGTCTTTTCTACT
>ERZ724508.744-NODE-744-length-21780-cov-6.404235_pt1 | contig 21780 bp, 34 predicted proteins | sample MGYA00376041_ERZ724508 | MGnify/ENA primary metagenome ERZ724508 (study PRJEB28724, sample SAMN07190887) | wastewater metagenome | isolation source: effluent of sewage treatment plant in Hong Hong | place: USA: Christiansburg, Virginia | collected 2016-03-01 ...
CTAACCTACCCGTTATAAGAGGACACTTTAAATGGCGATGTGTACAATGCTCAGAGAAGAGTCGTTCCTTGCTACAAGTTGGATTAGATTTGGGAATATATCGATATCGTCGAGGGAAGGAAGTCACTGTATGGACTGCACTACCTCAAGGACTGCAGATTAGCATCGGAGCGGGTCGCTTACTACTTCGACTGGAACAATGAAGTTGTGAAACTAGAAGTTATCGAGGAAAATGCTCCACCTGGACTGTAATCAACCGAGTAGTTGACAGTCGGAGATTACAGTTTCAGAAAGGTAATACCCCACGGAAGTGAACTCAGCAGTATCATGGAGGCACTTTCCTTCATTATAATCATGTCCAGAGCTGATGAACTTGGGATTGGACCATTCCTGACCAAAGCCTACGAAGCTGGATTCACCAACGATTTAAAGCCCTCTTACTTCTACTCGTCTCGTAGGTTGAGTACACTAGCAGAATTCCTGATTTCCCCACTGGCAAGCTCGTTGCACCTCGAAACAATTGTTCTGCAGTTATGTCGGGCAGTCTCTGAGTTGAGCACAGCCTGCATTACCAACACCAGCTTAACATTGGACAGCATACTCTACGATCCCGATAAAAAGCTGTTAAGGCTCAACGGATTTAAAGATTCCCGGGTGTTAAAGCATAGTTTTCCCTTCTTCGATAAATAGAACACGCCCGAATAGGTTCAGTACTTTGCGAAACTTCATGAGTTCGAGGTGGCATCATACGCTAAAGATCTTCTTGCCTTAAATGACGTCATCAAAAGGGTACTTGCAAAGATTGATCCTATTCCACCAACTACAGTCTTCAAGGAATTGCAACACTATTTGTCCGTTGTCGAGGAAAGGCAAACCGAAGAGGGGAACTACCAGAGTTACTGCTCACTACTCTAACTCTTCAAAAAGTTTAGCCAGACCATAGGTATCCCCATCAGCCTATAACCATCCACGGATAAGGATCCCCAGCTTCAATCGTCACCGATGTTACCCTCTCAATTGTCGACACCGGATCCCCGAAACCAGTGACACCAGCCATTGCCTTCTCTGCACTATATATCCGTCCTTGAATTAGTACTTACGTCATTTACAAATTGGCTATGCTTGAGTAGGAGAGAAAGAAGGTATCGTTCGACGTCAACGAACTGTCCTATGTGATCTACGGTTCACCAGAGAAGCTCCAACGCTTCCTGGAAACCCAGAAGACCATCAGCAACGACCCCATTCTTAAGTTCAACCCTGAGTACATCCAAGTTCCCCGCAAGGAGATTATGGAGGTCATGGCTAAGAAGCTCGTGAGGATGCACGAGATATTTGGATTAGAGGCTGACACCAAGCTTCAAGAAAGCTTGTTCTTCACGGAGCAAATGCCCCTGAGCCTACACTACTCCATGTTCATCTTAACCCTGAAAAATCTATGCACCGACAAACAAAAAAAGATGTTCTTGGAGCCAGCACTCAATGCTGAGATCATAGGCTGCTATGCTCAGACGGAATTAGGTCACGGTTCTGATGTACAGAGTCTCTAAACCACGGCGACCTACGACCGTGCTACTGAAAGCTTCATTATGAATAGTCCCACTCCAGGTTCGGTCAAATGGTGGATCGGAGATTTGGGAGTATTCGCCAACCATGCTTTGGTCAATGCTCAGCTTATCATCAACGGTAAGAAGTATGGCCCCAATATGTTCGTAGTCAAAATTCGTGACGATAAGACTCACAAACCTTTGGAGGGCGTGGAAGTGGGAGATATTGGTCCCAAGTATGGTTACAATGCCAAAGACAACGGCTACCTGAAGATGACCAACGTGCGCATCCCACGAGAGAACATGCTGATGAAGTACACCAAGGTCAGCAAGGATGGAGAGTTCGAAAGACGAGGAAACGAGAGGATTAGCTATGCTACTATGCTCACAATCCGCACAAGAATTCCAATCTCGTGTTTCTATTCGCTTTCCAAGGCCGTCACCATTGCTACCCGCTATTCGCTAATCCGGAAGCAGTTCAAGAACGACTCTGGAAATGAAATTACTATTTTCGACTATCAACTGCAGCAGGAGAAGATTATTCCCTATATTGCTGAGACATACGCGACATTCTTTGCTTTCAGTTACTGCACTGAGATGGCTGTCAGTGTGCTCAAGGATGCCTCCGAAAAGAATTAATTTGGAAGGTTGAATCCTGCACATGCGCTCTCTAGTAGCGTGAAGGCAATCATTACAGGTGACACGCTCAAGGCGATGGAGGTTTTGAGGAGATCTGCGGGAGGCCACGGGTTTTCCTCCTACTCTGGGCTTCCTCAGATCCAAACTGAGGTGTCTCCAACTGCCACCTTCGAAGGTGAGAATACCATTCTGTTCCTACAGACTGCCAGGTTCTTAATTAAGGCTCTGAACTCTATTAAGAAAGGAAAGGGGCTTCCAGAGATTGCTGCCTTCCTCGAGCAAGTGGCGAAAGCACCAACATTGGAAGTGAAGATTGAGAGCCAGCGAGAATTTAACTGCCCTGAGATAATTCGGCACATCTTCATGAACCACGCTTACTTCAAGATTGTGGCTGCCAACAACCGATTGATGGATGGTGTTGGTCAGGGTCTATCCCCAAAACAAGCTTGGGATCACCATGCAGGTATACTGCTTACATAAGCTGCTGCCGCTTTCACCTACATGTGGATCTTCAAGACTTTCATGCTGGGAGTTATGTCAATCAACAACGAGACAGTCAAATCTGTTCTGAATAAGGTTCTCTGCCTCTATGGCATTACCAAGATCCTCGACAATGCTTCAGGATACTATGAGGGAAAGGTTCTGGATTCAAAAGGATTCAAATTTGCATTCGCAGCAAAAGAAAAACTTCTCAGCGAGCTCCGCAACGAATCCATCGGACTCGTCGAAGCTTTCTGCTATGACGATAATACTTTGGCCTCAGCTATCGGCCGCGCAGACGGGAAAGCCTACGAGACCCTTTACGACTGGGCAAAGAACGCCAACCGCGTGAATCGCCCAGAGGTTCAAAAGGAACTGATCGAGCTGATGAACCAGAACAGGGGAAAGCTGAACATTTCGAAGCTGTGATGATGGAAATATTGGAGATTCATATTGACTTTATGGAAACTAGAGATGTATGGACGACCTCTACTTCGAGGAACCACATGGTTAACCAACACTACCGATATAAGTTTATAAGAACCAGCAGTAACGATGGAGCATCACAAGCACACAGATTCTGGAAATGTTCGGGTTGTTTGCCGCTTTCGACCACTTAACGCAAAGGAGAAGGAGCTTGGTGTTGAGACTATTCAGCAAATCTGTGCTGAGGGTACTGTCAAGGTCAAGGATCCAAAGGTTCCAGAGCCGCTGGTCATCACTCTCGATCGCATCTTTGATATGGGTTCCACGCAGGAAAGCGTCTATGAAGCTTCGGCCCGGCCAGTTGTGAATAGCGTGCTCTAAGGCTTCAATGGCACGATCTTTGCCTATGGTCAGACCAGCAGCGGCAAGACCTACACGATGCAGGGCTATGACATTGAACAACCAGGAAATAAAGGCATCATCCCTCGCATGGTACTGCAGTCAGTTTAGCACAGATCGAGCAGGTCTTCGCGGCTATACGTGCAAGTCCTTAGAACATCGAATGGCGTCTGAAGGTGAGTATCGTCGAACTTTACATGGAGAAGGTCAGGGACTTGCTGGACATTAGTAAGCAAGATCTAAAGATCCGTTCCAGTTCCAAACTCGGAATCTACATAGAGGATGCAACGTAGAAATATGTGAGTGAAGCGGCCTAACTGTACGCACTGATGCAGATCGGCAACAAGAACCGTGTGAGCTGTTCAACAAACATGAACGAACGCTCTTCCAGATCACATATGATATTTCTGATAACAATTGCGCAGTCCAACCTTAAGGACCTAAGCGCCAAGTCCGGTAAGCTATTTCTCGTGGATCTGGCCGGCTCTGAGAAGATTTCGAAGACGGGAGCAGAAGGCAAAGTACTCGATGAAGCCAAGAAGATTAACCTAAGCCTGACCACACTTGGAAAGGTTATAAAAGCACTTACCGAAGGAAAAGGCAACCAGCATGTCCCTTACCGCTAGTCAAAGCTCACGAGGATTCTGCAGGAATCACTAGGTGGTAATGCAAGGACAACTCTGATCATCACATGCTCCCCACACCCAATCAATTTGCAGTAGACTATCGGAACTCTGAGATTCGGTGTTTCTGCCAAAAAGATAACCAACAAGGCAAAGATCAACAGATAGCTGACAGTTGGATAACTGCAGTTGCTGCTCGAGAAGGCCGAAAAAGAAGCCACGGAGCAGAAGCACTACATAGACATTCTCGAGCACTATATTACTGATGAACTCAAGGCAAAGCTACCCGCCAAGGAGGCCATTAAAAAGGAAAAATTACGTATCCATACCGAAGTCGAGCACGAGCATCACCATGAGCACTTACTAACTTAGCCCGTAGAGCATGTATAGGAAGCTGACACGGAGTCCACCCATGAAAACGAGCCTGATGAACTACCAAGACCACCTACGACAGCTGAAGCAGACGAACGTGTGCAGATTCTCCTTCTCGAACTCGAATCGTACAAGGATATCCTGCAGGGCCAGACCGACAAGCTGAACAATCTTCGTATGGACTACAGTGTCCTCCATAGCAGCAGCCTCGAATTCGAGAAGATGAGCGTTCATCTGAAAGAAGAGAATGCCAAGCTGAGAGAGCTGCGAAACAAAGCTGAGCAGCGTCTGGAAGACGAAAGCATTCTGCAACTGAACAGCGATCAAAACAAGAATATCGGGTGGATGATCGTCACAGAGGTGTTGGGTATGCTCAAAGGAGAGTAACGGCGCGGTATCGTGGATATGCTCAAGAAGAAACGATGGTACAACTAGCTCGAAGGTCAGAATCTGAGTGTGAGTTCTTTTTGGTAGGAGTAGAAGGCCAAACTTATGAAGGAACTTCAGCAGAAGATCGAACGGGTGAATACCTTATAAAAAAATCTTGAAGTGGAAATGAATAGGAATAAACTGCGAATGATGATGGATGCTAATGCGACTGCCGTATCTGAGTCGGAAGCTGAATAGCGCTACCATGTTCTGGAGAAGAATCTGGAGGAACTACATACACAATACTATGAGATGGCAACTCTGCAATCCACTTGGAAGGCTGAATGCCAGCTATACGAGTACCATCGTTAGTAACTTCAGACGCAAACTGCACAAGAAATGCCGGCAAGTCAAAGAGCTGTAGGACATGATTGGAGAGCTACGGCGGGAAGTCGACCAGTACAAAGAGAAGGAGTGCGACTTCAACAGTGTTATACAGGTGACCGGAAGCAAACTAGTCAAGCCCATTCGCGGCGGAAACAAGGTTTATCAGTTCAGCTGAGGCTATCGCAGTCGCTGGTAGTAGCCGTCCATGATACCGCAGAATGTGTCGCAGACCTATCTGATCTTTGGGTCGTTATTGGCGAGCTGACGCACTCGCAGGTAGTTTCTGAGCTTGCCTTATAGGTTGGCGGCGGATTGCATTTTCTTGAGGAATGTTGGACCTTGCTGCCAAATCCAGCTTCCCTCCCTCACACGACTCTCGCCTGTGAAGGTGTAACCCTTTGCGCAATTCATGAGAAAATTGACGAGTTAATTGAGGTTGAGGATGCTTTGCGTGTATTTCTCCTTAAGTCCTGAAGAGATGTTCTACTTTGCCTTGAGAGTCTCTTCCAAGTTCATATCTCTCCCGAAGTTCGTCGTATCGGGGTGCAATGCTTCATTTTTGCATGTGCTAGTTCGTTTTTCCTCCATAAGAGCTATCATCTTGTCCTTCAGCTGACTGTTCTCGACGCTGCTTGTCGCAAGGCACTTATTCGCTGTAGAAAGTTCCTATTGAAGTTGTTTGATTTGCTATAAGGCTGATTCAAGCTCCTCGCTGAGACTAATGATGCGTTCCTCATCCGCCTTACTCTTCTTAGAATGTTCTATTACAATCGTCTCCTTCTCCTTGAGGTATAAATTCTATGCTTCCAGGCTCGTTTTCTACTGAGATATTTTTTTAATCTCCCTTTGAAGCAGTTCTTCCCTCTCAGCCGCTTCGACCAGTGACATCTAACTGTCCCTACAACGTTCGCTTAGCTGGCTGTTGCAGTTATGCAATTCCTCGAGTTCAGTCAGTTGACCCTCAAGCACTTCAATCTTTTCATTAACTTGATGAATATAGTTCTCCTTATCTTCATTGTCCATTTTCAGTCGCTCGATTGTATCGTTCTTGCTTAACACCTCTTTCCTGAGGTTATCGTTGATCTGAGAATATTGCTTAGCGTCGCTTTCGAGATCATTCCTTAATCGATCATAGTTGTCTCGAAGTTGGTTCAGTTCAGCCTCGAGCTATCTATTCCGAAGCTTGTACTAGAAGTTTCTTTCCACCACTTGCTCAACGATCCCCTTTTAGCGCATCGACTATTCTTCCAACGACTACTTCTGGCGGTTGCTTGTCTGACTGATCAAGAGAAGGTTTTCACGGAGAGAGGTCTTCTCAACCCTGAGAGATTCGTTGGATTCCTCTAAATTTTTGGCAACGGCTCGAAGCACTTTTATATCTGCTTCAGCAGTCTGCAACTGATGCCGAACCAATGATAACTATCGCTATAGTTAAATGTTGTGGTTCTTCTCTCGTGCTGAGTCGCCTTCAAGGTGACTCGTCAGAGCAACGAGCTTGGCGAGCTGTTGGCCTTGTACTTTGAGTTCATTCTCCAGCTATCGAATTTGGGCGGTAGTTGCTGTCCGTTAAACATTCCAACTGTGCTCCTTTTTAGCGAGGTCTCTCCCCCACTCCAACTATCTCTGTTCGTGGGCTAACAGCAACGACTCGTAACGATGCTTGCTGAGGTTGCCAACTCTGGCTACTGCTTGTTGACACTCCCAGATCATCTTACAACCGTTATCATCTCCCAAAGGTTGTTTGAACGATCTCTCGAACGCCTATTTTTCTTAATTGAAGGAAAGGTTCCATACTCCAATGGCCTGATTGTGAACATGCTCGACATACTTATAGAGTGCTTCGTGCATGCGCTCTCTCACCAGAGCCGATTGTAATAGCTTCAGATGATTGTGCATGCATTGCTCCTGTTGCTCCAGCCCCAATGAATAAGTTTGAAGTCTCAGCACATCAGCACTATAATCGGCCCATTAAACAACCTTCTCCATTTCCTGCAGCTGTTCCCCGTACTATCTAAGTCTTCGGTTCAATTCATTGATTGTGGAATCTTTCAGGCATATTTCATCCTTCAGCCTTGATATTTCACTTGCCAGGTTCTGCTTAGTTGATCTAGCTTCCTATCGTTCCTGTGCAAGTTGGTTCCAAGCTGCGAGGAGGCTGTTGCTCTTTACAGCCAGCTCATCCTTCAGCAGCTAGCATGTGCGATCAGCTGATATCCTGCTAGTTCGTTGTTCAAACTGCATGCTGCTGATAACTCTGGAATGTTCCTGCAACTTCCTTTCCAATACCTGCTTGTGGTGCGATTGTATTTCATCCGTGAACAGAAGCATCTGCTCGAATAGTTCGCACTCCTCCGATGATGGCAGCTTCCTCACCTCCCCGATCTGAGCATCTTTGATCCGCTCTGCCAGTACCTCATGCCAATTGCATTTCCTCTGCTCGTTAGTAAACTATGCTTTCATAGAGAGCACAAGCTCTGCTACGGTTACTCCCAACAGTTCTTGTTTCAGCTCGTTTGCGTATCTGTCGGTCATCGCACTATACTTGTGAATCTATTCCACCGAGTAGAGTTGTTCGAGAGGGCTGCTATGCTTCATTTCAGTTATAACAACTATGTTGCTAAAAGGCATGTCCATATTGGCAAGTATCAACCAGCTGCATTGCTGCACTTCAACTGTCTGCCGCCAGTTTTAAAGGAGGTGATACGCGCTTAAAACCCTTCTTTCTGTTCATAATTTAATTATAATGAATCGACAAACATCAAAGGAGCCATCAGAAGCCTCCCAGAACGCATCTCATGCTGCATTCTTCCATCCATCTACAGAGCCAAAGGGCTCATAAGTGTCGACTTAGTCAGATCAAAACTACAGACAGCGAGACAAAACAACTGTGACAAGTGTTTCTTAAGTTCCGACAGTAAAAGCTCGTGGGCATGACGAACGGGACTCGGAGACTTTGAGGGAGCTTGCCTATTACAAACGACAGGCTGAACTGGCAAGAAAAAGTATTCAGGAAGATCCACAACTATCAAAAATGCAAACCCTTTAACAACAGCTAAACCTGTATAAAGCTGAAAATTAGCGGTTGAATAGACAGCTCGTGGAGTTACGAGCTGAACTCCAAACTTATAAGAGGAAAGGATAGGGCAATGAAGCCTTCGGTATACAATTGGGTTCGTCGGTATTGCCTGATATAACCTGTATGACGCTACCTGATCAGAGAACTACCAATCCAAAACCGATTCCCACCAGTCTTTCGTTAGTTAGGAAATAGGACTGCCCACAACCTCGTTTGGTTGGCTTCGAAAATGTTGCTTCATCAGAACTTGGATATCCTGTGAGAGGTGAAAATCAAATCCAACCCGACCCCCCAAAGAATATAAGGATAAAGATGCCGAATCTTTCAAGGCCTCCAATGATTCCGGAAGTAACGCAAGCAAGCAACCCCCGAAACAAAGAAGAGTATGTGGAGAAAGGAGGCAGTCAAAACAACGGGCCATCTGGAGAGCAAGCGAACATAGAACAGCTCAAGAAATACCAGGAAGATTCAGGAAACCCTTTCGATTTGCCATCAAGACAGAATTATTACAATAACTCAGAAAAGCACTGATGATGCTGATTGCATTGACTTGGAATATTATCGTATGTAGATGCTGGGACGTGATGGCTGGCGAATCCATAACCGAAAAGATTCGCCAACTTCAATACTGAGATGGTTGGTAGTTGCAGTCATGGTCTGCTCGCTTTTGGTCAGCTCCCAACAGTTCAGGAGTATATGTATGGCTACTGGCGAATTGGAAATCAAGCATGATTGGATACTCGTCGAAGCAATCTCAGGCACACTGTAGCTAATTCTTGGGAGTAACCGGCCAGCTTTCGCTGCGTAGGTGAGCCTACCAGCAGGCATACCTCTCCAACCGACAGAATGTACTGACGACAATAGATAAGATCTCAAGGCATGGAGTGAGATTAGGTGCTACACTGTTCCAACTCTCAGTTTGGAGAAAGGAGTGCTAATCTCATCAGCATTGCTGGGCGACGCAGTAGCAGTCTTCGTAAACACCCTGAACCGAAACCACATTCAACACTTCTTTCTAGAGACAACGGGAAGTAACATGTCTTAAACTATCGGCAGTTTGCCGTTCGTAGATGGCAGTCACATCCAGCTGGCAGCAAGGCATAACGGGTGTGTCGCATATGAACTGCAATTCATGAGGGTAGATTCTGATATGGGCATCTCCCCATTTTCGGAGCTGCAGACTATCGTTGGCGTGGATGCTTCATCACTGCTCGAGCAGCACAGCTGTACGATGACCAATATGCAAGCCATTCAACTCAACTCAGTTAATACTATCAACAGGTATACTTGCAGAAAAGGCAAACTAACTGAACTGCTAATGAGGCTGTTCGCCTGTGCTATTATCTTAGGGAAACTTGCACTGCAGTTGGCAATAAACTATCGCTAAGTTGCTTTAAAGTTGGAGCTGGCTTCCAAAACTTCAATGCATAGAGGGCTGCTTACGGAGGGAAGCATACCTGCAAGACGTATATGGCTTTGTCAAACAATCCCGAACAGACTCTTCAGGTGGTTCAACAGAAGAGGCTGGATGCTCAGGGAAGCATATTGTCTCAGCGAAATAGAGCGGGTTGACAAGCAGCTACATCTGGATCAAATAGTGCCCAAACTCGAAAGGACCATGACTCCGAGACTCAGAGGGAGATTCGGATAGTTTAGTCAATATTTGCTGCCAAGCAACGACCTAGACGAATAGTCCAATCTTCCAACATGGGAAGAAATTGAGCATGCAAAGCAATCCATGACGATCCATTCAGCTGACAGGAGGGTGTTTAGTGTGTTATCACAGTTCGATATCTCGAGTATCCCAGTTCGCTTAGGGCTATGTGACTATCAAGCACCCATCCTCAGGAGAGTACTCTGTGCAGTTGGCATCGGTACTGTTATGGCCTTGCTCCTAGCAAGTGGAATCACCCGCCAGAAACTTGAAGGGCTTGAAGCATCAGTATCAACCTATTCGATCACAAATTCGTTTGAGTTTCGAAATGGAGATTTGACTGTCGGCTTGTTCGGTCGTGACAACCAGCCTGTTCAGCACAATAAAGCGTTGAAATTAGAATTGGTAGACGAGGCAACTAGCAATGTGTTGAAACCGATCGGTATTGATAGCTTTGGTGCTGCAACATGCTTCGTTTTGGTCGCAGAGAGGTAGCAACTGAGGATAAGCATTGAGGGTTAAATACCTTTAGCCAAGACCCTTCGTATGACCTTACCAAGCTAGGGCTAAGTTCGACATGAGTTGGAGTTGCAGCTTGATAGTAACCAATTCGGCTGTTACTTCGTAGAGCTGCAAACCGTACAGTATCAGCAGAAGATCGGGATATCGCGTGCCAACCTCATGCAACTTACTGAGCTTTGTTCGCTGCCACCCACAACGATTTTGCTCTCTCTGAGCAGCAGAATCAATGTTGTTAGGTCTAGATTTCAACAGCTGCTCAACGAGATTTCAGATATTTGGGGACTGCTCTGTTTAGTCGCTGCCATCTTTTTGTACCAATCTTATCAAAGCTCGTATTTCAGCTTGCAGCCTTCCAACTTTGGAGGGGTTAACAAAAGGACTGAACATATCGACTTAGCTGTCTTTCTGGCAAGCATACATTCCGTAGACCATTGACTTACTTATTGTCATATTGCTTTCGAATAAATGAAACGTGAACCGGAGGTCTACGATTTCTCGGCACAGCCGCGTGTCGCAGGTCCCAAGCCGAAGTACCGTGAGGAGTACCTATTAGCAACTACGCAGACGCTAGGAAATGGCAAACCTCATGAACGATCCTCGAGTGGTGCGAGGAAACACTTACGCAGCAGTGGTCTCTACGAAGTCCGAGTTCAAACGATAGCTGCCCACTATGAAGCTGAAAAAGTCCGCAAAGAAATAGACAAAGCGTACATACCCCAACGTACTCTCCGATTCAATCTAGAAATTCGAGTTCGACTCTGGGTTAGAACCCACGACTCCACGAGCAGTCGACAACCGTGAACACTTCTCAGTACAAACCGATGCCTTCGTTGAGAAGCTCAGGGACAAACCCAGCGAATAGACGAAGGAATGCCAAACCGACTTCTACTTGGACAGGCCAGTGCAGAGACTGTTTAACCCAACGAAAATGGGAGTTGACTACGCCACGCAGATAAATGAACCCAACGCAGACTAACCCGACCTATTTTCTTTCGACTATGAAGTCGAACCGATTCTGGACGCACTGCTGAGCAAGGTCCTGGATACCAGCCGATACGAACTCTTCGAGTAGGAATAGCTTGAGCTCAAGCAAAAGAAGAACCAGGAATACGAGAGAGTACGGAATGCTTCATTAGCTGAAACTCAAAAACTCGAATCCAACGAAAGTCGTTCGCATGAGGAACAGTAACGCCGCCAGCTTCAATTTAAGAAGGTGCGCGATCAGAACGTGTATACTCAAAAGAAGTTAGTTGGCAGGGTGCTCTCCAAGCAGTACCTGCAAAATTTGCATCGCAACACCAATGCAATCCTCGAAGAGCAAGGATTCTTCCGTGAACCGCTGGAATTTGACCTGTATGATAACCTGCTGCCGTGGCTGTACCAGGAGGTGCAACAGGATATCACCAGAACAGCAGCAGTAGAAACAGAGGCAGGAGCAGTCATCCGTGAATTCTAAAATGAGTTTGCCTCGAGACATTTCTAGTCGATTGCAAATGAAGAACGCCGACGCAGAGATATCGAGAAGCAACGCTTGGACGAAATTGAACGCAAGCAGAAGGCCAAATAGTAGAGAAAAGCCCAGAAGCTGCGCGAGCTGGAATAAGAGAGGTTGCGTCAGGAAGAACTTGCAGCACAACAGCAAGCAGCAGATCCCAGCCAACCTCCACCCGCCACTTGATCTTCAAATCAATATTCTCTTATATATGGTATCGGCTACACTGCTCACCGGCCTGACCGTAACATCCAACATGGTGGGCTCAGTTACGCTGGTGATTCCCGAACTCTTCCGAAAGTAGGGACTGCTGAGCTGCATCATCGTGATAGTACAAGCTGACTAGAATAGGCATTCATGTGTGCAGTATACTGCAAGACCTGCCAACTCTGGACCAAGCATCAACGGCGAGACGAAGATGACATCAGTCAGATCGTCAGGAGAACATTGGGGCAACGTTGGTTTGTGGTACTCGGAGTGAGTTCTGGGCTATTTCTGATGCTACTCTGCATCATTTACTTTCTGCTGCTCAACCAAACACTGTTCCCAGTGATTCGTGTGATGCTCAGTACGAAGTCGTTAACCAAGTCGCTTTTGGAGTCAGCAAGGATTCTATCCAACCAGACAACACTGGGGTCTGCTTTAATCGCATATCCATACAGTACTTAGGAGTGCTGATGGCTTTGTGTCTCGCGCCAATGTTCAACCTTCGCAAGATCGATAGAGTTTTGATAGTGGCACGATATGGAGCATCAGCCTTGCTGCTATACTTCGCGATGATACTCGTAATGTTTGGGCTGAGCATCGCCCAAGGAAACGTTGTGCCTGCTAGCATTGTGCTGTGGGCACCCTCTGTCGATGGGTGGATTGAAATTGCTGGACTGTTCTCGTTGGCCTTCATTAGCCACAACACTATTGCTCCCATAATGAAAAACAACCCAAATTTTCAGGACAATCCTCGGTCTGTTGCGTATGGTTATGCGTTCGCTGCTGTGCTGTACATGTTGCTTGGAGTGTTCGGCGGAGTCGCTATCCAAACTTATGATTACTTCAATGATACAGCGTTCATCATTGCTCGGGGCCTTCTAATCTTTTCTTACATTGTCAGCATATTCGGCATCTTTCCGTTCGTAAGTCGCACCCAATTCTTCTGTTTCCTCCCTCAAGGAACCACCATCCCACCCAAGTACATTTACGCTTACAACCTAACAACTTGGGTGCTATGCTTAGTCTTTCAGGTAAGTTTCCGATCGTTATATAGGCACTAAATGTCAGTCCCGGTACAGTAATTTCAATAACTGGTACGGGCGTGGGGTTGTTCGTGTGCTTCGTGATTCCCATCTACATCCACCTGAAGTGCTACTACCCTGGATGGCGGGAACAGCCAGAGCGATAGGAAGGCGAAATCACTTACACCAATTCGTTGATCGTAAGTGAGGAAGCAAACGTTGACGATCTGATTCGTACAGACCTAACTGTGAACACCAAGAAGCCAAGCCTCTTACAAAGCCAGACTTCCGGATCAGAGATTGTGGAATTTCGCGGCTGCGTTGAACACTACAATGTGAGTAGTTGGAGCTTCCGCACACGAATTGCTTTCTATGGACTGCTAATGCTGGTCGGACTTACCAACTTCGGACTACAGATTAAGCTGATAGTAGACTCGCTGGTTGATTCCACATGACTGCCATAAATTTGTCTGTACCTCCCAAACATAATATGAGCTCTTTCGAGCTTATTGAACCCGAGGTAAAGTTAACAGTCTTCGAACACTTACCTTGTCGAGAAGTAAAACTTGGAATATATTTTGAATGCTGTTCACTTTTCCAGCTGAGGCTTGCATCTTCAGAACTCTTTCACTCTTGGGTTTCGGCTGGCTGCATGGCAAACTCGAATAGCAGTGTTTCAGAGAAGCCGCACTCATATTCGACACCCGAGTCCCCCATTATAATTCAATTCGATATAGGTATGGGTGCTGTATGCGAGGGTTGCTTCGGCAGCGACGAATAGAAGCCCTTACATAGATAGTAACCAACACTGCTGAGGACTCGGCCACTAGACCCTACTCCGACTGCTGAACCATCCCCACCACCGCCTGTCAAAATCGACTTCAATCAGAAGCGCTTTATCGGCAAATGTAAGTAGTTGCTAATGCAGCCGAATATGGTCTTGTGATAGTGGTGACACTTCGCAACGACCCCACCAGCACACAATACGCGATGAAGATACTTATGAAGGATAAGCTGCCACCAATCAATACCTCCGAGGTTTTGAAGCATAAGACACCTCATAGTGACTTCCTTGTGAACATCATTCAGATTGCTGAGGAGGAGAAGCGCATTAACATTCTCATGGAGTACATGGAGAGTCGTGACCTGAACTATTACCGAAAGAAGGCAGGCACGTTTCCCTAAGAGACCATTCGTGATATCGCCGCGGAAGTGCTAGTGGCGCTGTAGTTCCTGCATAGCCAAAACATCATCTACAAGTTTCTCAAGCCAGAGAACATTATGCTGACCAACTAAGGCCATATCAAACTTACCGACTATGTGCTATCCAAGATCATCGATAGTTCTAGGAGGATGGCCGATCCACCATAGCCCCAATCAGCAACCTCCATGAAGAGTAGTACCAAGCTCAACTCGCTGCTAATATTGCCAGGCTCAGTGGAGTACATGGCTCCATGCATGTTCAAACCCGATAAAGGTTGTATTAAGATTGACTACTCAGAGTTCTCGACTGCAGTCGATATCTGGACGTTCGGCATACTCTTGTACGAACTCAAGAATGGCAAGACACCCTTCGGTGGGAAGAACCCGCAGGGAATTCGGTAATAAATAGAAAAAGGGGAGTACTCTTTTATGGGATCCTGTTCGAGAGAATTGAAGAGTCTTGTTGCCAGGATCCTCGTGAAGGATGCCACGGCTCGGCCGACGATCGAGTAGATACGTCTGGATCCATTCTTCAAGGATATCAATTGGTAAGATATCGTAAATCGGCGGAATCCGCCACCACTAGCTGTATATCGTGAGAAGTTCAACGTTAAGTTCGAGGAACCCAGCAAATCCACAGAGAGGGTGTGCATCAAAGAATCAATAGACGACAAACTGAGTACGTATCCGCAGTCACTAAACGAAGAACTCCGAAAATGACTCCCGTAGTAATATATTTCTACATGGTGGGTCTATGCACAGTTTGGGTCATGCAGTTTTTGTGGCTTGGTTGTACACGTCTGGAAGGGAACCGTCCCTTCGCATTCTTGCTAGCTCGCTACTGAAGAACCTTCTTCGGTAGTCCTGTTCGTTGGTGATAGGGTATTTGGACTTCTGGCCCACCAATAGCTCAGGGTTGATGTTATTGCTGCTACAAAACTCTTCGTCGGACTGCTCGAACTGTTTGCGGGTAGTTTCGATACCGTGTTTCATCATCAACTCCCCACGAGGACGAAGCACCCCATTGTAATTTTGAGTAAGCACCCACGGATAGAGCTCGGAGTTCGTGTCTAACTCGATGCGCAGCTTGTCGCGAAGGAAGAGCAGCTTGGCTTCAAGACTGGAGACACTCCTAAGTTCGATCAATATGCTACAGGATAAAGATTTTCGGGTAGTTCTCGAACATGTACTTGGCAGTCTTCTGAGAAACCTTAAAGTGCTTTAGCAGTTTGAGCTTCAGAGGCATGAGCTCAAATGGACACACGAGGAGATATTCGGGATGCTGCAGCATCGTCTGCTTGATGGTCTATTTCTAAACACCCCACTTCAGTGGCATGAAGTACAGCTTATCGAGACGCTTCCTCTCAACCGAAAGAAGTTCGGGGTACAGCTTAACTATCTTCAGAATATCTTCCTTGGAGAAACCGTTGTTGACTGAGAATTGCAAGAATTCCCTGAACACCTCGGTCTTGATGTTGATGAGGAAGGGAATGTGCGAGACAAGGTCAGCCACCTCACTTTAGTTGAGATGTAAGTAGTCCTCTAACGCACTTTTCTTTTCGCTTGCGAGCTTTCTTAGGTTGCTATTGACTGTCCGTGGGAAGTATTTGAGGACCCTTTCAATCTGCTTCTAAGCTGGCTGACAGTCGTACGTCGTTCAGATGCAGCATATCTCGCAGAACCACTCGAGAATCGGCGAGCAGCTAGTCCTTCTCGAGGAGCTTGTGGTTGTTTGCGATACTGTGCAACCATTGTGGGCCCTCCTCGGTAGTGATCCTCGCAAATTTTTCAACGAAAGGTTGCTCTGCAATAGCATATGCTTGCTTACTTCCGGATTCGTTCGGTTTGAAGAGGTCTGGGCGTCTGGCAACCAACATACTTACCTATTTGGGGCTCAGTCCAGCTGCCTCTAACTTTTTGTAGGTATTCTCCACCTCCGCTAAGTTTCCACCGAACACTGATTTGAGCACGTACTGCCGTATGGGTGGATAGCCAGGCACAAAGTTCTGTATGGTTTGCTTAGCTGCAGTCGTAGCAAACCACCTCCTCCACCAACCAAGCATTATAAATATACACTGGCTCTCACAACGATATCATTTCTTGCGGAAGAAGGGCTAGTTAAACTGTTGCTGTTGCCCCTGTCCATCCTTGGAACCATAGACGTACTTGTACACTGGACTGTTAGGTTTAAGATTTCCAGCGGGACTCGTCGGTGTGATCCGTGCTTTTGGAGAGAGGTATGTCCCAGGAGTTGGTTCGTTTGTGTAGTTTGAAGTACTCCCCATTGACGGAAGTATCTTCGTGGTTTGGGGATATTTTGCTCGCTCTCGTTCTACTGGCTCGTCTTTCAAGTTGATTGAGCTGTTCTTCTTTCTGACGAATTGGTGTTTGTTTGATTATTTGATGAGTTCCTCAACCTTTTCTTTTCGCTGTTGGCTCGTGAAGCTCGAAGCTGTGGTTGCAAAGTTATTCTTTGGAGACTGTGTGACAGGGGTTATGGGCGTCTGTCTGCCGCCTGTCCCCAAATCTCTGTACTGGTATTTGTTTGGGATTTATTTGGTGACTGTTACTCTCGCTGCGTCCCTATCCTCCTTAACACTATCGTAAATGAGGTTGCGATAATCCTTCGTAGTGAGCTTTTGATCGTCGTTGGTAATTCGAAAGACCTTGCCAGCAAGAATTTCTGACCCCTTTCCAACAAACTGTTTGAGGTAGGGGTGCCTTAACAGTTCATCCGCTGTCAGCCTTTTATTGGGGTTAAACTGCAGCAGTGAAACCACCAGATCAACCATCTAATCGGAGCAGTTGGTAAACCATTCCTTTGGCGGTCGGTATTTGATGCTCGAGACCGTATCTATCATCGACCGAGCCAAATCGCTCTTGAGTGAGTCAATGTCCTCTGGTGATGGCTTATTGGTGAACGACAGAATCTTCTCTAGTTGATGCAGTGTGGAGGAACCTAACTCAACCGACAATGCTACCTGGAAAGATTGGTTTACCAATCATGATTTCAGCGAAGATGCAGCCAAGACTCCACATATCCACGCTCTTGCCGTATTCATTAGCACCGAGGAGGATTTCCGGTGCTCGGTACCACCTCGTCGCCACGTATTAGGTCAGCACCGGGCAGTTCTCATCTTGCTTGGCTATGGACCTCACCAGTCCAAAATCGCATAGCCTCACGAAGCACTCGCTGTTTAGGAGCACGTTGCTTGGCTTCATGTCACGGTGGATGACTTCACCACTGTGCAGATAGCGTAGTGCTAGCGCAATCTGGTAGATGATATACTGCTTGTGGATGTCCTGCAGAATGTTCTCACTGGATTAGTCGCTAGCTACCGTATGACATTGTGGAGATCGGCCTCCATGAATTCGAACACTAGGTAGATGTCCTTATCGTTCTCAGCGCGGAATACGTTCAGCAATCTGATGATGTTTTCGTGGGCGAACTGCCGTAGGAACATGATCTAACGATAGGTGCGTTGTGCATCCGTTGTATGCTGAAAAGCATCGAATATTTTCTTCAGCGCCAATGTTTGACCTGTCTTTCGGTCGCTCACCTTCCATACATGTCCATAGGCGCCACTGCCCACCTTCTTCACCACTTCGTAACGTCGCAGGATGTGCTATTCAATTTCCTCAGTCATCTGTATAACTAATTAGTGCGGCGCATAGCAAACAGCAGCCTATTTGGAGTTGGAAGAGACCTTTCTTCAAAAGATTCTCAACGCGGCAACCACCCCTGCACGGAATACCAGTGAGGTTAGAGACTACCGAAACGACAAGCAAATTCAATATAAAAAGCATTCCGTGGAAGATCATTTCAATCGAGCAAGGATACCCTCCAAGAACTTCGTCATTCGAAAGCTTTTCTTCCCATAGAGTATTTTGATACGTTGTTAGCTGTTTACTCCCTCTTCATAGGCCATGTAAATTCGGTTCAGGTAGCTGACATACGTTTCAAGCCGCTTGGGGTCCTCCGCGTAGGTTTGTTGGCCATGTTGAAGAATCTCTTCGCGCTTCGAGTGTAGGTACTACCTGAAGGCTTTCAAACATCCAGGTTGCTTTTCATCCAGGCGTTCGACATACCAGAAGGGAATCTCGAAGTCGATCAGAGTACGATGGTTCTTTTTGAAATCGCACACTCGAAAGTACTCTTACATGTCGACAGGGCATCCTCGTTCCTTGAGCAGTCGCCATTTTAGCTGTGTGAACAGCACTTTGGCAATCGTAGTATCGTCTCGTTTACTCTTGTCGGTTGACTGCGGTTGCGCTATCTCCTCCTGCTGATGTTGCGCCATCGACTATCTGTTCTTCAAAAATTTCTTGATCCAAAAGATAAGGAAGCGTTTGATGATGCGCAGAAACTTCTCGCTCTTTTGAGTGCGCGTGTCAGTCGCAGTGAACTGTGGCAGCTCAAACTCTTCGAGCGCCATCTGTGGTTCTACCTTTCTCTGCATCTGCTCGAAGTACTGGTCGAAGGGATCACCAGGCTGTTTTGGTTGCCCATTGTACCAACTTATAAGGTTCTACCAGTCTTCTTGGAAGTTTTGGGGATTGCCCAACCTCGCACTTTTTCTTTCTGCCATCTACAAATATTATTAACTGTCCGGACCATTCTGATAATTAAACTGATAGATACAAGTTGATTGGCTGACCGTATGTTCGAGTATGGGGAAAGAGGCAGACGGTATAGCTGTTGGAGTTTGCCCATTGAAATTTGAAACACTTGTTAGCTATTCAAAGTATGAAAATCTCGACAAAAGTATAGAGGCATACCAAAGACATTGTGGATTGAGAAGATCACTGACTGATGCGGGAGAAACAATTCGGAAAATCAAATATGAAAGCCAGGAGTGGGTCAATTTCACCGTGAAGCAGCGCGACATCATTTTCAACGGGAACTAGAAGCTTGGAGGCAACGAAGGTAGACCTTGTGCATATTCGTTATACTTGCACGTAATGTGTGTTCATCAGTGACCAGCTTCAGCTATGTTCCTTTCGTCATGACACTTCGTCGGGCATCAAGAGGAAAACTACTAAAGGCGTCTCTCGCCGACGATCATGCTCGAAATGATAACAGTAAGCATCATCCACAATACGTTAAAGACTGCGGGAACAAACGATTTGGATTAAAACGAAGACGCGCATCGATCCGCCTTGTCCAACCAATTCCAACTATCGAAACATATGCAATTGATATCCATTTAATAGTGGGTTGGGTTGATGATTTCTACACCCTTCCGATCGATGAAATTCATAGCATTAATTTCAACCCAGCTGGCTGAATGGTGCATAATCACTCAGCGACACTGTCGGTCAAAGTCCAATCCTTACACAGTAATACATACGGTTGTGAAATCAAATCATCCTTGGTTCCCAGCGAGTGAAGGCATGAAGGTGTTTAGTCTTCAGCCAATCTCTACGGCATTCCCTCACTTATTTCTTACACGTTATCATAGAAGTTCAATTTAAACTGGATATTACATTGATTTCCATTGTACACTACCGACTTTTCAAATTTAAAATCCATGAGGAAGTTAGAGTCAAGGACCGGGCAGCTGGTAGCTTGGGGTGTCCTGAACTTTCCCACCAACTTTGGTCTGAAGTTATACTTATCTCTTTTAAATGTGATGTCAGCATTTCTTTTTTATATTGATAACAACACATGCAAATCAACGCCGAGTACGCAAGGTTCCGCTGGATGTTCCCTATCTCGCTGCTCATAGCTGTTCTGTTCATCGGTGTGGGACCCTACCTTTTCCCACACATCCTTGACGGTGCCGTCTAATTCATCATTGTGTATTCGGGAATTCGATTGGCATACATGGGGGTGTGCTCTTTAATCTCTCTGTACAAGGCGCTCACAGTGCCAGTTCGTCAACCTAACGAGTTCCAGACTGATGTGACCTACGCGTGGGTCATCCCAAGCTACAACGAAGATGAATCAGTAATCAACACTACTTTGAACCAGCTGGCGACCCATTCACGAGCAAAGAATAACTACGTTGTCTTCCTGGCCATGGAAGAGCACGAGATGGGGTCCAAGGAGAAGGCCGAGAAGATTCTCCGAGCTCAACAGGAGAAATTTAGGCATATCGGCTACACCATCCATACTTTGGCTGCCGGCGAGGCTAAGGGAAAGGCCTCAAACGTGTCCTACTGCGTCGAGAACTTCCAGTACATCATGCCGCCCGCCATTGAGCTGGAGAAGGTCTACGTGACTGTCGTGGACTGCGACAGCCTGGCTCCCAAGGAGTATATCGATGAGGTCAACGCTCGAATCTACAAGAACCCAGAGAGGAGCCTCAAGACGACCTTCTGCCCTGTTCAAATCTTTGCTCGAAACAACCTGGAGGTACCACTCCTGATTCGTGCCTTCGACAATTTCCATAGCATGGCCCACTGGAACAGCAGCTTCATTCCAGGACTTGGCTTTGCTCTACCTCTTTCCAATTATACCATCAGCTACGTGACTCTCAAATCAATTGGCTTTTGGGATAAGTACGCAGAAGCCATTGGCGAGGACGCCCATACCTCTCTTAAGTGCTTCTGGAAACACAACACCGATTACTACGGGGAAACAATCTACACTCCCTTCAACCAGCTCAACCTTCAAAGCGGTACTGGATACTTTGATAACTGCCGTCACAAATTCCGGCAAGTTTCCAGGCATGCTCAGGGACTCCAGGATGCTGGGTACAACCTCAATAAATTTCTGTAACAAAAGGTCAAGACCTTGAAATCTTGGCTGGTTGCCATCTTCGGTCTGGAAGCACTGTTCTTTTCTCCTCTCATTATGCCAATTCTCGGACTGGCATACTACTCTCAAGTGTTATTCATGGAGCCGACACCCAGTCGGAAAGCCCACTACGAGTTCCTTCATGCGGGATACGAGATCTATGTTACCCTCTTCAACGTCATCGCTGTAGTGATCCACCACTGCTTTGTGCGTTATTCAGCTGCCAGGTACTTTGGCCGGAAGAACATTGCACTATGGAGGGTCGTCGAGTACTACGCATTTTTGTTGGTCGGTCTGTGGGTTATCATGTTCCCATCGATTGTGACAAGTGTGATCAAAGGAGCCATCAAACATCAAGAATACATTACAGCCCCGAAGAGTTCGAGCTCGAGCGATGAGAGCTTGAAATAAAGCGACAACATAACTACAACTTCATGATATTCTTCTTCTTCAAATAACAACATTTTAATTCATGGTTGGCTTGGCCTGAATATAGAGTATAAGATAGAAAAGGACTCGAACACTATCTGCCCCTCCCTTGAGAGCTACTCCAAGAACAGTGAACAGTGGGCCCTAAGGAGCACCTCGATCATTACTTTAGGCATTATGCTATGCTAGGATAT
>ERZ724508.746-NODE-746-length-21765-cov-6.726578_pt1 | contig 21765 bp, 19 predicted proteins | sample MGYA00376041_ERZ724508 | MGnify/ENA primary metagenome ERZ724508 (study PRJEB28724, sample SAMN07190887) | wastewater metagenome | isolation source: effluent of sewage treatment plant in Hong Hong | place: USA: Christiansburg, Virginia | collected 2016-03-01 ...
GAATTGAACAGCGTATTTAGAAAATCGATCTTTATCTGCAGCGAATAAATCGCGCATGTGTAAATTGGAAGTTTTTGAATAATTTTCTGTTAATTTCTTCCAAGAAGTGAATTCAGTGGGTAAAGTCATATACTTAAATTAGAGATTCTATGATATTTATTTTCAAATATAGATAAAAAGAACCGTATGAATTAAATACAATTTTAATTCATACGGTTCTTTTATATTTAAACTAGCAGGTTAACGCTTTCTTTTAAGTCGTTTTTTAATCGGATCTTCCGCTTCTTGTTGTTTGGAACCTTCAGGTACGACTTTTCCATCTATGATAACAAGCTTTCCTTTATCGTTCCATTCTTTAACAATAACAGGCTGTGTAGTTGTATCGTACGGGTCTTCGGGAAACTGAGTTTCGCGTTTGCGATTGGGTGAGTCGGGGAAATAGTCTATCCATAAGCCGATTTTAACACCATTTTGGTAACGACCCTTTGATAATACAAGTCCTTTTTCTCCAAATAAGTAATAATCACCTTGTAGTTTGCCATATTCATAGGGCATTACTTCTTTTACTTTTCTTCGAGATTCATCAAAATAGGTGATTTTTGCTTCTTTTGGCCAACCTTTGTAAAACTTGGTTTTACCTATAAGTAAATCATTTTTATCAAATGCTTCCCAGCGCGCATGCTTGGTCCCTACATAATAAGCACCTCTTTCAGTAACTACCCCATTCAATTCCCGAGTATACGGACCATGTAAAACCCTATAATTCGGTTGTTTGTCGGCTTCTATTTTAGAAACTTTTAAAATCTTGTTTTTTGTCAAATCCCACACATACAAATCAGGAATATATGGATTGGGATCTTTCCACGTTTTTAAATAATAGAAACGCTCTAAGGTTACATTACCACTGGTACCTGAAATGGTACGAATGAATCCTTTTTTACATTTCAATTCGTAAAAAATCTTCTTTTTTGGTTTTTTTGGTTTACGCTTCTTGCGGGTTGGAATCGTATCCGGAGTAAATATTAACTCAGGCACGGTATCCGTTTCCATGATATAATATCGCGGCTTTTTACCAGAAGGCAGGCGTACGGTATCTGATTGTGCGAAGCTGTTTATCGACAATAGAATAGATACAAGTAATATTGATATGCTAAAAAGGTGTTTCATTGCTTACAAAACTACTAAAACTATCAAATATTGTGTTATTAATTATGAATTAAGAGTTATGAATGATGGATTAGGGAAAAAATGGGTGGTCAGTGGTCAGGAAGTTCGTAGTTTTCAGTTGGTAGGGGCTATTTTCTAGACGAATACAAGAACGGAGTATCACTATTTTTCCCGATCACTGACCACTTTCCCAAATATAAAAAAAGCCCGACCAAGTAGCCGGGCTTTTAATATATAATCGCGGTAATTTATTTTGCTAATAAATCTACATTGCGTTCAATGAATGCACTCAACTCAGCACCTTGTAATAAGCCTTGAGAAAGTAAACCCAATTGGTAGGTTTGCTTAATTAATTTTTCTGCTTCTTCTTCAGGCAATGTTATTGCTTTTGCAATCAAGGGGTGATTGGTATTTACAATTACTTCATGTGTTAACTCAAAGCCACCAAACATTGCTTGTCCGGATGTTGCAGCCATATCTTTCATACGTCGCATAAACTCTGAAATGACAATGGTAACAGGCATGTCGTCTGTCGCTAAGTTTTCTAACTTAACAATGATCTTACCATCGCTCACTACTTTTTTGAACAATTCTTCTGCTTTTGTTTCTTGTTCTTTCGTAAGTAAACTTAACTTCGGTTCGTCTTTTTCAATCAATTTATCAACGCTTTCAGAGTCGATGCGTTTGAATTGGGAGTTTTCTAATTTACCTTCTAATTGACCTAAGAAATGTGAATCAATAACAGAATCCAACAACAATACATCGTAGTGTTTTTTCTTCGCAGACTGAATAAAGATATCCTGTGCAATAGCATTGTTGCTGTATAGATAAATCAATTTTCCGCTCTTGTCTGTTTGCGTATCTTTGATTTTTTCTTTGTATTCATCAATGGTAGCAACTGCATTATCTGTGCTTTTCAACAAACAGAAATTCTTTGCTTTTTCATAGAACTTCTCTTCGCTGATCATGCCGTATTTTACAAACATGCCAATGTCATCCCACTTCGCTTCAAAGCCTGCACGATCGTTATTAAACAATTCGTTTAATTTATCTGCAACTTTCTTCGTAATGTGGCTGTTGATTTTCTTTACATTTCCATCTGCTTGTAAGAAGCTTCTTGAAACGTTTAAAGGAATATCTGGCGAATCAATTACACCATGTAACAACATTAAAAATTCAGGAACGATGTCTTTCACTTCGTCTGTAATAAATACCTGACGGGAATACAATTGAATTTTATTGCGTTGGAATTCAAAGTCTTTTTTCAATTTAGGGAAGTATAAGACCCCTGTTAAACTGAATGGATAATCTACATTCAAATGAATCCAAAACAATGGATCTTCAGACATTGGATACAGCTCTTTGTAGAATGCAATGTAATCTTCGTCTTTTAATTCGCTAGGCTGTTTGGTCCAAAGTGGAGTAGGATTATTTATAATCTCTCCTTCAAATTCAATTTCGATTGGAAGGAAGCGGCAGTATTTATCAAGTACGGAATGAATGCGGCTTGTTTCTAAAAACTCAAGAGAGTCTTCTGCAATATGTAGCGTAATTTCAGAACCACGTTCTGCTTTGTCAGAGGGTTTGATTTCAAACTCAGTAGAACCGTCGCAAATCCAGTGTGCTGCTTTTGAATTTGGTTGGTACGAAAGCGAATTAATCTCTACATTTTTAGAAACCATAAATGCAGAATAAAAGCCCAAACCAAAATGACCAATAATTTGATTGGTATCTGTTTTGTCTTTGTATTTCTCTACAAATTCAGTAGCGCCTGAAAATGCAATTTGATTGATGTATTTTTTTATTTCTTCCGCTGTCATACCAATACCACGATCGGTGATGGTGATGGTGCCTGCTTCTTTATTTACGCTAACAGTAACTTTTGTTTCGCCTATTTCGCCCTGAACTTCTCCCAAAGCAGCCAAACGCTTCAATTTTTGCGTTGCATCTACCGCATTGGATACCAATTCGCGTAAAAATATCTCATGGTCAGAGTAAAGGAATTTTTTAATAATGGGGAAAATGTTCTCTGTGTGAATGGAGATATTGCCTTTTTCTTGCATAGAAGTGATTCGTTTTATGAATGATAAAAGGATGGTTTCAAAGATTGTTCCAAGGTAGAAAGGGTGACAAGATGGCAGAAGGAGTTGCCAGCTACTAGCTACAAGCTATCAGACGAAAAAGGGTCACAAATTTATATTACAAAATAAAAAGGGAATGTGTTAGACGTAACCATCTAATACATTCCCTTTTTGATTTTGTCTAGCAACTAGCAACTAGAAGCTAGCAACTATTTACTCCAGTACAATTTTCTTGCTGAAATAAGTATCATTGTACATATATGTAACAACATACAAGCCGCTTTTTAGCGTAGCAACATTTAATTGTTGTGTAGATGCTGTTTCTTGCATTTTGCTTGCGCCAGTCATATCAACAACATGTACATCTGAAACATTTTCAGAGAAGTTGATGTTTTTGTTTGCAGCGAAAACGTTTATGGATGAAGTTGCAGAGTAGTTTGTAGTTGAAGTTGGAGTAGGGTATTCGAATTGTAGATTATCTATCACAGCTTTGCTTAATGGGTTAGCGGTATCAAAGGTTTGGTTTCCCACTAATAGTACGATAACAAGCGAACTTGGGGCATTGTTATTATTGTTGGATGCATAATCTAATAAAATTTCAAATTTAGTATATGCATTTGTGGATTCGGTAATTATAATAGTTCCGTCACCTATACTATAGCCAAAGCGATCTGATACTTGTACTGATATCACAAAATCATCTCCGGTAGTTCCACTATTAAACTTGTAGTAGCCTGTTAATTTAGTTGGCTTACTTGTAAATGGAATACCTTGTATGCTTTCCTCAAATAAATCCAAACTGGAGTAAACTCCTGAAGAATAATAATTTGAACCATCATAATATGGTTTCATTTCTAGCGCATAGTTCCCAGAATATTTATCAGTTGATTTCTTAATGATAGGGTATGTAGGGCATTCACCAAATTCAGTAAAAATAAATTCATCATAAATATTGTATCCCTCAAGTGAATCAATAGATGGGCAAAACGAAAATGGTTTCCAATTTTCAAAATCTCCATTTGGTACTGGCTGATTTTGTGCAGTTAATGTCAGTGTAAATCCTAATAAAGATGTAATCAGTAAAAAAAAATTCATGGTAAATATGGTTTAAGTTTCTAATTAAAATATGCTTTTAGAACATACAATAACAAAAATAAACTATTTTGTTATTGTATGTTCTAAAAGCAATGGGAATATTTATTCGTCAAGAACCTAGCAACTAGAACCTCGTAACTAACCTCACAATATCTTCATCTCCGTTCGTCTATTTTTTTGTCTACCTTCCTCCGTAGTATTCGATGCAACGGGCTGCGCCGATCCATAGCCTTTCGCTACTAATCGGGTGGAAGAAATTCCCTTTAAGATTAAATAATTAACCACTGTTTTTGCGCGTTCTTCGGAGAGTTTTTGGTTAAGCGTTTCATCGCCAACATTGTCGGTATAGCCAGAAATCTCTACTCGTATGGACGGATTATTTTTTAACAAATCCACCAATTTTAATAATTCAGTATACGAAGTAAATTGTATGGACGCTTTACCCGAATCAAAGAAAATATTTTTCAATACAATCTTACTGGACGTTTTTGCCGGCACCATAACAATGTCTTGCTTGTATTCTTTGAAGCCGTCTTTATTGCTTAGTGTTACGTTTTCAGAATAAAATAAATGTCCTTCTTTTTCAATGGCTACGCCGTAATTTTTCCCAGAGGGCAAGGCAATGATATATTCCCCCGTTTCGCTATTGGAGCGGTATTTTGCAATCAATTCTTTTGTTTCGTTGTCGGTTATTGAAATCCTCGCTTCGGTAGGCTTGTTTTGTTGATCCAAAACTTTACCCTTTAACAGCGCCAACTCGGGTGCTTTCTCTGAAACAGGCATGCGTATGGAATAAATATCTTGTTGTCCATAACCGCCTTCTCTATTAGAAGAATAGTAGCCAATTTTACCATCGGCAGATAAAACAAAATAGATGTCGTCGCCAGCAGTATTGATGGGAGAACCTAAGTTTTCTGGTGTAGACCATGTTCCGCTAGATGTGCGCGTTGTTTTGAAAATGTCATAACCACCCATTGTTGAATGACCTTTAGAACTAAAGTACAAAGTCTTTCCATCGGGGTGCATAAAAGGCGCATCTTCGTCGTAAGGTGTGTTTATGGTTAGTTTTACAGGCTTGCTCCAGTTTCCACTGACTGTTCTGCTACAGGTATAAATATCTCTGTTAGAATACGCATTGGTTGCTCTTACAAAAAACAAGGTGCGTTCATCGGGCGACATACACGCGGCGGTTTCGAAGAACTCTGTATTCATTGGAAGTGGAGCAGCAGCACTCCATTTTTTTCCTTTTAATTCCGATTGAAAAATGTCACCACCATTTACACCTCGATACAAAAACATGGTTTGTCCATCTTCTGAAATACCAATACATGCATCATGCACGGAGGTGTTGAGTGGAGCACCAATGTTGATTGCTTGATTCCATGCACCTCCAACGTTCGTGCACATGTAGATATCTTCGAAAGGTAAGCCATCTGCTTCTAATTTTCCACCCACGCTACCTGCTCGTCTAGACGTGAAGTATAGTTTTGATAAATCTGCAGTGATATTTGGTAAATAATCCATCCCTTGTGAATTGACTAAAGCACCTGCATTGGTGATTTTAATATTTTTTGGATTGCTGGTATAGCGCTTGCCATAGGTACATTCAGATTCTAATTTTGAAATTGTTTTATAATTGGTTTTACCCGGATCCGATTTCTTATAATAAAAGACAGCCGAATCCCATCGTTGATTTAAGTGCAGGGCTTGTGCATATACAAAATACATTTCGTTGGAGGGTTCTTTCGATTTTCGAACAGCAGTACCCGCAAAATTGATGGCTTTTTCCTTTGGCGATGTAAGCAGATAGCATTTGGCGATCATGAAATTCACTTGAGCATTATCCTTATTTTGTTGTAAGGCAAGCTCGTAGGAAGTTAATGCTTCTGTATAATTCTTTGCTGCAAATGCGGCATCTGCCTTTTTTAGTAATTTTTCATCTTGGCTAAATACAGTTAAACAAAAAAAGGTTTGGATTGTTACTAGTATAAGGATTCTCATAAGTTGATCAATATGTGAATGTAATTGATTTAGACGTTCGTTATAATGTGTTCGAATATTCCTGCACATTACCAACGTATTTGTGGTAGCGTTGATATTTTATCTGATTAAAGACCAATACGTTAAATAGTATATCTATAAATTACGCTTTAATTTTTAAATATGCACGTATGAATCAAAACAATTGAGTGTTTACCGTATTTAAACGTTTTATAAAGAACGAATTATAAAAGTTGTTATTCCCCATTTATATTAGAAAAAAAGAACACATGTTCGGCGAGAAGTATAACGAAATGCGATTGGCAAATTATAAAAGTGCATCAAAGAGTCCATTGTGGATGGCTTCGGAATTTGTGATGTCAGGAGATGTCAAAAAAATAAAAACAACTGAATTAGAGTTTTTATTAGGAATGGCAAACGATTTTAACTGGAAATCCACTGCCGAACTGAATAAGGTTAAACTTCCATATATGGCTGTAGTTGTCACCGATGTCCATAAAAATATTGTTTGGGTAAATGGTTATTTTGAAACCATGACTGGCTATACGAAAGCAGAAGTTCTCAATAAAAATCCAAAATTTTTACAAGGGAAAGCGACTGATACTCTAACATTACATACGATTCGAAAAAAAATAAACGGACAACGGAAGTTTAAAGGAACGTTGATTAATTATAAAAAGAATGGAGAAGAATATCGGTGTAACGTAGATATACAGCCTATTTATAATATGGAAGGGATTCACACCCATTATATTGCATTTGAAACAGATCGGTAGATGAATTAGAAATTGTTTTTTTTGAATTAATAAATATTTATTAATCTTATCAATTTTTTTAAAAAAAAGAATCTGCTCATTAAATTCAATCCAAATAGAATCGAATTTAATAAGCAGATTCAAGAAATTATACTTTTATAAAAAAAATAAAATTTTTAGAATTATTCAATTATAATTTTAGAATTATAAAAAGTATTATTAGATGTTTGTATAGTGAGTAAAATTAATCCCTTTAGTTGCGTAGAAATATCATTTGTATAATAATATTCTTGTTGGCCAAGTGTATTCGTTAAAGTAACTTTTGAAACTACTTGATTTGAATTACATCGTATTTTAAACACTCCTTTACATGGATTCGGATAAATAGATATATCATCGGAATCATTGTTTAAATTACCATTTGTTACAGAAGTTGGTATAAAGCTTTCAGATTGAAATATTTGTATCCGATCGAAACTACCATGAAGAGTTTCAATGGTAGGGCCTGAATTGTTAGCCAAACCTTCAAGTATAAATAGATTCATATTCTCATCAAACAAAAAATCAGAAACACTTCCTATTTGACCTTGGTCACAACCAAAGATGCCGAACGATGAAATAAATGTGCCATCTAAAGTATATCCTAGAATTTGGTGATGATCCCCATCAAAGATGTACAATAAATTATCTTTAGCTATTTTAATATTTCTAACTGTACTTAATGTCTCAGAAAGTAGCCATGTTGAAATTAAAGTGCCATCTTTCTTAAATCTATAAACTTGTGGTGCATTAGGATAATAATATGCTAATATGAAGACATCTTTTGATAGTGGGTCGAAAGTGATTCCAGTAACATTATTTGACAATCCATTTAAAGGAAATACTGCAATTAAATCTCCTTCTTTATTAAATTTCTTTACTTTTTTTAAATCTGAAACATAAATATTATTTTCATCATCGACTTCAATTTCATCAACATCATAAAATTGATTATCATCGGTTCCAAATGTTTTAGTCCAATTTCTAATAATTGTTCCATCTGTTTTATATTGAATTACTCCCAATTGGCCATAAGCTGCCCATATATTACCATCGTTATCTAATGCTATAGAATATATTTGTGGTGGTGTTGAAAAATTGGATATAAATTGACCTGTACTAGATATTTTTTGAATTCTTTGATTACCAGCATCTGAGACATATAACGTGCCATCTTTCGTCTTAACAAATGATCTAGGACTACGGAACTCATTTATTTCATTGCCAATACCACCCCATTTTGTTATATATTGCCATGATGGATTAAAAACTTGAACGCGCGCATTACCACTAGTAAGTCGGCCTTCAAGGGTGTAGATGTTGCCATTTTTTGCAAATAATAAATCGCGTGTGTCATAAAATTGACCATCCGAATTACCGATGGAACCATAACGTGCTGTAAAAGCAAATGTTGTCGCGTCCCATTTAGTAATGTTGCCTTGAGAACAAAGATAAATATAGCCATTCTTATCTGTAGCAATGCCATAAACAAATATATTACCTGTTCGTTTAAGTTCATTACCATCTACATCATAACATATAATAACGCCTTGTTTAGAATCGGATGTATAAATAAGATTATTTTCATCAATACAAATCCCATCTACATTGGAACTCGTCGCCCAAGTTTTTATAAAAGTTCCATCATTGGAATATTTCATAATAGCTTCCTTATCAACGTCAGTTACATAAACATTGTTATCACTATCGAGTACAATACCATATGGGGCTTTCATTTGATAGTTCGCATTTCCATAACTCCCCCATTTTTTAACAAAGATTCCATCGGATGTATAAACAGATACCCCGGGATAAAATTGTTGTGTTATGTAAATTTGATTATTGGCATCAATTGCAATACCAACTGGATACATTGCAGGCCATCTTTTTATTAAAACACCATCTTTAGAAAATTTAGATATTAATTTATTTTCATTATCTACAACATAAATATTATCTTCCGAGTCAGAAGCAATTCCAGTCGGGTTATAAAATTCATATTGAGGAGGTGTTTGCGTTGGGCCACTTATTTCTTTTACGAAACTAAATGGTTGAGCATGTACAAAACTTAGGCTACTTAAAAATAAAATTAAAAGTAATTTCTTTTTCATAAATCGTTTTTTTTAATTAAAAATATATCTTTAATAATTCAAAAATATTCCTGGAATTATCATTTTTTTGGTTCCTTGAATAAATATTAGTTTAAGGATAGATTTAATAGCAATATAATCATTAACCAATGAATTAAGAGCATGTTTTATTCGTTAAAATTTCTATTGGATAATGTTTAATAATTTTCAGTTCAATGTATTGATAATGAATTACCTCAAACGATCCACAGAGCGTACTAGATTTTCATCTTTTTGTATGCGTTTGCCTGCATAGAAACACAACATTAAGGCTACTAAAGGCATATAAAATGCAACACCAAAATGTTCTGTAAATTCAGCAGAACCAATTAACAACTTCGTTTCACGGATGTTCCAAAAGAACAATCCTTCAACCATACAGATTAATAAGGTATTCATCATGTTTAAGCGCATCTGTAAAACGCGATTGTTATATTTAAATATCACGAAAAGTGTCAATGCAATGCTAATTCCTAATAGAATAGCTGCAAAATAGGTTGGGTTTGATGTTGATGTCGTTTCATGGCTGATAGAAATTTGGTATGCATCCAAATCATACGACGTACCATTGGAAGATGCTGTCCAAACGGGTGTAAACAAGCTTATTGATAAAACACAAGCAGAAAGTAATAAGAGTATTGATTGAATTCTTTGTATCATGGGGGGTTTCAATTAAATTGCAGAATAAAAATAATAAAAATTTTGAGATATTTTCTGGATATATCTTATCAAGGTGCAAATTATCATGGCTGGCAGATACAGGAAAATGCTGTAACGGTACAAGGTATTTTAGAGAAAGCCTTGACTAATGTGTTGGGTGCCAAGATAGATATCGTTGGGAGTGGACGAACAGATACTGGTGTACACGCAGCTTCACAAATAATTCATTTGGATTCACCGAAAGAGTTTACGAAAGACTTAATTTTCAGAATCAATGGATATTTACCCAAAGACATCTGTATTAAGTCTGCACGGGTGGTGAAAGCCGATGCCCACGCACGTTTTGATGCTATTTCTCGCGCTTATGTATATCGCATAACGCTTGTTAGAAATCCATTTGAAGTAGGCTTGGCGTATTATTTTTATCCGCCGATTGACATTGAAGCTATGAATGCTGCTGCAGTAATTTTATTGCAACACGAAGACTTTGAAAGTTTTAGTAAAGTGCATACGGATGTTTCTAATTTCAATTGTACTATCCATCATGCGTATTGGAAACAAGAAGGCAATATGTTGTATTTTCATATTAAGGCAAATCGGTTTTTAAGAGGCATGGTTCGTACCATTGTCGGCACCTTGTTAGAGGTTGGAAAAGGTAGAATGACGATGGAAGAATTTACGAATATTATATTGGCAAAAGATCGCAAACGTGCGGGAATTTCTGTTCCTGCAGATGCCTTATATTTGTCAGAAGTTATTTATCCAGAAGCAGTATACACGCATGATTGATATACTTCGAATCGATTCTGTTACAAAAACATTTGGCTCATACACAGCCATTGATAACATTACATTAAACCTTAAAAAAAATAGCATACTTGGCTTACTTGGTCCAAATGGAGCAGGTAAAACAACCTTGTTGCGTTTGATTACTCAAATTGTATTGCCAGATAGCGGGAATATATTTTTTAATGGAGAAACATTAATAGAGAATCATCGAGTAAAGATGGGCTATTTGCCCGAAGAGCGTGGCTTGTACCGAAAGATGAAGGTGCAAGAGCAACTTATATACTTTGCTCAATTGCGCGGACTGAGCTCTAAAGAAGCCTTAGCAGAAAGTAGCATGTGGTTGCAACGTTTAGAAATTGGATCCTTAAAAGATGCAGTATTAGAAACGCTTTCAAAAGGACAGCAGCAAAAAGTGCAATTTATATCTGCCGTTATACATAAGCCTGAAGTATTGATTTTAGATGAACCCTTTAGTGGGTTTGACCCTGCAAATGCAGAAGTAATTAAAAAAGAAATTAAAGCCTTACATCAAGCAGGTGCAACGATCATTTATTCTACCCATAGGATGGATACGGTTGAAGATGTGTGTACGGAATTGGTATTGGTGAATCATGGAAAGGTTGTGTTGCAAGGAATACCAAATGAAATTCGTAAAAAATTTGGTAAGGGCTATGTGAAGTTGGTGTTCAGTGGAACGTTGCCTCAAGAGTTGGAATCGAGTATTGTGGATCGTAAAGAAGAACGTGCAGATGCATCGACGTATTTATTAGCAACAGCGATGAACAGCAATGTCTTATTGTCATTGTTATTAAGCAGCGGAGGTGTTGTACATCATTTTGAAGAACATTTACCAAGCATGCAAGAACTGTTTTTGGAACATGTAAACAAGATACAGCAATGAGACAAATGTGGATTGTTTTAAAACAAGAATATTTGAATCGGATTAAAAAACGTTCCTTCCTTGTGATGACGCTTCTTGGTCCGATTATATCGTTGTGCATCTTATTTATTCCTGTTTATTTGAGCTTAAATACCACTGAGCGTGTACATGTTTGGCTGCAAACTGCAAACTTAAAACAAGGAGGTAATTTCACAGATGAGCAATTTGTCTTTCATCATATTGAAAAAATTGATGTAAAAGAAATTGAAACTGATTTTTTGCAAGAAAAAAACCAAGCAGATGTCTTGGCAGTTTATTCGATAGAAGAGAAGCACATTTTATTGTTGGATAAAAAAGGCTTATCTACAGCAGAACAATGGAAGCTAAAAAATAAAATACAGGATATCTATTTTAAAGACATCATCGCAACCTATATGCCTGGGCGTGCTGTTTCGCCAGATATTCAATATATGCCCTTGGTGGAAAAAACAAAAAATGCGGATGTGTTTCAAATGATTGGTTTGTTTTGTGCAATTGTTATTTACTTTTTTATTTTCTATTACGGTGTTCAAGTAATGAAAGGCATTGTAGATGAAAAGGTAAATAGGGTTGTAGAAGTGATTTTATGTTCGGTAAAGCCCTTCAATTGGATGATGGGGAAAATATTGGGTATAGCGGCAGTTTGCCTTACACAATTTGGATTTTGGGCCATGGTTTATGTTTGGATAGGTTCAAAATTTAATAATCGTTATGGAACAGCTTTAGAGCAATTTAAAGATCAAAATATTGGCGATACGCTACATGTGAGCAAAGATGCTTGGCAAGCTTTAGAGTGGAATGTATACGCACAGGGTTTTGAAAATTTGCCGCTGATGTTGATTGCTGTTTCTTTCTTTGTGTTTTTTATATTGGGTTATTTGCTATACGCATCCTTGTTTGCTGCAATTGGCTCTATGACCGATAACGAAACCGACACGCAACAATTCACGTTTCCGATAACGGCTCCTTTATTTGTTACCTTCTTATTTGCAGGGCTAATCATCAGCGAACCTCATTCACAAATGGCTGTTGCACTGTCGTATTTCCCCTTAACATCGCCCGTGGCAATGATGTTGCGCATTCCATTTGGTGTGCCGATTTGGGAAATTATTGGATCTGCTATCCTCTTAGCAGTCACATTTATTATTTCTGTGTATGTTGCCGCTCGCGTTTTTAAGCGTGGAATATTGCAGTATGGTAAAGCGATGCGATGGAGTGATATATTTGGACTAGGGGGGAATAAGTAATTTTCATATATGTTACATTCATAATAACAAATTCGCTACAGAATGTATTGTTAACTCGTATGAGATTTTGGCCCATGTCGATTCGAATGTATATGAAAACTAGGAAATTATTCTCCATTGGTATTTTACTATTCCTTTTTGTTGTTTTAGGCATACAAGGTTGCAATTCAACGCAGCTTGTTTCATCATGGAGTGAGCCTGCACTATCTATTAAATCGTTCCATAAAATATTGGTGATAGGTATTATGGGAGATAAAGAAATGGAAATGAGACAAGATATGGAAATGGATATGGTAAACGCACTGTATGCAAAAGGGATTGATGCCTATTCGTCTTATGTTATTTTTGGACCAAAAGGTTTTGTAAATAAAGACCCAAGAAGTGAAATTCTTAGTTTAAAGGATACAACGTTTGATGCGGTTATGTGTATGGTTTTAATAGATAAGGATAAAGAACAATATTATAATCCCCCAACAACTTCCGTTGTACCAGTGAATCCAAACTATTACAATAATGGATTTAATAACTCAGGATCCTATTATAACAATGGAGGGTATTATAATGGAGGAGGGTATTATAATAATGGAGGATATTATAATAATTACAATGGTATGAGTAATTATTATAATCAAGCGTATCGCAGTGTTACTACACCTGGGTATTATACCACATCTGTTAATTATACGATTGAAACGGATTTATTCAATTTTCCTAAAGACTCGCTAATATATTACGCAGAAACAAAAACATACGATCCAGCAAATGTCTATAACATGTCTAACGAAGTTTCTAAAGAAATAATTATAGATATGATGAATAAAAGAATTTTGCCGAATGTAAAAGCTAAAAATAACTGGTAAAAATTGTTTAGCTGCTTACGTTAAAAAAAGTAATACAAAGATTTACTTTCTATAGTATTTACTCATCGTTCAAATTATACCAAGGTATTTCAAATAAACCTTCATGTAATTCTAAGTATGCACTATCGCCTTCTTTAAAGCGCCAATATTGTTCAGGGGGGATAGCAATTTCAGTATTTGATTTGTGTTCTCCCCAAGGAGAAATTACTGCGAAGTATTTCCTAAGCCTCTGTTCACTCGGACTCCTATATAAAGAAATTATTTTTGTTTTATACCGCTCATGTTTAGTAAGATCAAAAAGGCAGTTCAGTCCGTATATTAAACCATAGCTGTAAAATAAAATACACAGAATGAATACAATATACAGTTTTGACCGCAACATGAATGCTCCTCGAATATCTTTGTGTGTAATAAAAAGAATGAAAACAAAAACTACAAAACAAATTGCTCCAGCGATTGCTAATGCATAATAATTATCGCATTCAAAACTTGTAAAGGTACCGACTAATAGTGCAATCGATACAGATAAAATGTATAATGAAACGATATTCAAATCCATCGAATCACCCGAAGAAATATTTTTTATATAGTTGTCGAATGTCGCATTTCCTTTTGAAATCGATCGTGTAATACCAATGATTGGTATGCATGCTAAGGCACAAAACAAAGGTTCAAATGGGTATCGAAAATAACCGAACCAAAGACTCAATACAATTGCAATACTGTCAAGTGTATCTAACTTCCATGCTGTAAAAATGGAGTCGCCCTTATTGGGATTAATCATAAAGAAAAAATAGGATTAATTAACTCAAATAAACTCCCATGCCTTTGCTCGACAAGTCTACTTCCACATGCTCTTGTAGTGATGTAGCCATAACGTACCCAACAAAATCAGCAGAGATAGGAAAGGTGTGATGCCCTCTGTCTACGATAAATGCTGTTTGAATGCGTTTAACACGAATGCTTAAAAAAGGTTTTAAACTGTATGCAATTGTTCTGCCCGTACTCAATACATCATCCACTAAAATAATGCATGCATTTTTCATTTTCTTAATATCTACATCAAGTGTTACCTCGCTTTGAGAAGGTGCTTGCTTATCAAGCGTAATTTTCACCAACGATGTTTTTATAGTCGATATCGATTTAAATTCTTTCTCAAGTAATTTGGCAAAGGAATATCCACGATCGTAAATACCAGCAAATACTATTTCTTTCTCTTTGAAGTTTTGTTCTAAAATTTCAAAGGCGATACGCTTAATGCGATGTTGAATTTGCTTCTTATTTAATATGAGACTTTTTTCTGGCATGATGTGTAATCCGAGTTCCTTGGCAAATATATGTAATCGGTAATGAATTATGAATTATGGACGATGAATTATGAATTATGGATTATGAATGATGAATTCCGTTCTTCTGTCTGTGGCTCACACACAGAAACGTTGAGATAAAGAGGGATTGAATGGCATATGTGTCACCATAACCTCCGAGCTGGCGCAAGCATTTGCTTGTGCATTCTGATCGTGTGTAATAGATGAGTTGGGTTTAGTTCATTTTAGGCACAATCAAATGCTTGCGCCAGCTCGGAACGCTGTGTCTAGCCGTATAGTCCTTTATTCATATTATAACAACCTAATTTATAGTTATTTGTCATTTTTAGCCTTTGTTTAAATCTTTTAGGATAAATTATCTATTATTTTTTGCTGTCTTGGGAATATTGCGTATTTTTGTGGTTCGATTCATTAAGTGAACGAGTAGAAAGTGATCTGTAAGCAAACCATTGCTTCTGGCCGCATTTTCAGTTAAAACAGAAAGAAAAATTAAACAATACAATCATGAAACAAGGTATTCACCCAGATTATAGAGAAGTTGTATTTCACGACATGTCTGCGGATGTTAAATTCATCAGTCGTTCTACTATCAAAACTGGCGATACAATCGATATGGAAGATGGTAAAACATATCCATTAGTTAAATTAGAAGTTAGTTCTGCATCTCACCCGTTCTATACTGGTAAGAAAATGTTCTTGGATGCTGAAGGACGTGTTGAAAAATTCAACAAACGTTACAAAAAATAATATTTCTCCCCATTCACAGGGATTTAAAGTCTTTTCAATGGAAATTGGAAAGACTTTTTTATTTTTGAACTATGAACATTCAATTCTTTGATGAAACAAACCTGCGTAAGGCATTATTGCCGCTCACGTTTACCCGTCCGATTGCAGAATTACGCATAGGTATTTGTACCATACGTGAGAAATGGCAATTCTATTTTTCAAATGCACATTGGTATTACCAAACAGAAAGCTATTTGCAAGGGAAATTCCCGAATACGAATTCTCCAGATTTAACTATAAATGGTGCTGTTTGTCCTAATCCTCAATTAATAGATGCAATCCTTAACTTGAAGGATGGGGAAGGACTCGTAGCCAATGGAATGGTACTTGTTTCGAAGGGTGAATTAAAAAAGCATATTGATTATTTTCAAGAAATCTTGATTATTACCAAGCCTAGTGATTTATTTGCACACAACGGAACAGAACTACGAACGGATTATGTTCAAGTAACCAAGGGCAGAACAAGCACTCAAATTACAGATATACATACGATTATTTACAATCCTTCAAATGTATTTGTAGAAACAGGTACAAAAATACGAGCAGCTATTATCAATGCAGAAGATGGTCCGGTATACATTGGTAAAGATGTTGAAATACAAGAAGGGGCAATCATTAAAGGTCCTTTTGCAGCCTGTCAAGGAGCGGTGATTGCTATGGGTTCAAAAATGCGAGGAGATAATACCATTGGTCCTTATTGTAAGGTTGGGGGCGAAGTTAGCAATACAATATTTATAGGCTATAGCAATAAAGTGCACGATGGTTTTATTGGGAACTCTGTTATTGGTGAGTGGTGCAATTTAGCAGCAGGAACCAACGTTTCTAATTTAAAGAATAATTATTCTGTTATAAAAGTACATTCGTATACAACCAATGGGTTGGAAGATACGGGGAAAATCTTTCACGGCTTGATTATGGGCGATTATTCTCGTTGCGGCATCAATGCCATGTTTAATACTGGAAGTGTTGTTGGGGTTTCATGTAATGTATATGATGCTGCCTTTCCGCCAAAGTTTCTCCCATCATTTGTTTGGGGATCTGCAGCAGGGTTTACAACCTTTCGTTTAGAAGAAGCATTGGATGTTGCTAAAAAAGGAATGTCTCGCAGAAGTGTTGAGTTAAGTGCCGAAGATGAAAAAATAATTACCCATATATTTAACGAAGAAAAATCATTTCGTGAAAACATATTAAACTAGTTTGACATGCAATTTTCTGAAATACCAGGTTTAGTAGAAGTTAAAAATACTCTGATTCATTCTGTAAAGAATAATCACGTAGCGCATGCACAGTTATTTGCTGGGGTTGAAGGCTCCGCTGCCTTGCCAATGGCTATGGCGTATGCAACGTATGTGAATTGCTTGGAAAAGACAGATACAGACTCTTGCGGAAAGTGTTCTTCTTGTAGCAAGTTTAACAAGTTGATACATCCAGATTTGCACATTATATTTCCTGTTGCTACGAATAAAAAAATAACAAAAGATCCATCTAGTGATGTATTCATGCCGGATTGGCGCGAAGCATTTTTAGCAAATCCCTTTTTTACCTTCAATGATTGGATGGAATTGTTGGATGCAGAGAATAAGCAATTAATTATTAATGTAGAAGAAAGCCGAACCGTTGTTAAGAAAATTTCAATGAAGGCTTTTGAGGCAGAATATAAAATTGTTATTATCTGGCTCCCAGAAACCATGCGTACGGAAGGTGCCAATGCCATGTTGAAATCCTTAGAAGAACCACCGGCTAAAACATTATTTTTATTAGTTACTGCAAAGCAAGAACGTTTACTTACAACCATCATATCAAGAACACAGCGCGTGCAAATTCGTTTGTTTAATGATGCCGAAATTAAAGATTATTTAATTTCAAAAAGAGGTATCGGTGAAGCACAGGCAAAACGTGTTACCTATTTGGCAGATGGTAATCTGCATGATGCCATTCAATTATTATCATCGGAAGATCAAAATTACGAAGCCAAAATTCGCGATTGGTTTCGAGCATGTTTTGGATCAAAATTGCAAGATATGATGCGGCTTTCAGAAGAATTTGCAGCATTGCCACGGGAACTTCAAAAGTCTTTGCTGCAATATGGCCTAGGCGTATTTAGAGATAGTTTGATGTATAAAGAAGTGGGTACAGACTTACTTCGTGTAGATGAAGAAAGTAAAGATGACATGGTTCAGAAATTCAGCCAAGTAATTGACTTTACAAAAGTAATGAGTTTGTCGCAAGTTTTAAATGATGCACATGCAGAAATAGAACGAAACATAAGTTCCAAAATGGTATTTATGGATACCTCTTTTCAAATGAATAAAATTTTCAAACAAAAATAATGAATAAGAACGTTCGTATTGGTACCCGTGGAAGCAAGCTTGCATTATGGCAGGCAGAGTACGTGGTTGCTTGTTTGCAAGCAAAAGGTTTAATTGGTGAAATTGTAATCATAGATACTACAGGCGATAAAATTCTGGATCAATCCTTGTCTAAAATTGGCTCAAAAGGTTTGTTTACGGAAGAATTGGAAGATCAGTTGGAATCAAATGCAATCGATATTGCCGTTCACAGTGCAAAAGATTTACAAACACATTTGCGCGATGGTATGTATGTTCTTGCCATTACCGAGCGTGAGCTTGTAAACGATGTGTTGGTTAGTCATAAAGATCTCTTGCCAATAAAAGAGAATTCTGAAATCATTATCGGTACATCTTCTACACGCAGAAGAGCGATGTTGCGTAAATTTTATCCAAAGGCTAAAATGGTCGACATGCGTGGCAATTTACAAACGCGTATCCGTAAAATGGAAGAAGGTGCGTGCGATGCGATGTTACTGGCTTACGCAGGCATGCATCGTATGGGATATGATGCATTAATTAAAGAGAAATTAGATTTAGAAGAGTTTACTCCTGCAGCCGGACAAGGTACTTTAGCAATTGAAGCTTCCAGAACATTAGATGCGGAACGTGCAAATATTATTCGTGCTGCTTTAAATGATGCTACAACAGAAACAGCAGTAATTGCCGAACGCGCATTCTTGAAAACATTAGAAGGTGGGTGTAGTATTCCTGTATTTGCGCTAGCTCAAATAAAAGGTTCGACTTATACACTTGTTGGCGGTATCGTAAGTTTAGATGGTTCTGAATACTTGCGTAAAGAAATTACTTTCACTACTGCAGATGCAGAAGCACGTGGGATTGAACTAGCCAACGCATTGCTGAAAGAAGGAGCGGATAAAATACTTCAGGATATTAAACTAACACTGGGAAAATAAGTTGCTTGATTGGACTTTTTGCAACAAAATTCCAAATAACAAAAAGCAAATTCCAAACGGAGAGAAATCTCTAAAATGTATTACCTCTTAATACCTAAAACTTATTACTTAAAACTTACAAGAAATGAAACAACTAATTTTCACTCTTCTAGCATGCTTTATTTTAGCATCTACAACCTTCGCACAAACGCCTGCAGCACCTGTTCTCCCGAAAGACGATTACTTGGTAACGATTACTACTTCGTATGGGGATATTGTTTTATTGCTGTACAGCCAAACACCTTTGCATAGAAAAAACTTTATTGATTTAGCTGAAAAACATTTCTATGACGGAACAACGTTTCATCGCGTTATTTTAGATTTCATGATTCAAGGTGGCGATCCAAACTCAAAGGATTCTATTACTACCAATGATGGAACAGGCGGACCAGGTTATACAGTACCTGCAGAATTTAATCCTAAATTAAAGCACGACAAAGGTGCATTGGCAGCTGCACGTATGGGTGACGAGATGAATCCAGAACGCGCTTCAAGTGGATCTCAATTCTATATTGTTCAAAATAAAAAAGGAACTCCATTTTTAGATAAAAATTATACGGTATTTGGACAAACCATTAGTGGATTTGATGTGATTGATAAAATTGCACAAGCAAACGTAGATGGTGCTAGCAGACCATTGAAAGATATCACAATGAAAGTTACGGTTACTAAAATGAAAACGAAGAAGATTATTAAGCTGTACGATTGTACATGGTTTTATAAAGCCTAAAGCTAGGGTTGAAACTTAATTATCTTCTGGTTTCTTCAACTAAGAAAAATAAAATAAATTATTAATCACCGATCAAGCGTTTGGCATTAAGCCTTAAGCTTTCGGCCTTAAGCCTTCGGCCTCTATGAAAATATTAATCACCGGCAGTAACGGTTTGCTCGGACAGAAACTCGTTTCTTTATTGTATTTGTTGCCTGAGGTAACGCTTATTGCTACGGCGCGTGGCGACAATAGAGATGAGATTTATGAAGATTATATCTATGAATCCATGGATATCACTTCGGAAGCAAATGTGTTGGCTGTATTTCGCAAATACAAACCCGATGCGGTAATTCATACCGCTGCGATGACGAATGTAGATCAATGTGAATTGAACAAAGAAACATGTGTAGATCAGAACATCACAGCCGTGCAACATATTGTAAAGGCGTGTAAAGAAGTCGGTGCATTCTTAGTACATGTTTCTACAGATTTCATCTTTGATGGTACACACGGTCCGCTTACTGAAGAAGAGACGCCAAAGCCAGTAAACTATTACGGTTGGACCAAATGGGAAGCAGAAAAAGCAGTAGAAACATCTGGATTAAAATGGGCTATTGCTAGAACTGTTTTAGTATATGGTGTTGTACAAGATATGAGTCGTAGCAACATTGTTCTTTGGGCGAAAAATAATTTAGAGCAGAAAAAACAAATAAATGTAGTGAACGACCAGTGGCGTACACCAACCTTAGCTGAAGATTTAGCTAAAGGCTGTTGGTTGATTGTTCAAAAACAGGCAACCGGTATCTTCAATATTTCGGGAGAAGAAATGATTAGTCCGTATGACTTAGCACACACTGTTGCGGAGGTATGGAACTTGGATAAAGGCCTAATCAAACAAGCTGATTCATCAACCTTTACACAACCTGCTATGCGTCCTCCCAAAACAGGTTTTATAATCGATAAGGCAAAAAAAGTATTGGGATACAAACCACATAGCTTGATTGAAGGATTGGAGTTGGTAAAAGAGCAGTTAATTGAATTATAGTATTACTGTGGTAAATACTGATTTTTCGAAAAAATAGATACATTTTATATACACATAGATTTAGCCCTTCATTCAAAAAAAAATATTGTTTGTTTTGAATGAAGGGCTAAATTTTAACTTTCTTTTTCATTTTTTAACTGAAAATAAGAAAAGAGTGTATTGATTTACATTCATTTTTCAATATTATATATTATAATGTATTCATTTGTAATGTATTGGGTTGAAATTGTATTTGCGGAAATAAAAAAATCATGTAAATTGAGCCTAACAAAACACTCTTATTGAAGAGTTTTTGTTATTGAATATGTCTTATGTAGCCAAATTAGTTCGTTTTTTGGTGAATAAGTTGATAAAAGGGTTAGAGTGGCGCGAATAGCGCCACTCTTTTTTTGTATACTAATATTTTTCTCGTTTATTTTATAAGATGGAAGAAACACAAAATTTAGATGCAACCATAAATGCAGCTATTGGTCCTATCTCAGATTTTATAACTTCAATTGTTTTTTATTCAATTAACATATTGGGTGTAGAAGTACCCTTAATTGTGTTATGGTTAATTGCAGCAGGATTGTTCTTTTTTGTATATCTAAAAGCGATTAATATATCACGCATAAAACTAGCACTAGATATTGTTCGTGGCAAATACGATGAACCCGATTCAAAAGGAGAGGTGAGTCATTTTCAAGCATTGGCTACTGCAGTTTCAGGTACCGTTGGTTTAGGGAACATAGCTGGTGTCGCAGTGGCAATAACCTTGGGAGGTCCTGGCGCAACGTTCTGGATGATTGTTGCGGGCTTCTTAGGTATGATGACAAAATTTGCCGAGTGTACGCTTGGAGTAAAGTATA
>ERZ724508.747-NODE-747-length-21752-cov-46.673273_pt1 | contig 21752 bp, 24 predicted proteins | sample MGYA00376041_ERZ724508 | MGnify/ENA primary metagenome ERZ724508 (study PRJEB28724, sample SAMN07190887) | wastewater metagenome | isolation source: effluent of sewage treatment plant in Hong Hong | place: USA: Christiansburg, Virginia | collected 2016-03-01 ...
CTTGATAAGCCTTTCACCCCTAATAACAAATCATCTCAAAATTTTGCAACATTTACGAGTTCAGTCTACTACTTGTTCATTATTAGATCGCTTGGTTTCGGGTCTGTAACTATAAACTATATTGTTTTCACTACGCTTTCGCTTGCTTATAATAACAACTCGCCAACCCATTATACAAAAGGTACAATAATACATTTTAACTATATTGTTATAGTGATTAATTATTTTAATTAACTCATATATATATTATTTGATTACTGCATTAAAATTCAGATTTCTTAAATATTCAAATTTCTATGGCCTTTCCCTCGCGGTACTATTCACTATAAAACCTAAACATCATTAGCAGGTATTTAACAATACAATTCAACCTAAAGTTTACTATAATTTTTATTAATATATATAATCTATTATTTGTTTGTAAAAATTATAAATAAATTCAATAAATTTTACTTTAAAAATTTGTCCTCTTTCAATAGCAACATTTAATGCTAATAAGAATATGAAAACATTAGATACTTTATGTTTATGTATATTTCTAATTCTAGGTCTTGGTTTAAAAAAAAAAATTCTAAAAAAATAAGCTAAAAAAATATTAATTTTATAAAGGTTTTTAAACACTTTTTTTCGTGATTTATTAACTAGTTTTTTTAAATTGTAGTTTATCTGTAAGTAAATTATTTCAATTATATTATTATTTAAAGACAAGTAATATATAGATATATAATAGTATGTTTCATCCGGGATTTGAACCCGGGTTAACAGATTGAAAGCCTGTTGTCCTGACCACTAGACGAATGAAACTTCATACTTACTATTATAACATTGTTAATAAAAAAACTAATAATAGTAAAAAAAAAACATTTGTATATTTTATTAGTTTAAAATTGTTTTTAATTTTAAAAAATTTTATTTTTAAAGTTTTTGTAGATAAAAAAATATGAGTAAAAAGATTATGAGTAAAAAGAAAAGATAGTGATTGTTTTAATAAAAAAATATTATAATAAAATTTTGTAGAAGGTCTTAATGTTAATTTGTTAAATAATTTAGTATAAAAAGACAAATATTATATAAGGTTATTTAATCTTACATAATTAGTTTAAAATATATATCTAAAAGCTATTCTAAATTTTCTCATTTTTAACATTTTAGATGTAGGTCCATAAAGTTCTTTACCCATCGTATTCATTCTTTTTTTTAATAAAACTAAACTGTTAACACTAAATTGATAAGTTAATCCCCCAATTTTTCTATAGTATCGTTGAGAGCGTATAACAATAGCTCTTACTCTTCTTTTTTTACGTTTATTAAGTTTTACTTTTGTATTTTTTAAAACAACTCTTAAAAATTTTCCTATATCAGCGTGTTTTCTAGTACTACAACGTCTTGTTTGTATTACTTTAACTAATAAAATTCCACTGGAATCGCTAGGTATACTAAAACTATTTTTTTGAAACATGTTAATTTTTTTGAAAACTTCTAATTTGACTTTTAAAAGTTGCTTGTTTTGTCATTTGTTGTTTTCGTAGTATATATATAAGTTTATGTTTAATTTTTTTAGTAGATTGTATATTTTTTAATAAAAGATAAAAACAAATAAAAAATAAACTTATTAAACTTAAAATTAGTGTAATAATAAATACTGTTACTGAATAATCTAAGAAAAAAAATTTAAACATTAAATGAAAATCTGAACTTAATATATTAAAATTATATCAATAAAGTATTTGATAACTATAAACATAATTAGAATAACTTAAAGGTAATACGGATAAATAAATACTTAATGTTGTTAAAAAATAAATTATTTTTATTTGAGATAATATTAAACTATTATTAGATATAAATTTGAAAGATAATCAAACTAATAAAAATAATAATATTACTAATAATTCTGTTAGTAACATTAAACAGGTTCATCCATCTCAAGAATAAGTAAATCCTCAAGAAGATAAAAAAAATAAAAAAAATAAAAAAAATAAAAATTTTTTTCTAAAAACAATATTAGTAATAATGAATCAGAATGTTGATTGTATACCTAAAAATAAAATTATGTCTAATAAATTTAAATACATAAAAAAATTTACTATGTTAAAAAAATATGAAAACAACATTATGGTTTTAGTTTTTTAGTCTAAGCATATAATTAATACAATAATTATTTATTCTTCTGTTTTAATTACTAGAGCGTAGATGTATATGTCTTTAAATTGCTTTAAAGTTGAGCACAAATTACTATCTCTATAAAAATTCACTTTTACTTCCTATATCTATAGATTTTTAGGACGATAGTGTGTCATTTTATAAGACTATAGTGACTGTAATTTATATTTTAAATTAACTAATATACCGTGAATAACATTAGTAAAACTTATTTATTCGCAAAATACTTGATTTTTACTTTTACAAAATATAAATTACCGAAAAAAGTTATAAAATATAATTTTATATATATGATTACGTTATATTAGTTAATTTAAAATATAAATTACAGTCACTATAGTCTTATAAAATGACACAGTTATCACATTAAAAGAGATAAATTGATATATCTCTAATTTAATAGAATTTAAAGGCTACATAACTATTATATATATAAAAAAAGAATATAAATATACACCTATAAATATATATATAAATTATTAAAATTTTAAATATTAAATATATATATATATAATTTAAGAACTAAACATGAAACATCGTTTAATCACCTTCTTGGTAAAGTATTTCAATCAATTAACAGTAGCTGTTCACGAATTACCATCTTTAATAGGATTTTTTATTTTTATGATTATTTATAATCAATTAGTATCTGGTACTATGTTAGCCTTATCATTATCAACTGAACCTATGAATATTCCTTTAGCAAGAGAAGAGGAAGATTCTGAAAATATCTATACCGATGATTTTTTCTTTTTACACGAAAGAGGGGTAGATCTATTAGTAATCTGCATTTTTGCTCATTTATTTAGAAAAATTTATTTTCATTGCATGGATTTAGAACAAGAATACGCTTGAAAAACTGGTGTAATTCTTTTTTTACTAACACAAGTAGTTATTTTTACAGGATTAGTTTTATGTTGTACACATTTGAGTGATATTACTCTAACTATTGCTGTAAACGCATTTAATACATTTTGTTTATTTATTGGTAAACTTTATTGATTAATCTTCCCAGATCAAACTTTAAACTGTGATACTATTATTAGATTAGCTTACTTACATTACATCACAGCGTTTATGTTAGCATTTTTTAGTTTAAGACATGGTGTCGACATGCATTATGATTGAAAAGCTGAAAATTCTTGAGAAGGAGTTAGCACTGAATTAAATTGATACGATGAGGTACTACTAAATGAATTGGGACATTTTTTTAATGTTTTATTTATTGTAGGGTTATTATGCCTTTATTTATACACAGAACCAGAAACATTAAATTACGAATTATTTATGTGAGGTGACATTGGTATGTCTACTGATGTTAGATTTTTAGGAGTAGCTCCTCACTGATATTTTAGACCATATATGAATTGATTAATAGTTTGTCCTTACCACTATACCGGATTGTTTGGATTAGTTTTATTTTTCGTTACTTTTTATTTTCAACCAAATATTTTATCTATGGGAGAACTAATTGGTTATAACACTTTAAATAGCGTTACTCTACCTTTATTAGCACTAACAACAAGAGTAAAATTACTTTCAAAAGCTATTATTTATATTAAAAGAATCACCGTAGATACAGATATCTTCTTTCAAATTACTTATACAATATTTTTAATTAGTATATTATACACATTTTCTTACTTACCTTTTGGTAAATTTTTTAACAGATTAGGTGGAAACATCGCTTCTCTTTTATACTTCGTATATATTTTTACTTATATGAGTACTAATTTCTTAAGAAATCCACAATTTTATCGATTATTTTTAATCGGAGCTTTAATTTAATTGTCTCGTTTCACATTTTTTAATTACGACAATCTTTACTTTAATTCTTTAGATATACATCTGTATACTTTACAGTATACATTTAATTCCTTCAATACTAGCCTAGAAAATATATATAGTTTAACTTTTTATCTACCGCTATTAACAAAAATATTATTATTAAGTAGTATAATCTACTATATAATGTTATATGTTTATAAACTAGTAAGCAATTTTATAATTAATCAGGATAATTCTAGCACCTTGTTTGATTATTTTAGTGAAATAGAAGAAGAAGTCGGAAACCTTGATGATGTGTTAGCTTATGCTTTAATATATCTAAGTATTGCAATTAGTTTTTTATTAACTATTTTTTTTGTTTTTTTTTTTAAAACTAGCACCTTTTTGATAATATTATTTAATTTTATTCTTTTAGTACCAATGTTAGTACCAACTTTTGTTATTAAAAATTATGGATGAGGTTTTTTACAATACTTAAGAGGAGTAACTAGATCATCAAGCTTACTATTTGAAAGTTTTTTAGACGTAGTTTCTATGACAAGTATGTATTTAAGATTTTTTATTCAAAATATCAGATTTTTTTTTATTTTTTTAGCTTTTTTTGAATGTTATGAATTTATTTACTTAAGTTTATTAAAAGATTTTTCTTTTTTAAACATATTTTTATTAGATTCAAACAACTTAATCTTTTTTAACGAAGTAAACTCTAATTTATTTAGCTTATTAATCTTAAAAACAATTCTTTTTTTTTATTATGTAGGACATTTAGCTACAACATTTGTTGCTCAATTAACAAGCTACTTTATATTATCATTTTGATTATTCTTTTTTTTATATACTAGTTTTTCTACTGAAAAAGGAGAAAACTATTTTTTAGTAAAAAGATTAGCTTAATTATAACTAATAAATGTTAATTTTAAACTTAAATAATGTAAAGTATAAAGTTAGTAAAAAAAGAACCTTTATAAAAAAACTTTTAAAAAAAAATTTAAATAAAGTATGTAAAAATCCTAAAAAAATTATCTGATTACAAACTAATTTAACTAAAACTATATGACAATATATAAATCAAAAAAATTAAACCTAAAAAGATGATTGACATTTCATTGTTTTTAACACAATTACTAACATTTTTATTTATACTTTATTTTATTTTTATAATTTCATTTTTCTTAGTAAGAAATTACTTAACTACTTTTACTTTTGTAGTATTATTTTCATTAGTATTGTTTTTAATATTTAGCGTATTAGTTTTATTATTTCCATATATTATTTTTAAACAAAGCGCTGTTTATTTATCTCTAGATGGAACAATAAATTTACTATCTTCAATTAATAATAATTTAAGCTTTTCATTAAATTATTTAAGTTATTTTTTTTTTTTACTAGTTAGCATAATTGGATGTGCAACTAATATTTATGTATTAAATTACTTTAGGGGTGAAAGTGATGAGGGTAAATTTTTATTTTGATTAAATAGTTTTATTTTTAGTATGATAATTTTTGTTTTAGGAAATAATTTTTTTACATTATTTTTAGGTTGAGAATTAATTGGCCTAACTTCTTTTTTTTTAATAAATTTTTGAACAAATAGAAAAGCAACTTTAAAATCAAGCATAAAAGCTTTTACTTTTAATTTAGCTAGTGATATATTCTTTTTAACAGCATTAATATCTTTTTATAAACTAACAAATACAACAGATTGTGATACTTTTATATATATTATTTTATGAGAAGGTATAGGTAACGATTCTTTATTTAATTTAGGAATACTTACATTAATATTAGCTTGTAGTATAAAATCTGTGCAAATAGGGGGCCACTTATGACTACCTGATTCAATGGAAGCTCCTGTTCCTGCTTCAGCTTTAATACATTCAGCAACTTTAGTTTCTGCTGGAATTTTTTTAATATGTAAATTTAACATATTATTTTTATACTATGAATATACTAATATTTTAACTCTTTTAGGATCGCTTACTGCTGCTTACGGTGGTGTAGTTGCTGCTAGTCAAACAGATATGAAAAAATTATTAGCTTATTCTACGATGAGCCATTGTGGATTTTTATGAATATTAGCTAGTAATAATTATTTTGAAGTTACTATTATTTATTTATTTTTACACGGTTTATTTAAAGCAGCAACATTTTATTGTGCTGGTTCATTTATAAGATTTTATGAAAGTCAAGATACTAGATTAATGGGGTGTGGTGGAAGTTATCTTTTAGGAGATTCAGTTCTTTTAATTTTCTGCAGTATGAATTTAGCTGGACTTCCTTTTACTATAGGAGTTACATATAAAAATTTATTTTTAAAAATTTTTTTAACAGGAACTTTTGATTTTTTAAGTGTTGGATTAATATTTGTTGGTTTATTATCAGGATTAGTTTATTTTTTTAGATTAGTTTATTACTCCGTTTTTGATTTATATAAAGGATTAAGAGTTAATCCACATAGTGTTTTAATAAATTCTTCTTTTATTACAAATAATCTTTTAAAAATTATTAAATTTAACCACGTAATTGCTGTAAGTTTACTAATTTTAACATCACTAATAGTTTCTATTTTAGGTAATTGATTTGTTAGTACAAACATAATAAACTTTTTTAATCATTTACATAATACAGACTATATTAATCTTTACATTATAAACAAATATTTATTTTATAAATTATATGCAACTTACTATATTTATTTTTATGCATTATACACTTTTATTTTTATGTGTTTAGTAATTTTTTCTTGACGTAAAAATTATTTTTCAATAGAACTTATAACTTTAATTATTTATATATTAATTAGCTTAGTGTTTATTTTTTAATTAAATGTGAGGTCAAATCATGACAGAAGCAAATACATTAAGCAATTTTAATTACGGATTTTCAACTTATAAATCAGATATTTTAGTTCACTTATCTCAATGACAATACTGATGATGATTTTGATTTTCTTTATTTTGAGCTTTATATTTTTTTATAATAATTAGAATAATTAATAAAAATATATTTCATTTTAACCCTGTAATTAATACTAGTATTAGAGGACACGGTAAATGAGGTGATTTTTTAGTTGCTTTAATTCCTTTAAGTTGATGTGGTAATATTTTAGTAAACTCTAATTTTATTTTAAGAATGATCGAATGACAAAATGAAAGTTCTTTATTTACTTTAAGAGTTCAAGGTAAACAGTGATACTGAGCTTACAAATTTGATGCTGCAGCTGCACAAAGCATACTAACTGCCCCTAAAAATATTGGTAATAATAAATGAGTAGTATTTACTCCTCATGAATCTTATTGTGCGGATTCTTATTATCAAGCTTTACAATTAGGTACACAATTAGAATTTAAAGAACTTTACTTAAAAAGATTAAAAGATAATAAAATAACAAAAACAACAATAGAAGCTATAAATAACAGTTATATATATAACCAACCAACAATAAATATACCAAAATTTAGCACTACATCATCTAACATTAATGATGCAAATTTAAATAACATAAAAACAAACTTATATTTTTCTTTAAATGAACTTGATACCAATGGAAATTTAAATTTAAATTATTTTAATAACTTAAATTTAAATAGCAATAAAAATTATAATAATGCAAATTTAGATAACACTGTTAAATTTTCATCAAATGTATTAGATTCTACTAAAATAAAATCTTTTACTTTTATAAAAGGAACTTTAACAAAACATAATTTAAATGTACTATTAAATAGCGAAGGTGAAATAAAAAAAAACATCTTTTTAACAACTAAATTTTTTTTACAAAATGGTGCTTTAGAACCTAAAACAAAAAATGCCGAATTAATATGAGGATTTAAACAAAAAAAATATAAACGAATTCAAAAATTTAAATTTCAATCAAAAGTATTTTATGATTCTATAACACATGAACCTTTAACAGTAAGCGTAAATAATAGTGCTTTAACTTTAAAATCTTCTCTATTAACTCCAATAAATTTAAAGTTAGAATACAATCAAGTATTTGATTACCATAGATCAATAAAATATAATAGACATAGAGGTGAGATAGTACCAGTAAATTTAGCTAGACGTTTACTTAGAACTAAAAGAACTTTAGTTTTACCTGCTCATGTAAATATAACAGTTATTACTAATTCATACGATGTAGTTCATTCTTGATTTATTCCTGGCCTTGGTTTAAAGTTAGATTGTGTACCTGGACGATCAACACATCATACTTTTTATATAGATAATATAGGTTTTTATTACGGACAATGTGCTGAAATTTGTGGAAGATATCATCATCACATGCCTATAAAACTTTGTGCTTTACCTTTTGAACAGTTTCTAGTGTGATGACAAAGAAGAGGTGTAAAAAGATTACACAGAGTAGGTATCATATATGATAATAAAAAAATAGATAAAGATAATATAAAATTTAAATATAACTGATAATTAATAATTTAAAGGTTCAGAATTGATAATTATAGGTGTGATCTTGGCTTGGAGTTAATGCTAGCTAAACGTCTAACACATGCAAGTTGAGAAGTTTAATTAATATTAATTTATTTAATAAAATTAAATTACTAGCGTCGAGGTGAGTAAACATGTTATTGGTGATAATATAAAAAGCAAAACTTTATACGTACTTATGTATGTAAATCTTACTAAATAGTATAGATGTATATTAGACCTTAGCGTGTGGGATTAGGTATTCAATTTATTGAGCTTACAATCTCTAGTTGATTTGAGAGAAGGATCAACCACATGGGGTATGGAAACAACCCCGCCCTGAGGCAGCAGTGAAGAATATTAGGCAATGTGCGAAAGCATGACCTATTGATTTAGCGGAAGTGAAGAAGACTAAAAGTTGTAAAGCTTATACGTATGTGAGCATTTGAGGATAAACATAAAAAGAAGTCATGGCAAATACAGGTGCCAGCAGCCGCGGTAATACCTGAGTGACTAGCATTATTCGGCATGATTGGGCGTAAAGGATACGTAGACGGAGTTAATAAAAAGTTTAATCAATTCATAAAAGATGGAAAACTTTAATACAAACTCTTGAGTGAATATAGAGATGAGAGATTTTCTTAGATAACGATAAAATGTAACTACCTAAGAATGTTTGCCACTTTACTAATGTGCTTTTCTTATATTTTCTGACGTTGAGGTATGAAAGTAGGGATCGTGATCAGGATTAGAGACCCTGGTAACCCTTACTGTAAACAATGATTGCTAAAAGTTAACGCTAAGCAATCCGCCTGGTGAGTGTAGTCGCAAGACTCAAAGTTAACAGAATTGGCGGGGATTAAAACGAATGGTGGAACATGTGGTTTAATGCGATAATCCACGTAGAATCTTACCAGTTTGATAGTAAATAATAATTTATAATCATTATATAATTTATAATTTAAAGAGGTATTGCATGGCTGTCGTCAGTTCGTGTTTTGAGATGTAAAATTAAGTTTTGCAAACGAACAAAACCCACAGTTTAGTATTTATAATTATTATTATTAAATTAATAATAAACAGCGATGTCTAGTATATATATACATAGTTGTATATAAATATTAGTTATATATATTTTTCTACCGATTTTAATAGTATAAACATTGTTAGCTAAATTTATTTAGTCAACAGTGTTCATGTTTATAAAATTAATGTGGCTGAAGTCAAGTCCTCACGGTCTTAGTAAACTGGGCAACACACGTGTTACAAAGGTAAAAACAAAGAGCAACAAATGAGCAATCAGAAGTAATCTCCAAAAATTACCATAGTACGGAATCATTTCTGAAACTTGAAGTGGTAAAGTCGAAATCATTAGTAGTCGTAAATGAGTATGTTACGATGAATTAATAAATTAATCCTGCACACACCGCCCATCACACTCGGAGAGTTTAAAGCCTAGCAAAGTCGTAGACCATTTTTTAATTTTTCCAATTATTTTAATAGTATAGTATACTTTGTTTATATGAAAATATAAATACAAACTAAAAAGTTTTAAAGCTTGAGTATTTAACTAGAGCTTTACCTTAGCATTAATTAGATAATAATTAGTGCACTATTATAGAGTACTTATTATAATATGTAATCTGTAATAGTAAAATGATTGGAACTTCTGACTAGGTTTTAGGTGATTTGAGTTAAGTTGACACAAGGTACCCGTAGAAGAATCTGTGGGTGGAATAAACAAAAGAGATCTAAATGACTAGTTTAACATTTTATGAAATTTTTAATAATTTTTTTTTCTTTATTACTTTATTACTAGAAAATTCTATTTTTTTATTTATTTGAATATTAAGTATTTATGTATGACTTATGATAGATTTTACTGTTTTATCAGTAGACTACTTTAATAACAAACATAATTATTTACACTCTAATGAAACATCTACATTTTTATTTTTTTTAACTAAAATAATTAATTTTAAAAAAATCAAAGTAAAATATTTAACATTAATTTCTACTATATTATAATTAAATTAAAGAATAGTTTAGTGGTAAAACCTCAGTCTTCAAAACTGATATCACAGGTTCGATTCCTGTTTCTTTAGATCCGATAGAAAAATCGATATAAATCGATTTTATTTGTTAAATTTTACTCTTAATAATATAAATTATTTTTTACTTTTTTTTTACATATTAATAATAATAATCTGTGTTATATTTTATACAGAATTACTAAATTTTTTTTTTAAAAATTCCTATTATAAATTTATTTTCATAAATAAAATCAAATCAGTATATAAATCTCAATGCATTAATATTTGATTCTCTGCTAATAATAGAATTTTAACAATTTATAGTTATTTTTATATTTAAATGTTTAGTTTTCATAAAATATTAAATTTTTTTAATAATATTATTACAAATTTAAATAAAAATGAGTTAATTATAAAAAATTATATTAAATTACAATCCTTTAAACAAAGCTATTATGTAAATTTATTACATGTTGTATTAACAAATAATTATATCAATTTAAATACTTTATTAACTTACGCTGATTTACCTTTTATATTTTCTACAAAAAATATTAAAACACAAACTATTATTTTAAATATAATAAACCATAAATTAAATACTAACAATTGTTTATTTTTAACTAAAATTATTATTATTTTAAAAACTTATCATCAAATTATTATTACAGAATTATTATCTTGAAATTTTTTTAAAAACACTATAATTTTCCATATTAAAAAATATAACAAAATGTATAACTTAATAATTTTAGAGTATAAATATTCTTATTTAATCTTAACTAAAAAAATAATATATAAAAATTTATTTTTACATAATAACCGATACAATATATATTTAAACTATTTCTTTTTAAATTATAATTTTAAACCTTTATTTCAAATTTTAATAAATTTAAATTCTTACTTAAGTATATTAAAATTATATAATTTCATTAAAACAACAGCAATACCTTTCTTTATAAGTTTATTAATGTTATTTTTACTTATAAATTTTTTTAAAATAGAAATTTATACCAACATCGGAATTTGATGTGTTTTAGGTTTTTTTTTTTTATGATTAATGAGTGGATTTAATTTTTTTATTAAACGTTATAAAAATGGTAAATTCACCAGCGCTATACAACGTTTTTGAAAACGAACTAATTCTTATTTTTGATTAGTTGAAGGCTTTTTATTTACATTATTTTTTTATTATTATTTAAACAGTTCGCAAGAACCTTTATATATGTATGATGAATCAAATTTAAATCAAATTTTTTTACCTAATTTAGTAACTTTTTATTTTACTATATTAATAATAGTAATAATAATTTTTTATAGTTATTATTTAATATTAAATATCCCTACAATGTCCTCAAAACAACAAATTTTACATTTAGTTATAAATAGCATTCTTATGATTTATATTTTCTTATTAGAAAGTTATCAATTTTATTATTTAATAAATACTTTTTTTGAAATAAGTTGAGATTACATAGAAGATTTTAAATTATGAGTTTTAGAACAAGAAAATCCAAAAATTAGAGTTAAAACACAATATTTAACTTTAGCTCTTATAGCTAAATATTGACATTTTATTTTTATTTTTTTTACTTGATTATTTTTATTATATAAATCTTACGAAAGAAAAAAAATATATTATCCTATTTTTGGTTTTGTAATACAAAATTGTATTATTTTATTACTATTAAATATGTTATTTTGCATACAATGAGCAAAATGAATTTTTAGACGTTATTATGATACTGTTTATTATTGATTTTTCACAGATACAAATAATTTATATAGTACTGATTTTATTGAATTATTTTCTATTTTTTCTTTATTTTAATTTAATATTGTGTCACTAAAAATGTTTAACTATATGTTAATAATAAAACAAATAGTTAAAAAATATATGTATACTATAAATCACAAAAAATTAGGTTTAAATTACTTTTATTTCTCAATGATAACTAGTATGTCTGGAGCTTTATTAGCTACTGCTATTCGTTTAGAAATGGCTTACCCTGGTAGTCCTTTTTTTGGAGGTGATTCATTAAAATATTTACAAGTAATAACAGCTCATGCGTTAATAATGATCTTTTTTGTTGTTGTTCCTGTTTTTTTTGGTGGTTTTGCAAATTTTTTTTTACCTTACCATGTTGGAAGCAAAGATGTTGCATTTCCTCGTTTAAATAGTTTAGGATTTTGAATCCAACCTTGCGGATATCTTTTAATTGCAAAAATAGGTTTTATGCGAAATGTTTATTGAACAAGTAATGAAAAAGTAGAAAATTATTTTAAAATGAAAAATATAAATAACCATAGTGGATTATTATTTTGAGATGAAACTAATAAATTTCCTATAATTAATTCAGTTGGAAGCTTTTTTAAAGAAGGAAATAGAGATAAAAAAAAATTTGATGAAGAAACTATTAAAAAATTAATAGAAAATCATTTTAGTAAAGCAACTACACCTACTTTAACAGAAAATTCTTGAAAATTATTTTTTTGAAAATATATAAATTTTATTCCAGAAACTTTTTGATTTTTAGTTCATAATTCAAAAACAGTTAAAAGACAAAAAAGACATATTACTAAATGTACTAATGCTGCTCAAACAGTAGCTGGATGAACTTTTATTACTCCTTTTTCTTCTAAAGTTAAGTATACTGGTGTTGGGATACAAGATATGTTAATTTTAGGAGTATACTATGCTGGAATTAGTACAACTATTTCTTTAGTAAATTTATTATCAACTAGAAGAACGTTATCCATTCCTGGATTAAGAAATAGAAGAATATTATTACCTTTTGTTAGCATAACAATATTATTAATGTTAAGAGCATTGGCAGTGATTACTCCTGTATTAGGATCAGCTATGTTAATGTTAGTTTTAGATAGACATTGAAAAACTTCTTTTTTTGATTTTGCTTATGGTGGTGATCCTATTTTTTTTCACCATTTATTTTGATTTTTTGGACATCCGGAAGTTTATGTTTTAGTAATACCTGCTTTTGGTGTGGTTAATTCAGTTCTTCCATCAATTAATTTTAGACGATTAGCTTCTAAACATCATTTAATATGAGCAATATATATTATGAATTATATGGGTTTTTTAGTATGAGGACATCACATGTACCTAATAGGATTAGATCATCGTAGTAGAGCTTTATATAGTACAATTACTATAATGATTTCAATGCCAGCAACTATTAAAGTAATAAATTGAACTTTTACATTAATCAATGGATTTTTACGAAACGAAATAGTTTTCTCCTCTGTTTTATCTTTTATTTTTTTTTTTTTAGTAGCAGGTTTTACTGGAATGTGATTATCTCACGTAAGTTTAAATATATCTATGCACGATACTTTGTATGTCGTTGCTCATTTTCACCTAATGTTATCTGGTGCCGTTATTATGTCAATATTTGTAGGATTATATTTTTATTTTCCAATATTATTTCAAACAAAATACTCTAGACCTTTTGCTCATGCACATATATTTTTATATACAGGAGGTCATTGACTAGCATTCATTCCGATGTTTTGAGTTAGTTTTTCTGGATTACCAAGAAGACTTCACGATTTTCCAGCAATATACATGGGTTGACAAAGTATGTCTACAGTTGGACATTTTTTAACAATGTTAGGTGTTTTTTATTTCTTTTTATTATTATTTGAATCAAAATTAGAAAAAAAAGCTACAATACTATTAGCTTCCTTAATAGCTAGATTTAATAAAAGAGCTAATTACTATTTAGCTAAATTAATAAATTTTAAAATGCAAGTTCAAGAATTATTTATATTACCTTCTAGAAAAACTCTACTATATTCTTTTAATTAATAAATAATATGAATCGAAGTCTATTTTATTCTTGAAATTCGATTAAATCGAATACTTTAAAAAAAAAAACTTTAATATTAAATTTTGGACCGCAACACCCTGCTGCACATGGTGTTTTACGTTTAGTCTTACAATTAAATTCTGAAATTATACAACGTTTAGATATTCATATAGGATTATTACATAGAGGAACTGAAAACTTAATAACAACAAAGCACTATATTAAATCTGTACCATATTTTGACAGATTAGACTATGTATCAATGATGAGTCAAGAACACGCGTATTGTCTTGCTATAGAAAAATTGTTAAATATAAAAAACACTGATCCAATTACTAATTTAATAAGAATTTTATTTGATGAATTAACAAGAATATTAAATCATATGTTAGCAATAGCTTGTCATGCTCTAGATATTGGTAGTATGTCGGCTATTTTTTGAGCATTTGAAGAACGAGAAAAATTAATGGAATTTTATGAACAAGTTAGTGGAGCTAGAATGCACGCAGCGTTTCATAAACCTTATAATGATTTTAAATTTAATATTAGTAAACAATTACTTTCCGATATTTTAGTTTTTGTACAAAATTGTTATATCACTCTAAATGAAATGCATACTATTTTAACTTTTAATAAAATTTGAAAACAAAGATTAATAAATATAGGAGTTTTAAGTTACGAAGATTGTAAAAATTACAGTTTAACAGGAGTTATGTCAAGAAGTGTCGGAATAAAACGTGATTTAAGATTAGCTAAATATAACGCTTATTCAGGATACAATCAATTAAAATTAAAATCATTTTGTGGTAATAATGGAGATTCCTTTGATAGATATCTAATTAGAATGTTAGAAATGGGAGAAAGTTTAAACATAATCAACATTGTTAGTACAAAATTATTAGGAAATTATTTAAATAATTATCAATATTCATCAAATATATATAAAAAAATAATTAATAAAACAGATAAAAATTACACATCAATGGAAGATTTAATAAAACATTTTGTAAATTGACATACAGGATTTTGCGTAAAAAATAATACAGCATTATCATATATAGAGTCTCCTAAAGGGGAATTTGGCGTTATTTTAATATCTAATGATACCGAAAAACCGTTAAAATGTAAAATTAGATCACCTAGTTATTTTAACTTACAAGCTTTACCAAAATTAGTAAAAGGACATTATTTAGGAGATTTAGCTTCTGTAATAGGAACTATAGATATAGTGTTCGGAGAGATAGATAGATAGTGTAATTAATAAGTTGTTTATTCATTTTATAAATTATATGCTTAGTGTGTTATTAGCAATATAATTTTTTTTACAATTTATATTTTAAAATTCATAAATTTATTTTCTTAATTATTAGCTTACAAATTATTAATATTGTTTTAATAAATACTTATATTTACTCATAAATTTATATAAAAAAATTTATTAATAATTTATAAAACAATAGAATAAAAAATCTGAACGTATTATTAATTTTATTTTAAAATTAAAATGCCATAATAAAAACTTATTAAATAATAATAAACGTTGTTTTTTAAGCTTATTTAATAACTATAATATTAATAATTAACTGATATATATATATATATTTATTATTTTATTTTTTTTTATAGTAACACCTTATCAAATTATTATTATTATTATTAATTTTTCTAATTGTTGATCAAATATTATTAATTACTTAATATTGTTACAAATAAATTATAATAGTGTTTATTTATCTAAATATTTAATATATTTAGTTTACACAAAATTTTTAAAAACACACAATAATTATATTACATTTTATAATTATATACAATTATATTTTTATTTAAAAATTTTTTTTAAAAAAAAAATTTTTAGAAATTTACAAGAAAAATTTACAATAAAAAATTCAATAATAAAAAAAACTTTTTATAAAAAACTTAAATTTTTTTTTAAAAAAAAAATAATAACATTTATCAACTTTGAAAATAATTTAAATAATTTATTAGCTACATCTTATTTATATAAAAAATGACGAAAAAAGGATTATTTTAAAAACAAAAAAATGGAGTGTTAACAATCATATTTTCGAAGCTAATAAAAAAAAATTTTTAATTTTAAAAATAATTTTAAAAAAAAAAACTAATAAAATTTTTAATTTAAAACAATTTATGGGACTAAAAGATAATAATATTGCTTTTAAAAAATACAACTCTTTTTCGTTAAAACAACGATACTTTATAGTAAAAAAAATTTTAATAAGAAGTTTAGTTCGTTATTTATTAATCAACACAAAAAAAATAAATCAATTTTTTAAATATAAATATTTTAAAAAAAAAAAAATATTTTTAGCTAATATACATAAAAAATTAGTTTGAAAAATGCATAAGGCTAGAATAACTCATTGAAATTTTTCAACAAAAGGACAGCTAAACAAATATAGATATAATAAGTTATTAGCTGGTTGTTTAAACTTTATAACTACTAATAACAATCAAAATTTTTTAATTTTTTTAATGTTTTCTTTATTTAGTTTTATTGCATCATGAAAACAACTTAATATACTTTTTAAAAAAAATTTAATAGTTTATAACGGCTGTTTTATTTATAAAAATAATAACTTAAAAATAGGAGATATTATTGAGTTTCCTTTTGGATATGCATTAATTAATATAAAAAAAAAATTTAATTTAAATAAAAAAATTTCTAAAATAAAAAAAGAAACTTATAAATTTTTAAAGAGAAAAAGAAGAAGAACAGTAACAAAAAGAATTCCTAAAATTTATAAAAACATTTTATTTAAAACAAGCAAAACTTTAAATTTTATAGTTTATGACCCTATTTTAAATATTATTGGTGTAATCAATAACATCTCTAATTATAATTATAATTTACACCACAATTTATTAAATAAAAGCGTTATTGGTCTTCAAAACTGAAGATATGAATTTCAATAAATTAATATGCTGTTTACATCAACTTTTATACAATATTTTTTAAATGTTTTTTTTTTATTTTTCATATCTTTAATTAAATCAATAATTTTATTTCTTATATTAACAATTACTATAGCTACTGTTACCTTAATGGAAAGAAAACTATTATCATTAATTCAAAGAAGAGTTGGTCCAAATTATATAGGGTATCGTGGCAGATTACAATTTATTGCTGATGCTTTAAAATTAATTTTTAAACAAATTATTATTATAAATAAAGTTAATAAGTTATTATTTATTACTGTACCTGCATTAACTTTAATAGTAAGTTATCTTTTTTGAATAAACATTGTATGAGGATTAAATTTATCTATTTGTGAAATAGAACATAATCTTTTTATAATGGGAATTATTTCTACTTTTTTTTCATACTTATTAATATTAGTGGGTTTTATTTCAAAAAATAAATATAGTATTTTATCTTCTACTCGTACTGTAGTCATATTATTAAATTTAGAATTATTATTAAATTTTTTTATAGTTTGTTTAACTTTAATTTCAGAATCATTATCTTTTACACAAATTGTTTCTTTACAATCAAATTTTAAATGAAATTTATTTACTTTTTTACCAATCATACCTGTTTTTTTTATTATTTTTTTATTAGAAACTGGAAGAATACCATTCGATTTAGCAGAATCTGAATCTGAATTAATAGCTGGTTACACTACTGAATATGGTGGATTTTATTTTGCTTTATTTTACTTAGGTGAGTATTTTCATTTATATTGTTTTTCTGCAGTTTACTCAATTTGTTTATTAGGTGGCTGATTATAATTAATAATGTTACAAATAAAATATTTTTTTTCTTATAAAAAATCAATAAAAATATCAAATAATAGAAACATACTTGGTAGTTTTTGTGAAACTAATAAAAAATTTGTATTCCATAATTTAATATTAAAATATAAATTTTTACAATTTTTTTTTTTTAAATCTTTTTTTTTAGTAAAAGAAACTAGAGAAGTAGTAAACTGTTTATTAAAAGACATGATTCATTTAACAATGATGTGAAGACACATTAGAGGTTATCCACAAGGTGGAAATACAACACACACAAATTCTAATACATCAAAAAAAAATAAATTACTGTTAAATTTTAGAATAAATCAATTTTATAAATATTTTGGTCAAAAAAAACGAGATATATATCCTACCTTAATAAAAGCGGAGTATACAAATAGATTGTGATTTCATAATTGATATGAAGAGTGACGTCAAGCATTTTATTTTTCCTTTTTAATGATTATTCGCGGTCAAAAAGCTGGTATATTTAATCCTGTTCTTTTAGCTGGGCATCAAACAAATGGATACGTTCGTGAAGGAAAAGCTGCTAAAATTAGTAAAGCAAAGAGATTAGTTAAAGTTTGTACAATCGGAGTTCCTCTTTTTTTTACTAGATTTATTTATTTACCAAAAAAACCTAAAGGATTTCCTAAAATAAATTTAAAAGATGAAGTTAATAAAAAATTAGGTAAAAAATTAAGAAGAAGAGTATATAAAAATAAATAAATATGATACGACGCAAAAAACACTTAGATTATAAAACAATGCTTTATAATAATTGAACACCTTTTATTTATAAATCTATCTTAATAAATAGTTTTAGTAAAAATTATTTTATACAGCCAAAAAATAGATTATCATTTTTTTTAAGAAAAAATTATACTAATAAACAAAAAAAATTTTATGCATCTCAAAATAAATTACAATGTTTTTTAAGTTATAGTTTTTCTGTTCCTCTACAAAAAACAAATGTTTCCCGTTTTTATCTTAATAAAGGTGCTGACCGTTTAATAATGGGAGGTTATCAAAAAAAATAGAATTAATAGTAAAATGTTACAACGAAATTGTTATATTAATTATTTTAATCAAACAAATATTTTAATCAAAATAAACGATTGTTTTTTATCTAAAATCAATGTAAATAACGCTATTATTATATTAATTACTCCTGTGTTAAAATTAACAGATATCTTAAATCTGCAATCTAGTTTTATAAAATACAATATAAAAAATTACAAAACAATATCATATAACTTTTTTTATAATAATTTTTTTATAAAATGAGCTAGAATTATTTTTAGAGGAAAAAGTTATAGAGTAAGAAATTTTAAACATAATAATAAATTTACTTTTAATTTTGGTTATTCTCATTGAACAAAATTTAAATTATTACAAAATTGACAATGCTTTAAAAGAAAAAGACAAAATCATCTTATTTTTACTTATAATTTAAAAGATTTTGAATATTTTACAAGATTTTTTCCTTATATTCGTTTTATGAATAAATACACTTTAAGAGGATTAAGATTAAAAAAACAATTTATTATACGAAGATTTGGAAAAATATCACAGCATATTTCTAGTTTACATTAAATTATTTGTTATTAAAAAACTATTTAAAAGTAAAGTATTGAAAAAAAAATTATAGATTAAGTTACTATAAAAAAAAAATTATTAACAAAAATAAGTTTAATTTACTATTATTGTATAAAAAATTTAATTTAAAAATTAATAAAATATTAATAGATTTTACAACTATTTATACTACATGTTTTTTTTTAAATACACCTAAAAGACAATATATATTTTCTTTCTGAGATTTAAAAAAAAATAAAATAACAAATATAACTACTGGTAAATTATTAAAATTTATTGTTACAAATTTTAATAAATTTTTAAAAAGAAGCATTAAATCATTATCTTTGTTAATTTTACATTTTAAAGCTAATGATATTTATTTATTTAAGAATATTTATTTATTTAAAATAAATAATTTTAATAAAAAACAATTTGATTTTTTTAAAAAATTTTGTACGTTGCTGAAACCTAATATTCATTATTTAGTTCATAAACAAAGTTATATTCCTAGATTTTTACCTAAAAGAAGAATAAAAAGATCAGTATTAAAATTAATTAATAAAGAATAACGTGTTACAGTTAAATGTTTTAAAAAGTAAAGTATTAAATTTAGTTAATTGAGCTAGACATGGATCATTTTATCCATTAACTTTTGGTTTAGCATGTTGCGCTGTAGAAATGATGCATGCAGCTGTTAGCAGATATGATTTTGATAGATTTGGAATATTTTTCAGAGCATCACCTCGTCATGCAGATTTAATAATTGTTGCTGGAACACTGACTTATAAAATGGCTCCAGCTTTAAGAAGAATTTATGAACAAGTTAATAACCCTAAATGAGTATTATCAATGGGAAGTTGTGCAAACGGGGGAGGATACTATCATTATTCTAATACAGTAGTAAAAGGTTGTAATAAAATAATTCCTGTGGATATTTATGTGCCTGGTTGTCCTCCAACAGCCGAAGCTTTATTTTTTGGTGTATTAAATTTGCAAAAATTAATATTAATAAATTTTTAAAAATAAATAAATGATTGATTTACATTTAGCTTTAAAAAATAAATTAAAAATAAAAAAAATTAAAATAAGACCTAGAGTAAAAAGAAATAAAAGTAGAAGACTTTCAGGTTCTATAAGAAAAGGTTACAAAAATAGAGCTTTCACTAAAATTTATATGTTAAATTGTTACTAATAAAAACTTATTCTATAACTCCTAAACAAAGATGAAGAAAATATTTAAAATTTTTATATTGTAAAAAATTTTTTTTTCATAAATTTACTTTTATAAAAAAAAATAAAAAAATAAAAAAAAAATTAATTAGAGGCATTCACTTTTTTAAAAAAACTTACTCTTATCAATTTTTTAATATTAAAGTTTCAATATTTAATTATATTATACAAAATTTTGGTTATCAAAAACGACCAATAAGAGAATTTGCTTTTGGAAAAAATATTTTTAATCAAATGCAATTATTTTTATTTACAGAACATTTATACCCTGGCTTTAAATTATATAATTTAAATTATTTATTAAGCGCAAAATATTCACTTATTAATCAAATTTTACCTTTATGAATTATACCTATAAATAGTGCTATTTGTTATCTTTTTAATGTAAATAATCAAAATACAACTTATGCTAAAAGTTCAGGATGTAATGCTTTTAAAAAAAAAAATGTTAAAAAAAGTAAATTATGTTACGTAGAATTACCTTCAAAAAAACTAAAATTATTGCCGTTATATGTATATTGTGTATTTTCAAATAATAAAAACTTTTTTTATAATAAATTAGTAGAGGGTGGTTGGGGTTATACACAAAAATCTAAAAAATTAGTTAGCGTTAGAGGTGTTGCAAAAAATCCAGTAGATCATCCACAAGGCGGACGTACAAAAGCAAAACAACCAGAATTAAGCCCTTGAGGTTGAATAGCAAAAAAAAATAAATAATTATAATAAAGTAGTCTTTGAGTACACGTAATCAATCAGTTAAGTGGCTAACTAATGTTTACTATTATAAATGAAAAAAACCAAAATTAGCACAATCTCCACAAAGAAAAGGAATTGTATTGAGATTAAGAATTTGTACTCCTAGAAAACCTAATTCAGCTAGACGACCCGTAACAAAATTAAAACTTTCATCTAAAAAAAAAGCATTAGCACATATACC